>Ga0118677_10000661_pt1 | contig 75010 bp, 62 predicted proteins | sample AliMusrvi5mmetaG_FD_86154 | JGI IMG/M metagenome (GOLD analysis project Ga0118677, IMG submission 86154) | reverse complement strand
GCTGGGCATTTTCACCCGTCAGATAACTATTGCTTTCGAATCAATGACCGATATCATAAGCGCGTCGGAGGAGATAGCGCACATACGCAAAGAGATAGAGCGTCATAACCATCTCTATTACGTTGAGGCTAAGCCAGAACTCTCCGATTACGACTTTGACAAGCTTCTCGAAAAGCTTATAGCTCTTGAACGGCAGTTCCCCGATCTTGTTACTCCCGACAGCCCATCGCAGAGGGTTGGAGGAACCATTACCCGCGTATTCCCTACTGTGAAGCATCGTGAACCAATGCTGAGCCTTTCGAATACATACTCACTGGTCGATCTTGAGGAGTTTTACAATCGTGTCAGAAAGCTTCTTCTGCTTGAAGGTGTTCACGAGCAGGATATGGTTGCAGAGCTGAAGTTTGATGGTGTTGCAGTAAGCCTGCTCTATCGCAAGGGGATTCTGGTCCGCGGTGCAACAAGGGGCGATGGCGTTCAGGGTGACGATATCACCGCAAATATTAAAACCATCCAGTCTATACCACTGCGGTTGCCTGATTTCGGCAGCCTGTTTGCTCAAGGTGAAGAGAGTGAGGTTGAGGTGCGCGGCGAAGTGTTTATGCGCAAGATGGATTTTGAGCAGCTGAATGAGAGCCGTCCTGAAGAAGACCGGTTTGCCAATCCCCGCAATGCAACCGCGGGGTCGCTCAAACTCCAGGATTCCTCTGAAGTTGCCCGCCGCAACATGAGTTTTGTCGCTTACTACCTGAAAGGATATGATGATGATGCGGTGTCGCAATTCCAGAGACTCCACCAGCTCGAAAAGCTCGGATTTTATACCGGCGCGCACTACCGCTTGTGCCATGAACTGCAGGATATAAGTGACTTTATACAAGAGTGGGATGAAAAGCGCTGGAAGCTTCCCTACGAAACTGACGGCGTGGTATTGAAGCTCAACGATGCCCGATGTTGGGAAAAACTTGGTGCCACGGCTAAAAGCCCCCGATGGGCAATAGCTTACAAATATCCCGCGCAGCAGGCTAAAACGGTGCTGCATGCTGTTGTATTTCAGGTTGGTCGGCTTGGTACCATCACCCCGGTGGCAGAGCTTGAGCCTGTGCTGCTCGCCGGCTCAACGGTTTCACGTTCTACCCTCCATAATTTTGATGAGATCGAGCGCCTTGGAATCATGCTGCATGACCGGGTGATCATTGAAAAGTCAGGCGAGGTGATTCCAAAGGTGATCAGTGTTGTGCTTGATGAACGACCTCTCGATGCCGAAGTGGTGAGGGTGCCTTCTGTGTGCCCCGAGTGCGGGACTCCTCTCGAAAAGCCGGAGGGTGAGGTGAGTTACTACTGCCCGAATGAGGAAGAGTGCCCTGCCCAGATCAGGGGAAGGCTGCTGCACTTTGCTTCGCGTAATGCCATGGATATCAAGACCCTTGGTAAAGCGCTTGTTGACCAGCTTGTTGACTTGAGGCTGGTGGGTGATGTTGGTGATCTTTATCTGTTGCAGGAGCCGCAGCTCGAAAGACTTGAAAGAATGGGTCCGAAATCAGCGCAAAATCTGGTGCGTGCTCTTGATGAGAGCCGAGAAAAAAGTTATGAGCGGTTGCTTTATGCGCTTGGTATACGCCATGTGGGTCGTGCAACGGCCCGGGAACTGGCGAGCGCTTATCCTTCACTCTCTATGCTCAGGCTGGCAACAGAAGAGGAGCTCGCAACGGTGCCTGATATCGGGCCGGTGGTTGCCAGAAGTATCTGCGATTTCTTTTCAAAACCTTCAGCCTCAGATTTCATTGAAAAGCTTGAAAGAGCCGGTTTGCCACTATGTGCTTCAGAGCCGAAAGATCAGGTTAACCGAAATTTTGAGGGAATCAGTGTTCTTTTTACTGGAGGTCTCGAGCGCCATGATCGTCAGAAAGCCTCAGAGCTGGTGCTGGAGCGTGGTGGACGGGTGGTTGGTTCAGTCAGTAAAAAAACCGGTCTGGTTGTTGCCGGCCGTGAACCGGGCAGCAAGCTTGATAAAGCCTTGAAGCTTGGTGTCAGGGTAGTGACAGAGCAAGAGTTTGAAGCTATGCTTTAAGGTTGAACGAAAGGGTAATCACTATATTATTCAACAGGACGCACAATGGATCTTCACTACAGGGTTGCAATATTCGGGTCTGCAAGGATTCATGAAGGAGATCAGGATTACAAGGATGTTTTTGAAATAGCCAGAGGCCTTGCTGAGTCGGGGTTTGATATTGTGACAGGCGGTGGCCCGGGCTTGATGCAGGCCGCTAATGCCGGAACCAAAAGTACGCACTCCGCAAGCCGCTCAATCGGCCTGAACATCAGAATTCCCAGAGAGCAGAATCCAAACGACTTTCTTGATATCAAAGAGGAGTTCAGCCTTTTCAGTAACCGCCTTGATACCTTTATGGCACTGTCTGACGCGGTGGTTGTTGCTCCTGGAGGAATAGGAACCCTGCTTGAACTGTTTTACGCATGGCAGCTTATACAGGTTGAGCATATCTGCGAAACGCCGATCATTCTGTATGGTGAAATATGGACCAATCTGCTGGTATGGCTGGAAAATGAGGTGATGGAACGGAAGCTGTTCAACAAAAGCGATATGCACATGATATTTCATGTGACGGAGCCGGTACAGGCAGTGGAGCTTATCAAACAAATTCATGCCGACCGTCTAAAGGTGGCGCATGCATGCAAGAATTTTTCAAAATACCGGAAAGTATTAGAGGATGCAAAAGATGGTGAGCATGCAGCAGATTTGAAAAACATGTTCAAGGATTAAGTGCTGTGCAGGCTGGTTTATACCAGCCAGTGCACAACGTTTGTCTCCTGATACCCCTGTTTACTTCTGCGCTATATAGAGAATTGATGTCTCAAATGTCATCGGAAAAAAATCAGCCGTTTTGAATCCGCTTTTTTTCAGAATAGCTGTAAATGCCGTGGTCTGAGGAAACTTTTCAACAGAGTGTGGCAGGTAGTCATAGGCAAAACTGGATTTGCTGAACAATCCTGCGATTTTAGGCAGCACATTTTTAAAATAGATCAGGTAGAGTTTTTTCATTACCTCATTGCGCGGGATCATCGGCTCAATAATGAACGCATAGCCACCCGGTTTCAGGACACGGTGGAACTCCCGCATTCCCTTTTCAAGGTCTTCAAAATTTCGTACGCCAAACCCTGCACTGACAATATCGAAACTTGCATCCTGAAAGGGAAGTTCTTCGGCATATCCTTCCAGAAAAGTGATCTTCGGGTACTTCTTTCTTGCTATGGCCAGCATTTCAGGCGACAGGTCAAGTGCCGTTACCTTTGCGCCTGATATTTTTGCCATGGAGTCCGCCAGATCACCTGTGCCTGTAGCTACGTCAAGAATTCTCGGCGAAGGATTTTTCTCAAGAAGTTTTTTTGCCTTGCTTGTGGCCTTGGCCCGCCAGTAATTATCTATTCCAAGACTCAAAAGATGATTCAAAAAATCATATGTTGGTGCAACCTCGTCAAACATTCGTTGAATCGAGGCTCTTGATTTGGTCTGGTTGAGGGATTTGGCGCTCTCTTTTGATTGACTTACTGCCATGTCAATTTTTTTTACCATAAACATCTTCCGGATTAAACATCAGAGTGTCACAGATTTCCATGGTCGTATCATCTTTGGCTCTGCGATAAAAGCAGGAGTGATAGCCCGCGTGGCATGCTCCGCCGATCTGGGAGACTTTCAAGAGCAGTGTATCGCCATCGCAATCAATCAGAATCTCATGAACAGACTGCATGTTTCCGGAGGATTCCCCTTTCAGCCAGAGCTCTTTGCGGCTGCGACTCCAGTAGCAGGCTTTCTTTTTGTCCAATGTCATTTGAAGGCTTTCGCGGTTCATCCATGCCATCATCAGGACTTTTCCTGTTTCATGGTCCTGGACAATTGCCGGAACAAGTCCTTTTTCGTCAAACTTTACCGTTTCAAGAAAGCTTTTCTGTAAATCTTGATTATCGCCCATTGAAGGTGTAGATTAAGTGTTTTTTATGCAATACTCTCAGTGTTGCATCTCGGGGAAAGAAAAATGTTTTTAAAGATTGATAAAATTATGGAAAAACCAAGGTCAGAATGGATAAAAAGTTCAAAACATGTAACTTCCTGAAGATGAATTAATAATAACGGTACCAATGAAGTCTCTACAAAAATTTCTTCCAAAATATTCCATCGCTCTTGCAGTCGTTTTTATTGCGACCGTTGTTTTTCTGATTACCAAAGGAAATAGTGTCGATATTGAGGCCGGAGAGGTTACGTATGCAGAACTTGTTCAGGCCATATATGGGACTGGGTTTGTTGAGGCGGATGCTGTTGCCAACCTCAGTGCGGAATATTCAGGCACAGTAAGTTATGTCGGGGCGCTCGAAGGTCAGAAAGTCACTGCCGGCCAGAAAGTCCTTGAAATCAACAGTCCTAATCCCCAGCTTGCCGTTCGTCAGGCAAAGGCGGCCTTTGCTGAACAGCAGGCACTGATGAAGGATAACTCTCTGCAAAGTATCAGAAAGAAAAACCTTTACAAGGAAGGGGCGATCTCCCGCCAGGAGGTTGATGACGCCGAAAAAAACCGCATTCAGGCAGAAGAGTTGCTTCAGCAGAAAAAGTTTATGCTGAAGATGCGAGAGGATGATCTTAATAAACTCACTGTCAGGGCTCCTTTTGCCGGTACGCTTACATTGCAGAATGTTAAGGAAGGCGATTATGTAACAGCCAATACGCTGGTAGCCAGAGTTGTTGATACTTCGAGTTATCTGGTCAGTGTTGAGGTTGATGAGCTTGATGTGCCGAAGATTCGTAATGGTCAGGCGGCAACGGTTGCTTTTGACGCCTATCCTGATAAACGCCTCTCGGCAGTTGTCTCCCGTATCGTGCCCCAGACAGACAAGATAACCAAGACATCCAAAATTTATTTGACTTTTGCAAAACCGGTGGGCAATATCCAGGCAGGCATGACAGCGACGGCAAACATCATATACAATACAAAGCAGCACGCTCTTCTTGTCAGAAAAAGTTCTGTCTTTGAGGAAAACCATCAGAGCTATGTCTGGAAAATTGACAATGGTCGATTGAAAAAACAGCAGATTATGCAGGGCGCCAGCGATATGACCTTTATTGAGGTTCTGAAGGGATTGAAACAAGGGGATAAAATTGCACTGGTTCCTGATAAGAGTTTACATGAAGGTCTGGATGTAAAGATTAGGGCGCCTCGAAAGTCCTGAGATTACCACTATGGTTCATGCAGCAAAAAAAGAAAATAGCTGTTATTTTTGCAGCTCATGGCGAGGCTGAAACCACCCGTTTCATTGAAAACTACCGGGTGACCCTCCAGACGCTCGCTCATGCCTCTCAGGTGATGCCGATTCCAGGCGCATTGCAGCATACTATATCCTTTACCTCATCAATTAAAAAGCTCATTCGTTCCCGAACCAATGCTGAGTGTTCCCCGCATAACAGTATAACGCGTGATCAGGTTGGAGCTGTGCAGCAGCTTCTGGACGATTCACCCTATGCAACCCGATTCGACTTCGAGGTATATGCTGCTTTTTCAGCCTCCCCGCCCTATGTTGAGCACGTTATTGAACAGACGCGAGATTACGATGGACAGGTGATCGTCTCCATGTCGCCTATTGACAACAGCCTCTCCTGCGGTCTGCTCTGCTCCTATCTTGCAGCATCCAGAAGCCCCGGGGAACTTGGAAAAGTTAAAGTTCTCAGCAGGTTTTGGTGTGATGAGAGACTTTATTCAATGTACTGTGATTATTTATTTGAGCACAGTTCTGATCAATGCAGAACAAGGGCGGCTGTAAAGGATGAAGAGCGAGTTCTTCTGCTTCTTTTTCATGGGACACTGGTTAAGGATTCCAAAGGCAATCCTCCTCTTTTCCGTACCGGCCATGATGAAACCATGAGGTTTGCCCGGCGCCTGCAGGAAGTTCTGCTTGGTGATACAAGAAATCCTTACGGCAGGATCATGACGGTCTACCTCAATCACAATGTCGGCGGAGAGTGGACCAGACCTTCATTTGAGGAGGTCTCCCGGATGCTTAAAGAAGAGGGTTCTAAGGTTGTTGATCTGTTTGGCAGCGGATATTTTGCCGATGGCAATGAAACCATTCACAGGGCGGGAGAGCTTCGTCGCACTTCATTGGTCATGGAGGCGACCTCTATTCCTTGTCTAAACAATACCCCGGCTTTTACCGGCTATCTTGCATCAAGAGTTATTGATGCAGCAAGGCAGATCATGAGAGGGGAGATGAAATGAAACTCTTGATATGACTATTGAATGGTTAATGCCCCTCTGATGTTTATTTTTCTGGATAAAATCATGATGATGCAAAGCTAAAAATAAGGGGAACTGAACGAATGGGCCGTGCGGCTGTTTTTATTGACGGGGCAAACCTGTTTTTTACCCAGCGTCACCTTGGGTGGCAGATTGATTTTTCTCGTCTGATGGCATTTTTTATCTCGGGGTATGCCTCAGTTCAGGCGAATTATTATGTGCCTGCTTCCGAGCCTGTTTCTGAAGAAAATGCCGCGTTTACGAGAGTCCTGACTGCACATGGCTATCGGATCACCTCGAAATCAGTCAAGAAAATTGTCAATAAGGAGACCGGAGTGATTGTCATGAAAGGCAATCTTGATGTTGAACTTGTTGTTGATGCTTTGATTGATGTTGACCACTACGATACGTTTGTACTTTTCAGTGGCGACAGTGATTTTATTCCTTTGCTTAGAGCTTTAAAAGCTAAGGGTAAAGAGGTTATCGTTTATTCTACCCAGGGGTTGAGCGCTCGAGAGCTGCTTGCCGAACCGGGTATCGATTATTGTGATATTTCAGTTTTGAAAGAACGTATTGAGCAGGTAAGGCCGGGAGATTCAGCTCGCATTGAACCGACATTCGCAGCGGGCGAGCAGGAGTTTTCGATTCGTCTTCCTGATATTGGAGAACTGTTTACCGGTACAGTTCTTAAGGTGCAGCCGTACGGTGTTTTTTTAAGTAACCCCTTTCATGTTAAGTGTCTTCTTCCTCTCAGCTTTTTCGGCATCAGTAAATATATCAAGGATTTAACCGCGATTGTTCGAATGAGTGATGTTTTTGAAGTGTCCGTCTTCCACGTCAATACCACTCGTGAAGTTCCGGAAATTACTGTTAAACTTGTTGATAAAAAGAAAGTTGAAGAGCTCTCATCGAGGATAGACGGATAACTGAGGATACCCTGTTTTTGGCTTTCTTGATGACGTTGAGTTCCGTTTAAGCGCTACTGAAGGAGTGATTCATGTCCGCTCGGCTTCAAGGCTTGGTATTTCCGATCTTGGTGTCAATCGCGGTCGGGTAGAACAATTGAGGGCCGTCTTTTAGAAAGCCATTCTTCAGCATTAAAGGCGAAAAAGAGCTCCAATTATCAGGATAGGAATAAAACAAGTCTTGCAGGGTTATTCAGTCGAAGAAGAGATACTCAGGCTGAGATGCTTTACTCCCACCTGTACCTTGAGGGTTGTTGCAAGATTTTCGACATCTTTAGAACTACCTTTTACGGCAATAATCTCAAGGCAGTGGTGATGATCAAGGTGAACGTGCTGGGTTGAGATTATTGTCTCCTGAAAGTCGTGCTGAATGTCGAGGAGCACATTAACCAGTTCGCGTTTGTGATGGTCATAGGTCATGACAATCGCTCCTGCGACGGTGCCTCCCTCAGTCCACTGTTTTCTGACCAGATCTTCACGGATGAGATCCCGTATGGCTTCTGACCGGCTTTTGTAGCGTTGCGCTTCAATGTGGTGGTCAAAAGCCTCTATCAGTGTCTTTTCAAGGGAGACCCCGAACCGGTAGACTTCACTCCTGTGTTTCAATCCCCATCAGCTTGTCGTGGATAGCTTTTGCAGCTGTACGTCCTGCCCCCATGGCAAGGATAACTGTAGCTCCACCGGTTACAATATCGCCGCCGGCATAGACATCTTCTTTTGAGGTGGCCATTGTGTTGAGATCCACCACAATGGTGTCGCGCTTGCTGACCTCAATATCGGGAGTTGTCTGTTTGATGAGCGGATTTGAGCCGTTTCCGATAGAGATGACAGCCATATCGATCGGAAGTATGAATTCAGAGTCTTTTATCGGTATCGGCCTGCGGCGTCCGGAATCGTCGGGCTCGCCAAGTTCCATCTTGAGGCATTTTGCCCCTGTAAGCCACTGCTGTTCATTTCCGACAAATTCCAACGGGTTCATAAGCATGAGAAATTCAATTCCCTCTTCCTTTGCGTGATGAACTTCCTCAAGACGCGCGGGCATTTCCGTTTCTGAACGGCGGTATACAATATAGGCATGTTCAGCACCCAGTCTTTTAGCTGTTCGAACGGCATCCATAGCCGTATTGCCGCCACCGAACACTGCAACATTCTTTCCCTTGCAATTGAATACAGGGGTGTCATTGTTCGGGAATTGATAAGACTTCATCAGGTTTACCCTGGTTAAAAACTCATTAGCTGAATACACCCCAATGAGGTTTTCGCCAGGGATACCAAGGAACCATGGCAGACCCGCCCCGACTCCGATAAATACCGCGTCAAATCCCTCTTCTTTTAGAAGTTCATCGACGGTTACTGACCTTCCGGCGACTGCATTGGGAATAAACTTGACGCCCAGTTTTTTCAGACCTTCAATTTCCTGTTTAACAATTTCCTTGGGAAGCCGGAATTCTGGAATGCCGTAAACCAGAACACCTCCAAGTTCGTGGAGTGCTTCAAAAACAGTGACCGAATGGCCAAGTTGTATCAAATCGTTGGCACAGCTCAGTCCGGCTGGTCCGCTGCCGATAACCGCAATTTTTTTTCCGGTTGAAGCTTTTACTGTCGGCAACTCAACATTACCGGTTTCCCGTTCGTAATCTGCCGCAAACCTCTCCAGATTGCCGATAGCAACTGATGTATGTTTTTTGGTAAGAATGCAGAGCTTTTCGCACTGATCCTCCTGAGGGCAGACTCTGCCGCAGATAGCTGGAAGCACATTGTCTTCCTTGATTTTTTTTGCAGCGCCAAGAAAATTCCCATCAGCAATAAGCTTGATAAACTGATCGATCTTGATGTTAACCGGGCATCCCTTTATGCATGCGGGATCCTTGCATTGAATACATCGAAGAGCTTCTTTCTGTGCAAGTTCAGGTGTATAGCCGAGATTCACTTCCTTGAAATTTTTATTCCGTACATCCGGGCTTTGAGCAGGCATTTCCTGACGTGGAATGGCAAAGCGCTCTTTGGTCGTAATATGTTGTGGGCACATAATTTTTTCTAAAAAAGATGGTGTGTTTATGCAAAAAAAATTCATTCCTGCAGTGAAATCAAGGCAGGACGGTCATCATGACAGAATGAAAAAAGCCAACAGGAATTTTAATTTCCCGCTTATTGCAGGTTGCATTTGTGTGCAAATGCCTCAGCGGATTGTTTTTCTTCCGACAGGTAGACTTTGTTCCTGTCAGTAAGATTCTTAAAATCGACCTGATGAGCATCAAATTCCGGCCCGTCAACACAGGCGAATTTAATCTCGTTGTTCACCGTAACCCTGCAGCCGCCACACATGCCGGTACCATCGACCATAATAGGGTTGAGACTGACCATGGTTTTGATATTGTATGGACGGGTAACCTCTGCAATGGCTTTCATCATTGGAATCGGCCCGATGGCAAGTACAAAATCGATTTTTTTCCCTGAATCTATGAGTTCCTGAAGTTTCTGGGTTACAAAGCCGTGAAAGCCGTAGGATCCGTCATCAGTTGTAATGTATGCTTCATCACTGACCGCTTTCATCTCCCTTTCAAGGATCACAAGATCTTTTGAGCGGGCACCATTAATTGTAATGACATAATTTCCAGCCTCTTTAAGTGCGACAGCTGTTGGATAGGCAATTGCACTCCCTACACCTCCCCCAATGCTTACTGCTGTACCGAACTTTTCAATGTGTGAAGGCGCTCCAAGCGGGCCGACAATATCACTGATGGTGTCGCCAGCCTCTTTAGTGTTTAACTCTTTGGTGGATTTGCCCATTCCCTGGACAATGATGGTAATCGTGCCTTTTTCAGGATCAGCATCGGCAATGGTAAGCGGGACTCTTTCGCCCGTCTCGTCCACCCTGATCATGACAAACTGTCCCGCTTTTCTTTTTTTAGCAATACGAGGCGCCTCTATTTCAATTTTTTTGATATTTTCAGCTAAAAATATGGCAGAAACAATCTTATGCATTTGTTTTTCGATTTCTTGTGAAATTGGATACTTTCCGTTTTGCCCCGTAATGTGCAAAAGTTATCATTATAAGCATAATAGATAAAATATAAAAATGACCGGGAAGTTTGACGGTCTGCTTATGGGTGCATTTCCGAAGGATTTCCTGAACTATTCAAAGGGGTTTTTATGGTTTTTATAGCCGATTATGGTGCTGGCAATCTTCGCTCAGTTCAGAAGGCATTTGACTACCTTGGGGTGAAGGCCATAGTCAGCAGCGATCCGGCTAAACTTGCAGGCTACAGAAAGGTTGTCCTTCCCGGGGTTGGCGCATTCGGGCAGGCTATAGATACACTCAATGCATCAGGATTTACTGAAGCAGTTGCAGAGCATGTCGATAAAGGCGGCCAGCTTCTCGGAATATGCCTGGGCATGCAGCTTTTGTTGACTGACAGTGAGGAAATGGGAGACAATAAGGGGATGAACCTGATACCGGGTAATGTTCTTCGTTTCACGAGTGACACCGACAAGATCCCTCAGATAGGATGGAATTCGGTTGATCAGCAGAAAGAGAGTGTGCTTTTCCGGGGAATTCCGGATCACTCGTTTTTCTATTTTGTTCATTCATATTACTGTGATCCAGTATCTTCTGATTCGGTGGCTGCAACCACCTGGTTTGCAGGAAAAAACTTTTGTTCGGCTATTGAAAAAAATGGTATTTTTGCAGTTCAGTTTCATCCGGAAAAAAGTTCTGATGCCGGGTTGCAGGTAAAAAACTTTTCAGAGTGTTAAAACAACAGATTTCTGTTATTCTTTTATGTTGATTATTCCAGCGATAGATATTAAGGACGGGAAGTGTGTAAGGTTGACACGTGGTGATTTCAGCAAGAAAAAAATATATCTCGACAATCCCCTTGACATGGCAATTATCTGGCGAAAACAGAATGCCAAAATGTTGCATGTCGTTGACCTTGATGCCGCACTTACCGGAGATATGGTCAATTTTGAGAAAATCAGGGAAATTGTAGTTAATCTCGATATTCCTGTTCAGGTCGGCGGCGGTATCCGCTCTCTTGATGCGGTCAAGAGATATCTTGATATTGGCGTTGGTCGGGTGGTCATTGGTTCGGCTGCTGTTACTAATCCGAAACTTGTTGAAGAGCTTCTGAAAATATATCGGCCTTCCAAGATTGTTGTTGGTATTGATGCTGAGGATGGTGTCCCGAAGATTAAAGGGTGGACTGAATGCAGCGGATTGAAAGATTACGAGCTTGGACTCCGGATGAAAGCCATGGGAATAGAACGGGTGATTTATACAGATATAACCCGTGACGGGATGATGCAGGGATTCGGTTATGAAAGCACAAAAAGATTTGCTGAAAAAACCGGGATGAAAATCACTGCCTCAGGCGGTGTTACCAATATCGGCGATTTGAGACGTCTCGATGAGCTTAAGTCTTGTGGTGTAGATTCTGTCATTATTGGTAAAGCCCTCTACGAAAACAATTTTCCCTGTCAGCAGTTATGGTATAATTATGAAGAGGGCATTTGCCTTGACCATAATTTTTCGACTGCCAGGACAAAATAGTAGCCCTTTTTTTAATCGGGCGAAGGCAGAATCCTCTTCTCTAACATCTAACAGAAGCATGTGCAGAAGCAGGACTTACAGTTGCAGCAATATATAGAGGCGGTTATTTTTGCTTCTGAAGAAGCGGTTACCCTCCAGACGATCCGGCAGGTTACCGGTATTGATATGGATTCCGCTGAGTTTCAGTCAATTATTGAGAAACTCAATGCAGAGTACGCTGAAACCGGAAGGACGTTTCATATTCACCGGATTGCAGGTGGATACCGTTTTCTTTCCAGGCCTGAATTCAGTGACATCCTTAAAAAACTTCTTGCCCCTAACATCCGCAGAAGGCTTTCACAGTCTATCCTTGAAGTTCTTGCCGTTATTGCCTATAATCAGCCTGTTACCAAGGGGGAGATTCAGCAGATTCGAGGCGTGAGCCCTGATTATGCGATCGACAGGCTTCTGCTTCGCGGCTTTATTGAGGTTAGAGGCAGGGCGGATTCTCCCGGAAAGCCCCTCCAGTATGGAACAACAAAAGAATTTTTGGATCTTTTTCATTTATCGTCATTAAAAGACCTGCCGAAACTCCGGGAGATAAAAGAAATTCTTCAGGAGCATGAGGAGCAGGAGTACCTGACACGACAGGATGATCAGGATATACCATCACTTGAAAACTATCAAGAGGAAACGATACAAGAGAATGAAAAATAGCAGCAAAAGTGATGATGTCAGAATCAACAGGTTTCTGGCGTCATGCGGCATAGCTTCGCGAAGGGCAGCTGACCAGCTCGTGCTGGACGGGCGGGTTATGGTCAACGGTACAGTGATTACAACCCCGGGGATAATGATTAATCCCTCCAAGGATGAGGTTATTGTCGATGGCGAGCGGTTTGCCCAGCCGGAGGCAAGGAAGGTCTATATCCTGTTGAACAAACCCAGAAACGTTATCACCACGAATAGTGACGAAAAAAACCGGGAAATGGTGCTGGATTTTATCGATGTCAAGGAGCGGGTTTTTCCCGTAGGCCGGCTTGATAGAAAAACTACCGGTGTTATTTTGCTGACAAATGACGGGACGCTGGCACATAAACTCATGCATCCTTCTTCTAATGTAAAAAAAGAGTATATTGCTGTGCTTAATGAAAAATTTACGCCAAATCTCCTGCAGCAGCTTACAGGGGGAATGCGTTTGAAAGACACCGGGGAAAAGGTTAGTCCCTGCAGGGCAAAGATACTCGACGAAGGTATGCAGGTACTGCTGAGCATTCATGAAGGGAAGAATCATCAGGTCAGAAGAATGTTCGAAACCCTCGGCTTTGAGGTTAAAAGGCTTGAAAGAGTTGCTTATGCAGGTCTTCAGGCTGGAGAGCTCCGGCGGGGCGAATGGCGGTATCTGAGCCGGAATGAGGTTCAGGAACTCTATAAGTTGACGGAAAGCCTATAAGCCATCCTCCGGTTTTGTTAACGCACAAAACCCTGAATGGTTATGAGAAAGCTTTTCATTTCTCTCAAACGTCATGTACTGCAGTCAGTCATGACGTTTTTTTTATTTCTGACACCCCTCTTTTTTCCTTTTTCCTTTCTTCATGCTGAAGATCGTGACCTTCAGCAATTGTTCGACAGCGCAGAATCTGAAGCAAATCTTGAGCAGTTGGTCAACTTGATTGAAAATTTAAAAACCAAAAATATTTCTCTCAATCAGGCAGACTCCGATGAACTCCGACAGCTTCCCTGGCTGACAACCTTCGATGTTCAAGCCATTTTGTCATATCGCCGTGATAAGGGTCCGATTCTTTCCCTTGAGACACTTGAACCTATTTTAGGAAAAGAGAAAACCACCGCCGTTGCCCCCTATATTCTCCTGAATTCAACCACAACTCCTCCATCCTCAGCACTCAGCACTCAGAACCCAGCACTTTCCTTTTATAGTCGCCTGAGGTGGGAAACAACAGAGCGTAAAGGCATAATAACCGGTGCCTACAGTGGGGATAATTACAAACTTAATCATCGCCTGCAGTTTTCTGCTCCTCACTTTGATGCTGGTTTCGTTCAGGAAAAAGATATAGGTGAGCCTGATATTGCAGACTTTTCGTCACTAAGCATTCGTGCCTATGATTTTGGGGTTATAAAAAATGCTGTTATCGGTAACTATCGGCTGAATTTTGGAGAAGGGGTGCTCATCGGACAGAGCCGAACGTTTTCTAAAGGCTCCGAACCGATAAAGAGTGTCCAGCTTTTATCAAAGCAGATATCCGGCTATACATCCAGCTCCGAAAGCGGGTTTCTGCAAGGTGCCGCAACAACGTTGAAGCTTGATCATGTTGAGGTAACTTCATTTTATTCGGCTAACCATGTCGATGCCGTCATCAATAAAACAAGTGGACTGATTACCAGTTTTGATGAATCGGGTAACCATCGTACCTCTCTTGAAACAAGCCGGAAAGACAATGTTACAGAAACCCTCACAGGAGCAAATCTGCTTTATCGGTATCAAACAGACCTTTTAAGCGCCAAGCTTGGCTGTACCCTTTTCTACTACAATTATTCCCAACCCCTCGCAATCCTCAACCCTCAGCCCTCGGCCCTCAGCACTCAGAACTCAGCACTATGTTATAGTATCCAGGCAGATGCTTCCCTCGACAAGGTCAATCTTTTCGCTGAAGCGGCATTTTCAGAAAAGCCAAATGAGGCCTCATGGATAGCAGGCTCAGAGTTTGAGATTGTTAAAGGCGTCAGCATGATTGCATCTCTCAGGCGCTATGGAACCTATTTTTATTCACCGTTCTCGGGAGCGTTTGCCGAAAGGGGAGTTGGCGCCTCAAACGAACAGGGAGACTATGTCGGTATCAAGGCAAAAGTAAATAACAGACTCTCAGTAGGTGCTTATTATGATCTGTTTACCTTTCCATTGCTTGACGATCATTGTTTGTACCCTTCTGACGGGAATGATTGCAGAGTGTTTATGACATGGAAGCAATCGCCATTCGTAATCTGGAATCTGGAATTGCAGCATAAATATAAAGAAGAACAGGCAAATCAGGGGAGTACGGGCAATCCGCTATGGACGGCACTCCCGAAAATCACTGATCGCAGCAGGCTGGATTGTGATGTAGACGTTTCCAGGCGTGTTCATCTGAGGAGCCGTGGAGAAGTGAAAAAAGTTGTCAATAAATATCAGTCAGGTGACTCAGCATTGTTTGGATGGCTGATATATCAGCAGGCGGGTTACCATGTTGGCACATTCAGTCTGAAAGGGCGGGTTACCATGTTCGACAGTGATGATTATGATGCTGCCCTCTATGCTTATGAAGATGACCTGCCGCTGACCTCGACTCTCGGCCTTTACAACGGACGCGGGAAATCACTTTTTATATTGGCATCATGGCAGGCCATGCAGGGGATGAAGCTTGCAGTACGTTACGATATGGCCTGGTATAGTGATAGAGATCTCTTTGGCAGCGGCAATGACGAACGAGCCACCAGTTCTCCCGGCTCATTCCATCTCGGCTGTTTATTGTCATTCTGAGCAAAATCAAAGAGCCCTTTAACGCTTTCCCGATGCCCTTATGAGTCTGTCTCTTATTGCCCTGCCGATGCCAATGTTTTCGGGCAGTTCGCAGTATATCATCTTGATGCCCAGAGAATCACAGTGCCGGAAAAAACTGAACAGGTGCCGGCCGTACTCCTGAAGAGTCGGGCATATCCTGAACAATGAAACTCCTTCCGGAGGCGCTGATAGCCCGATGTAAGCTGAAGAAGGTCGGATGGTTATTTCATCATTGGCTTGTAACAGGCGAATCGATGCTTTTGGTGCATAATGAGGATATTTCAAACCAGGGCTTTTCGGAATCTCCTGCTTATCCGTGTGGACGTTCACTATGATTTCAGGTAGAACAGCCTCAAGTTGTTCAAGGGTTATGGCACCGGCCCTGAGAAGTACCGGCACAGAGCCGGAACAGTCCACAATGGTCGATTCAATGCCGATAGTACTCGGCTTTCCTCGAAGGAGAGCGTTGATTTTTCCGTGAAGATCTTCATAGACCGCTTCCCAGCTTGTAGCGCTTGGAAGTCCGGAAAGATTTGCTGAAGGAGCAGCAACAGGAGAGGAGCAATGGCTGAGAAATTCATGTGCAAGAGGATTTGCCGGGCATCGGACTCCAACCGTTTCAAGCCCCGCGGTAACCGAATAAGGAACACGTTGATTTTTTTTCAGAACAAGAGTAAGAGGGCCGGGGAAAAAATGTTCAATCAGTAGCCTTGCACTCTGATTTATTTCATCAGCAACATCAGTCAGCTGTTCCGGACTATAGATATGAACTATTAACGGGTTGTCTCCAGGGCGGCCTTTTGCATGAAAGAGCTGTCTGATAGCCTCCGTGTGGCATATTCCTGCGCCAAGGCCATAAACTGTTTCTGTGGGAAATGCAACCACTCCGCCAGAGTTAAGGATGTCTGCGGCTTCTTTAGCTGAATCAGTAAGAGTGGTCTGCATTATATGCTTCGGTTATCAACTATCTGCCTATGGAAAGAAATGGTATTTGTTCAGGGAGAAAAAGAACATAACAGAGCATGCCGATTGAAGCGCTGACCAGGGGTATGGAAAGATTATCGTCAACCTTGAAGTTTCCAATACGTACAAAAAAAGTCTCAGTCAATGTGGCTGCAACTGCCATAGCGAAACCGATAACGATATTAAGCTCTGGAACCATGGCAATAATTACCAGTGAGGAGAGAAAAAATGCAATGCTTCCTTCAATGCTTTTTTCTCCAAACCGGTGTTTACCAAAGGCTTTTCCGATAATTGCAGCAAAGGTATCTGAAATGGAAACCATCGAGAATGTGGCAATGACAATAATTTTAGGGAAAAAAACAACTAGTAGAAGGGCGCCCAGAGTAATGTAGGTTGCTCCGTTCAGATAAGGTTTTTTTTCAAGTTCATGGGTTCTCAGCATAGCGTCAAAAGTGCTGTGATACCATTTTGAAACGGGGCCATAAAAATTTTTAAGCAGGTCAACAAGAAAAAAACCGGAAAAAAGCGGAACAAGCAAAAGCAGTGCGACGTCTCGACTGATAAAGTAGTAGATCACTGGAATTGATAAAGAGGAGAGATGAATCGTTTTTCGTGCAACTTCATAGCGAAGTTTTAACCGGTCGATTTTTTTCATAGGTAAAAAACGGTATACAAGTCGAAAAAAAAGATTTTACCGGGGAACTGGCTGGATATCTGTTGATATCAGGCTTGAATATACACTGAAAACTCCATAAGAGAAAAGGGCAGCTGGGGGGCAATAAAAAAACCCGGGATTACCGGGGTTTTTCTCTATTTCCTATTACCGGATGGAAAAGCATTCAGTAGAACATTTCCCCCTCTTATTCATACGAATAATGCCTACCCGCTTACCGATTTCATTGATCAGCCATACGTTATCGCCACTCTCAATAACCTCTCTGAAGACTGTATAAATTTTAAGTTCCGGTACTTCGTCATTCTTCTTTTTATTCTCTGCTCTTCGAGAAGAAAGCTCTATTAACCGATCTAAAGAAAATTCTAAATCGCTCATGACAACCACGCTCCCGTTTACAAATAAGAAAAAAATATTCGCAGTTTTACTGATGAAACTTTGAATATTGTTGATCAACTGTAAAGAAGGATATGTGCCACGGGGGAGCTCAGATTATATTCTGAGACGTACATACAATCCGATGGTATTATACGTATTTTTTGTGTTAGTGCAAACAGATGTGAAAAGCAAAACCCTGAGGTGCAGCAAAATGCTTTATCAGATCTACTGCATCCAAATTCATCAAAAACCCCGGATTTTGGCTGGTTGCAGGCATACCGGTTTTTTGTATTTTCTTTCTGTATCGTTTTGTGAAATCGCCTTTAGACTATTGGTATGACAACTGAGAAATTAAGAGTAGCTGCTATTGATCTCGGCACCAACTCCTTCCACATGATCATTGTCGAAGAGAGCCGGGGTAAAGGGATTGTTGAGATCGACCGTGTGAAAAATATGATTTGTATTGGTCGAGGCAGTATTTCAACAAAGATGCTTGATGAAGGGGCGATGCAATCGGGTATTGCTGCGTTAAAGAACTTTCTTGTTTTAGCAGCTCATCATGGTGTCGCTCCGGAGAACGTTATTGCATTTGCTACCAGCGCTATCAGGGAAGCAAAAAACCGTGTTGATTTTCTTAAGAGGGTTCGGGATGAAACCGGTCTGAAAGTCAGAGTTATATCAGGTCGGGAAGAGGCTGAGTTTATCTATTACGGAGTCCGTAACGCTGTTAAGATAGGTAAAGCGTTTGATCTTCTTTTTGATATTGGAGGAGGGTCTGTTGAGTTTATTATTGCAAACAATAAGGGTGTCCAGCTTCTTGAGAGCCGTAAAATCGGTGTTGCCAGAATGTATGAACGGTTTGTTTTTTCTGATCCGATTGTCCGGCATGATATCAAGATGCTTGAGCAATTCTTTTCGGCAGAGATGGTTTCTGCTGTCGCTGAAGCCTCAAAGCTGAAAGTTGCCCGTGCTATAGCATCCTCCGGCACAGCTCAGAATATTGCACGAATGATCTTTGCGATGAATGGGAGCCCGAACAAAGCATCACTCAACAATAGTCTCTTTACCCGAAAAGAGTTTCAGGCTCTTTACACAGCTCTGATACCTCTTGGTTCTCTTGAACGCCGGAAATTTACCGGTCTTGATGCAAACAGGGTCGATTTGATTGTTCCGGGTCTGATTCTTATTGATATGATTTTCAGACTTTTCAATCTCAATGAAATTGTTGTGTCAGATTATGCCCTGCGGGAGGGTATGGTACTTCACTATCTGAAGGATCAATTTAATGCTGTGGGTGAGCAGGAACATGAATTTGAGCTTGATATCCGCAAGGAGAGTGTTTATGAACTCGGGTGTCGTTGTGATTGGAATCGTAAACATTCAGAGCATGTTGCCACTCTCTCCCTGCAGCTGTTTGACAGTCTGGCATCGCTGCACCATCTTGAAGCACCCTACCGCGAACTGCTCGAATGTGCCTCGCTTCTGCATAACATCGGATCCTTTATTTCTATATCATCACATCACAAACATAGTCAGTATATCATCCTTAATGGCGAACTCCGCGGATTTTCTCCGACTGAAATCGAAATTATTGCGCATGTAGCACGCTATCACCGCAAATCTCCTCCTTCTGAGAAACATACGGCATACAGTATTCTCAAGCCGACACAGAAAAGGGCTGTTGATGTGCTTTCAGGTATTCTCCGTCTGGCGAACGGCCTTGAACGAGGCCACAGGCAGAACATTCAGCATGCTGCAGTTACTGTGAAAGGGAGTGTCATTACCCTGCATATCAAACCCCGCTTTGAACCTGATATTGAAATCTGGTCAGCAGAACTCCTGAAATCCTGGCTGGAAACTGTTTTGCAAAAAACAATCATCATTGAAGCTTCCTGATATGGATGGATCGGCAACCTCTCAGCGGATCGCCGAAACTCTTGCAAGGGAGGGTTCACTGTGGTTTGAATCAGCTTTCTGTAAAGGGTTACATTGCAATGCACTGCTTTTTTCTGATCCAGTTGAGGTCATATTGCTCTCCTCTCTTTCCAGTCTGGAAAGTTTTTTCCATACCCTCGAAGGAAAACTTGCCGAAGGCTACTACCTGGCCGGCTGGTTGAGTTATGAGGCCGGTTACGGTTTTGAACAAACTCTTTTTTCCATTGAAGCAGCAAAGCAATCACCTTCACCACTTGCTTGGTTCGGGGTTTACAGGGCACCGGAGCGTTGTTCAGAGAGCCTTGTTGAACGACTGTTTGCTGACAACGAGGCGGCTTCCCCCGGCTTTATATCTTTTAACCTCATGCTGGAAGAGTATGAGGAGAAGATAGGGATCATCAAAGATGAAATTGCCGCAGGAAATGTCTATCAGGTAAACTTTACCGGGCGTAACAGGTTTACGTTCAGCGGGTCTGCTTCAGCACTGTTTAGTGCATTGAGGGGCATGCAGCCCTCATCATACAAAGCATTTCTCAAAACCGGACCACAAACAATTCTCTCTTTTTCTCCTGAGCTTTTTTTTATAAAACGCGGTATGGTTATTGAAACAATGCCGATGAAGGGAACTGCCCCGCGAGGAAGCAGTGCTGAAGAAGACAGTCGTTTGCGAAAGGGTCTGGCTCAATGCAAAAAAAACCTTGCCGAAAATCTCATGATTGTTGACTTGTTGCGCAACGATCTCGGCAGAATATGTCGTCCGGGTTCGATTCTGGCCGAAGCACTGTTTACAACGGAAACCTACCCGACTCTTCATCAGATGGTTTCAACAATCCGCGGAGAACAGAGAGAAAATATCGGGTTATACGAGCTGTTCAAAGCGCTTTATCCGTCCGGATCAGTAACCGGCGCTCCAAAAATAAAGGCAATGAAACTTATTCAGGCCCTTGAAACAGAACCAAGAGGAATCTATACAGGAACAATCGGTTTTATAACGCCTCATCGCAACATGGTCTTTAACGTGGCGATCAGGACTGTTGAGTTGTCAGGAGAGAAAGGGCTCTATGGCTCGGGCAGTGGAATCGTGTGGGACTCTGATGCACTGCAGGAGTATCGGGAGTGCCAGCTTAAAGCGAAAATCCTTACTGATGCCGGCAATTTGCACGTAGAGCTTTTTGAGAGTATTCTATGGGCTGGAAGTTATCTCTGGCTTGAGGAACATCTATGCCGTCTTGCATCATCAGCCCGTGCATTAGGATATCCTTATGACCATGCAGCAGCCATCCAGATCATCACTCAGCTTGAAGAGGACTTGCGCCGAAGGGTCCATCGCGTCAAAGTCAAGCTTACCCTTTCATTGCAGGGGACATTTTCTACCACCTTTCAGCCTATAGAAGTCGTGAGCACATCTCTACCAGTTCGCCTTTGCCTTGCCACCCAAAGAACTGACTCATCGAAGACGGCACTGTATCACAAAACAACAAAGAGAGCTCTTTATGACCTTTATTACAGTGCTGCCTGTGAAAAGGGTTATGACGAAGTCCTTTTCCTCAATGAGCGCGGAGAGTTGACGGAAGGGGCAATCAGCAATCTTTTTATCAGTAAAAATCGACATTTCTATACTCCGCCTGTGAGTTCCGGTCTTCTCAATGGCATATTCCGCCAATATTTCCTTGCAACTCGCTCATTTGCCTCCGAAAAACTTATAACCCTCCAGGAGCTTCTCTACGCCGACACGATCTACATTGCAAATTCAGTGCGGGGGCTGAGGCAAGCCGTTTTCACCGGTGATCACCTCTCTTTATAGGTTCCATAGGTCTTATAAGTCCTATAGGACGTATAACAAAAGAAACCTATATTTATAGGTAAGTAATCCACTCAAAAACTTACTGCAAAACGACATGCGTGACCACACTCCTGACTTCAAACTCAATGAGCTCTCAACCGACAACAAGGCGCTCATTCGTCAAACTGTTCAGCAGCTGATTGAAAAACTCTTTGCCGACGGCAAACTCACGCCCCATACCCATCTCGAATTCTGGATCGAAGTCCCCGGCATTCAGCGCCCGCGAGGCACCTTCAGGACCGGCTTCCTCATGCCCGACAGCTTCATCTACATCAGCGACTACTTCCAGTCCGGTGACCATACACCCCCGACGCTAAAGCCCAGTCAAGCCTATATCAACGACGGGCTCACCCTCAACAATGTCTGGGACGATCTTCTCGACGAACTCTATTACCAGGTTGAAATTTTTACCTCCCAAAAAGCTACAGAAAAAGGAATAACACTTGAAGTGTGGGTAGGCAATCGGCAGCGCCCGGAGGGGGAGTGGATCTATGCGGTTGACCGTAAAGTAGAGCTTGGTTAGTTTTTTTCGGGATAATCGCAGACGCTGCTTACACCACAACGTTGACATTCCGGCTTTTTTGCTTTACAGGTGTAACGCCCGTGCAGGAGCAGGTAGTGATGGAAATCAATGACCCATGCTTCAGGAATGATTTTCATCAGTTCCGTTTCAGTTTGCTCGACCTTGTCAGTTTTGACCAGACCGATTCTATTTGAAACCCTGTGCACATGGGTGTCAACAGGCATGACCGCCTGATGAAAAGCGCTGCTCAACACAACATTTGCTGTTTTTCTTCCCACCCCCGGTAAACTCTCAAGCTCCTCCCTTGTTTCAGGCACCTTGCCGTTATAGCGCGTAACAAGTATCCGGCTGACTTCGAGGATGTTTTTCGCCTTCGTATTGAAATAATTGATCGAGCGAACAAAGCCGATTACTGTGTCAAGCTCCAACCGGCTCAAACTTTCGGCATCCGGCGCACTCTTGAACAATTCGCGGGTTATGATATTAACCTGCCTGTCGGTTGCCTGAGCTGCCATAATGGTTGACACCAGGAGTTGAAAAGGGCTGTCGTACTGCAGTTCGCTTTTCGGATTCGGGTACTCTGCCCCAAGAATCTCCTTAAGAGCAACAATTTTTTCCTCAGGTCTCACCCGAATCAGCTATCTATTTCTGTCTTCTCAATATCGCTCTCACTCTTCTGAAGCTTTGCTACCGACTGATCGATAAGTCCCCTTCCGTTTTTGTGAACTTTGCCCTCAGCTTTAAGGTCATTAAAGATGGCGTCAAGAATTCCATTGACGAACTTGCTGCTTTTATCAGTACTGTTAAATTTTTTAGCAATTTCAATTGCTTCATTGATCGATACCTTTGGTGGAATATCCTCGCAGTAAAGGATTTCCGTCAGTGCCATACGGATGATATTTTTATCGATGATAGCTATACGGCTCATATCCCAGTTAAAGGTGTGCTTCACAATGTACCGATCAATCTCTTCCATGTGCTCCTTGATGTTTTTCAAGAGCATATTGAAGAACTTCATTGCATTGGCGTCAGCAAGAATCTCTTCGGTCAAAAGCCAGCCTGCTGCAGAATCTATGTCCGTATCTCTTATCTCAATGGTATAGAGTGCCTGTAAAATTTTCTCACGTATTTGTCGACGGTAGGTCTTCATAAAAGAGCAGTTAATTTATTGAGGATTCGAGTATCTCACTGATAACACTATCGGTCGCACTTAAGTTTTCATAGAGAATATGCGGATTGTGCTTTTTCAGTTCCGCCGATGAATATAGGCCGGTTGCTACAGCTATAGACCTTGCGTTCACTACCCTGGCACAGGCAATATCGTGTTCAGTGTCACCAATTATGACAATATTTTGTTCTGAAAATTTTTTGCCGGTGATTTGGTACGCTTTATCAACAGCAACCTGAGGCAGTTCGTTGCGGCTTGCAGCATCATCGGCGAAGGCCCCGAATGGAAAATAATGGTTTATATCGGGCATGAGCAGTTTATGCCGTCCTGATCCCTCGAAATTGCCGGTCAGAAGACCAAGCATCAGTTCAGAACTTGCTGAAAGCTTGTCAAGGAGTTCGCGGATGCCTTCCATCAGGATGATGTCGGTATGTTTAGCCTGCATGCAAAACATCTCAATATAGGTTTTCTTTGCCGTGTCGAATCTTTCCGCTATCACCGCGTCACTCAGCCCGGCATTCTGCAGTACTTCATAGATAATGACACTGTCCATTTTACCAGCGAAATTGTGAGTGCCGGCACTTCCTTCAGTGCCATAGACCTCCCTTAACGCATCCATCAGAACACGACGATTGATACTGTTCACCGACAGCAACGTTCCATCTATATCAAATAACACAAGTTTTTTCAGCATATCACGATCCGGAATCTCTCAACCCCTTATTTTTTCAAGTCGTACAGGTATCAGTTTTGACACCCCTTCCTCTTCCATCGTTACACCATACAGTGCCTGGCAGGAAGCCATGGTTTTTTTGTTGTGCGTAACAATAATGAATTGGGTGTTATTCTCAAATTTTTTCAGAAGTTTAATAAAACGGGTGACATTTGCATCGTCAAGCGGGGCATCAACTTCGTCAAGAATACAGAAGGGACTCGGTTTAACCAGATATATGGCAAAGAGGAGAGAGAGGGCGGTCAGTGCCTTTTCTCCACCGCTGAGTTGCTCGATCGAGAGTGGCTTTTTCCCTTTCGGTTTTGCGACAATTTCAATATGTGCATCCAATGGGTCTTCACTTGCATGAATGAGCAGATCCACTTCATCTTCCGCATCGAAGAGTTCCCTGAAAATAGTAATAAAGTTTTTTCTTACAGCACGGAAGGTCTCGTCAAATTTCCCCAGAGCGGTTTTGTTGATTTCCTCAATGGTCGAACGAAGCTGTGCTTCTGCGCTGAGCAGATCCTCTTTCTGTTCAGTAAGAAAATCAAATCGCTCTTTCTCTCCTTCATACTCGTCCAGGGCGAGCTCGTTGACGGCGCCGAACTGTTCGCGTTGCCGGGTTAAGATTTCAAGCTTCTGCTGTGCCGCTTTTCTGTCGAACGCAGTTTCAATAACCGGGTGAGTCATAGAGGCAAGGTCAGAGTTGTATTTTAGGTGAGCCTCTGTAAACAGATGATCCAGCGAGTGTTCGAGTTGAATACGTTCGCTGTTGAGGGTTGAGAGCAGTTGCTGTCCCACTTCGTATTTTCGACGGAGATCCCTGAGCGTCGCCTGTATTTCATGATGCCGTGCCTGATGTTCGCGATATGCCGATTCAAGGTCATTCACCTCTTTCTGTTTCTCGGCCGCAACTATAAGCAGCGCATCAAGCTCTTCTTTTATCTTTTTTGAAGCATCATGGCTGAGCTGTTTTTTCTTTTCAGCAGTTTCAATGTCGGTGTTCAGTTTATTGATCTCTTCCGAGAGTGACCGCCGGTTTTCTGTAGAGGCGGTAATGTTGATCTTCAGCTTTTCAAGTTCAAGAAGCGAGTCCTTATAGCGGCTCTGGCTGGCTTGAACTTCAAGTCCGAACTGGTGATGGCGGGTTTCAAGGGTGATCAGATTTTCCTGCATCTGACGGATTCTCTCTCCGAGAAGTGTGCTTTTTGAAACACCTGTGCTGATAGCGGGAAGAAGTTCGTTCAGTTCATTGTCGCATGCAATTTTTTGATGACGAATGGCAGCAATCTCCTCTTCTGTCTGCACTTCGTCCCGTTTTCTTTCGCTCTGTTCAGCCTCGAATCGCGCTAACCTTTTTTCAAATCCCCCGAGTTCCATTGTTAACTGCTCAATCACCCTGCGCTGTTCGGCAACTTTAATTGACTCCAGTTTATTGCGTAACTGCAGGAGAATCTCCTCCTCCTCTTTGATTGTTTTCTCAAGGCTTGAAAGTTCGTTCTGCAAAGTGTTACGTTCGGCTTTTTTCCCTAACCGCAGGCCTTCATTGCTTTTTGAGCTTCCGCCAAAGAGGATGCCGTTACCTGAAAACGTTTCCCCTTCAATGGATACAAATGAGCAGTCTCGGTTGACGAGGGCAAGGGTCTCAGCTGTTCTGAGATCCGGTACGATATAACTTTTGTGGAGCATCAAAAGAAGCGCATCATGAAGTTCCTGCGGGTAAGAAATGAGCTCAAGAGTTTTTATGGCGCCGCTGATGACGGGATAGTCGTTGTCAATTTTTCCGGTTATAAGATCGAGTACAAGAAAATGAACTTTTCCCTTGTTTGAGCGTGTAAGATTTGCGATTCCCTCTTTTGCTTCACTGAGCGATCGGCACACGTAGTAGCTCATGCTCTCGCCAAGCGCAGCACTGACAGCTTTTTTGTATGAACCCTCAAGCGATAGCAGGTCAGTCATGCAGCCCAGTCCATGTTTTCCAGTTTTCTGCTTTTCAAGGAATCCTACTCCTTCCGGCATACCTTCAAAATTATCGAGCACTGAATCAGCCAGTAAAATCTGGTTATGCAGTTTATCCCGGCCTGACCTCTGCACAAGTAGGGACTCTTTTTTTGCCTCGATCTGGGTTGAAACTTTCTCCTGTTGTTCCCTTAGCGCACTCTCCCTGCTTTTTGCTTCGGCGATCTGTGAGGCTTTGAGGGTGATCTCTTTCGATAACTGCTCCTCATCCGATCTCGATCCGTTAAGCTTTTCAAGAATCGCCTGTTTCTTTATTTCAAGACGTTCTCCAGTTGTTCGCAGGTACTCTTTTTTCGATTCAAGAGTGCGCTTTGTCAGTGCGAGCTGGTTCGCAGTGCTTTGTTCTTCAGCGCTTGACTTGCGCTCCAGAGTAAGCGCAGTTCTCTCCTCTTTCAGTCTTGTATTGAGCTGTTCGTGTTCTGATACCAGGTTTTGAAATGCTGAGTTTAATGCGGTGCACGCTTCTTCACAAGGTACCTTGCGCTTTGTCAGCTCGCGTTCGAGAAGTTCCTGTTCACGTATTTTCAGCTCCTTTTCACTGATGATGATTTTGAAGCGTTCGGTTTCCGTCACAAGGTTTTTCTGATGCTCTTCAAATTGTAAAAGCTGCTTTTCAAGAGCATGAATGCTCTGATTGCTTTCGTTCAGCTTTTTCTGTATTTCGGATAGTTTCGTTTCTTCCTGAAGCAGCAGCAGTTCAGTTTTCTGGGATGTGCTGTCTTCAGAGGCGATCTTTGTGGCACATGCATGGTTCAGCAGTTCCTCTTTGCGGATGCGCCTCTGCATCGGTTCAAGCTTTTCGCGAAACTCCTCCATGGCGAGCCAGGAGAGGGTAAGATCTATACCTTGAATCTCTTTTTTCAGCTCCCTGAGTTTCTCGGCTTTTCTGACCTGCAGTTTGAGGCTTTTCACCTTTTTTTCAACTTCCGCCAGGACATCATCAACCCGGGAAAGGTCTCTTGCAGCACTCTCAAGCAGCTTGAAAGTCTGTTTCCGTCGTTGTTTATATCGGGTTATTCCTGCAGCTTCCTCAAAAAGTTTCAGGCGTTCTTCACTTTTGTTGCTGATAATCTCCTCAATCATCTTGAGCTCAATGACCGAATAGGCATCGCTACCCATTCCGGTATCGGTAAAAAGGTCAAGAATATCCTTTAATCGGCAGCTGACCTGATTTAAAAGAAACTCGCTCTCTCCGTTGCGGTAAAGGCGTCGGGTGACGGTAACTTCAGTATACTCTACAGGCAGGACGTTTCGGGTATTCTCTATAGTCAGAGAGACTTCTGTTAGACTGAGGGGCTTGAGGTTTTTTGAGCCGTTAAAAATAATGTTTTCCATTTTCGCTGACCGGAGCAAAGAGGACTTCTGCTCGCCCAATACCCAGCGCATGGCATCGACCACATTAGTCTTGCCACATCCATTAGGTCCAACGATAGCGGTAAGACCCTTGTCAAATTTTATTCTGACCTTATGCGCAAAGCTTTTAAAGCCAAAAAGCTCAATTTTCGAAAGATACATAGCGAATAAAATAGTAGTTGGCAGTAGGCAGTCAGCAGTTGGCAGTCCTGATTGCTGAGTGCCCACCCCCTAATCTGTCATCCCGACCAAAGGGAGGAATCTATTAAAACCCCAAATATAGTCCCTCATAACTCAACCCAGAGAAATTTGCCAACTCTCTTCACTCGGCCCTCATCACTATCTTCAAACTCTGCACCCCCTCACCAACATCATGCACCCTTAAAATACTTGCACCATTCATCAATGCAATAGTCCCTGCCGCAATACTGGCTGCCAGTCTTTCCGAAGGCGGGGGTAATTCCTCTTCCGCCCCGCAGAGAGCGTAACCTAAAAACGATTTTCTCGACACACCAACTAAAACAGGGCGTCCAAGGTCCAATATTGCCCCAAGCTCTCGAATTAACCTGAAATTCTCTTCCACACTCTTGCCAAACCCAAACCCTGGATCTATAATAATATCGTCAATCAAGTGCTCTTCAGCTCGTGCTATAGACTCCCGAAGAAACCTTTTAACCATTGTCACTATATCCTCTCCCTCCGACTCTATCCCCCTGCTCCATCCCATCGATCCGGGCTTAACCTGAGTATGCATTAAAATCACCCCTGCCCCATACTTCCGGCAAATAGCAGGCAACTCCTTATCAAAAGTAAACCCTGAAATATCGTTGACGATATGAGCTCCGGCTCGCAAAGCCTCCTCAGCAACTACAGCCTTATACGTATCTATCGAAATCAGCACATCCGTTCTCTCCCGCAACATCGCAACAAGCGGCACCGTGCGCTCAATCTCTTCACTTTCTGAAACCAGTTCCGCGCCAGGTCGTGAAGATTCTCCACCAATGTCGATAATGGTTGCGCCGGCCTCCTTCATCGCGACTGCCTGATCGAATGCTTGCTCCAGATTGATTCCACATCCCTTTTGCTGAAACGCCCCTCCATCATAAAATGAATCCGGAGTTGTATTCAGAATGCCCATAATGACCGGACCTTTAGAGAGATCGAGTATGCGACCTGCGCAGTTGATCCGGAAGCGCCCATTCTTGATTATATCGGAACTCATGACCTGACTTTTCAGATTATATCAAATGGTACTGGAGTAAATGTCAGAAAAAAAATCGCAATTGCTATCCATCCGAGCACTTTTCTTGGTATTGTCACCGGGTGGTCATGCCATGTCGGTGGATGGCTTAAACCAATGACCCGCGAGAGAATGAACGCCCAGAGTAGCCAGCCTGACCATGACCAATGCAGAAGTAGATGCGGAATAAACAGTACTGCATCTGGTTTGAATAGAGTCAGCAGCAGCTCCAGAAACGATGGAAAGCCAAGCAGCACTATAAATATTAGAAAAGTTCTGGCGGCTTTTTCGTGTCCTTTACGGCCAAACATGGCATAGGTGATATGCCCTCCATCAAGCTGACCTACAGGAAGCAGATTCAGCGCAGTGACGAGTGAGCCAAGCCAGCCAGTGAAGAGAAACGGATAGTGATACATCTCGGTCATAGACGGAAGGTTTTTGGGAGCTATAAAGTATTCCAGAGCTATCCATAGAAGATTCTTCCCGAGGCTGAGAGTCCCTCTGGGTACCGGGATTTGTATGCCTGGTTGTGTCAGGTATTCAGGATGAATGGTGTAGATAAAATTTGCAGGAGGAAGATTCAAAAACCCATAGATGAGAAGTCCTGAGCATACTGCAAAACCGCTTAATGGGCCTGCAATGCCGATATCGAACAGTGCGTTTGTGCTCGGTATTTTTTCTTTGATTTTGATTACCGCCCCCATAGTTCCAAGGCTGAGGAGAAACGGCAGGGGAGGAACGGGAATGTAATACGGGAGTGTTGCCCGAACCCGGTGGTGCAGCGTTGCAAAAAAATGACCGAATTCGTGAACGCTTAAAAAAAGAAGCAGGCAAAAAGAGTATGGGATTCCAGACGCAAGAATCTCCTTCCCGCTCCAGAAAGCCCCTGCCCAAAGTGTTGAAAGTACCGTTAAAAGAAAAAGCGCCAGGTGAAGAGGGTAGTTTTGAAGTGCAGGAGTGCTTCGTGTACGAAAAATTGGAAAACTCATGAAATCCTTGCTGAAACAGTTGTGAGCGGGGGGGAGAGGTGTTTGTCAGAAAAATTCCACACTACCCGGCTGGATGGCCGGGCAGTTTTTTTGCGGCACTACTCTTTTTTCTTGCTCTTCTTTTCACCGAATGTTGCAACAAGGCCATCAACAAGCTGCTTTTTTTCATCAGCATTCAACTTCGCTTCCGGATGAGCAGGAAGATAGATAAAGAGAGGCATTTTGCCTTTTCTTACCTCAGTCGCCGCTTTATCACCTTCATTTTTGCCCGTTCGTCCCCATTCTGACGTATTGAAAACACTCCGTCCAAAAGAGACGTCAAGTTGGGTCAGCCAAGATACCGGAGCATAAGAGCTGTACCAGGGCCAGACAGTTTCGTTGGAATGGCAATCTTTGCAGGCACGGTTATAAAGCTCATGAGTTCTCGGAGAGTCCCATTTTGGTTCACCCGCAACCGGAGGGTTCTTGTGGTCCCGGCCATAAGGCACAAACTGTATAGCCGCCAGAACAATGACACCGCCAACCAATAGCTTCACAACCTTCATACGTACCAACTCCTTTAATGTTTTCGTAATATTATTACACCAATATAACCGATTTTCCCAAATACCCCGCGTTTCAGTCGGCACTCGGCCCTTTCTTCCTCGCCCCTCATCCCTAATTGACACTGCTTAAAATCTTACAGTAAGCACACTCAACGGCCACGAACACTCTACCGTATGCCCTCTTCTTCCAGTAGCGATCTCAGCAATAATATCCAGTTCAAGTTCAGAATAGAATTTTCTCGCGGAAGTCAAACCGTCAAGAGTAAATGACTCTATTCCCTGAAGGCTGGCAATAAGAGGCACACCCCCGGCAAGCAGCATACTCCGGTATCCGTCAATACCGATAAACGCAGTGACGCCTTTGTTGCCCGATTGGGCTATAATGACCGCCAGTTGCCCCGGAGTAAAGTGGTGTAAACTTTGCGCCATAACCACTATATCAAATTCACTCATCTCCAACTCGTTCATATCAAACGCATTGATTAAGCGGAAGCTGACAGGAAGTTTTTTTTTCGCAGCTGTACGATTCCCCTCCTCAATAAAGGCAGGAACTATATCTGAGGCAGTAATACGCACATGAAGATTGTTTTTCTGTGCCGTCTCACCGAGTGCGAATGCTAGCCCCCCTGAACCGCTTGCCAGTTCAAGTACCCGAACCTCCCGTTTTGTGTGTTCAGCGACCTCGTTGATGAATGGGAGAAGCGTGTCTATGTATCGGTGGTAGAGTTGCATCATGACGTTTTGCCGATCCAAAGCCTGCACCAGTTCAAGTCGTTCGCTTTCGGGCAGGTTCGGTTTATCCATACGTTCGTTATCCGAGGTGCGTATCGCGGTGTCAAGAAGCTCAAGCAGCCCGAAAAAACCGCCAAGATCTTGAGAAACAGCAAAGCGGTCATCAAGAAAACGAGCAACGGCTTCGTCAGCGTTCAGATTCAATTCATCCATATTATGGAACCCAGCGGGGAAATATCCCGAAGAACGGAGATTTTCCAAGGCTTTAAAACCGGCGGTTTTCAGCTGCAGCATAGTATTTGTAATCCGGTGTTATAGCGGTTTCCTCAAAATCTCCAACTTCTCAATCAATATACTCAGCCTGAAGTGGTTTAGAAAAATCACTGTATCAATTCTGTATTCAGCTACTTAGTTCCATGTGAAAACGTCTATAATGCGTATATTCAAAAAAAATATTACAGGTAAACAGGTTAAAGATCAAGGTTTTATGGCATATTTTAACCACCTCTGTCTTGTTGAGGCACCCCAGACCATTATTATCCCCTTTCCCCGGTTTATCACAGACTGTATTGGCGTCTGCTACCTTGCCGCAGCAGTCGAGCATGATGTAGAAACTCTGGTTATGCCTGACAACTTCTATAATGACGGAGTTTTCGATAGTCTTCGCTTGCTTTTGAAAAAAAGCCCTATTGACCTGGTTGCCATCTCCTCAATGACCGGAGCCTTCAACCAGGCGGAACGGCTTGCCCGAATTGCCAAGGAGGCTGGTAAATTCGTTGTCATGGGTGGATTCCATCCAACCGCATTGCCAGAAGAAGTCCTCAAGCTCTCCTGTGTTGATGTTGTAGTCATTGGTGAGGGTGAAGAAACCTTCAGGGAGCTGGTACTTAAAGGTCCCTCCCGTGATGTCAAAGGGATAGCCTATCGTGAAGGTGGAGGCATTGTATATACCGGTACTCGGGAGACTATTGCCAACATAGACTCCATTCGTTTTCCCCTGCGCTCCCTTCGTCCCGAACGGTATGGCGAAAAAGGCAATGCCTACTCTATTGATACTATTTATACCTCAAGGGGTTGCCCGTGGTCATGTTCCTTTTGCGCCAATGACCAGATGCATAAAGGCTGGAGAGGAAGAAGCGCTGAAAATGTGGTTGAAGAGATTGCCCTTCTGCACGATCCAAAAAATAAAAAGCTCATTAAAATCTGGGATGCCAACTTTCTAACCAATATCGGCAGGGCGGAAAAAATCTGCGACATGATGCTCGAAAGGGGATTGACCAATTTCCGTATCATGACCGAATCCAGAGCAAAAGACCTTGTCCGGGCCGAACGCATTCTCGACAAACTTCGCCGCATAGGACTGAGCAAAGTAGGTCTCGGTATCGAAAGTCCGAGCGAAGCTACTCTTGCCCTGATGAACAAAAAAAACAGCCTCGGCGACGTAGCCAGAGCCATAGAGCTTTGCAATAAAAACAGTATCGGTGCTGAAGGGTATTTCATCATAGGCCACTATACCGAAAATATCCAGGACACCCTTGCCTACCCGGAGTTCGCAAAATCGCTTGGTCTTCGGCAGGCTCTTTTCATGATCATGACGCCTTATCCTGGCACAGGGATCTACCATGAGTATAAAAATGAAGGAAAAATCCGTTCATTTGACTGGGATCTCTACAATAACTACTGCCCTGTCATTGAGACCCGCAGCATGGACCGCGATACCCTGATCGCCATGCTGGCATACTGCAATGTTGCTTTCAATCGCTACAAGTCAGCAATGAAACGCAACAGCAGCAACGCTGTACTCATCAGCTTCCTGATCGATCTATTCCAGCTCAGCTGGCTCATGAGGGTTAACAAAAACCTTTCAAACAAGCAGATCAGCGATCTATTGTTCAATGCGCTTTTAAGGTTTCTTGAGCACGAACACGGTGTTGTCGAACAACCCGCCACCGCTAAATGCAAAACCCTGCAACAGCCCATTGCTCTGCGGATAGTTCACTCATCAGGCAAAAGCATTGATTACTCTCTTTCAGAGCGGGCAGGTAATCGGGTGCTTACCATGACGGTGTTGGAAAATAATCGACCATTTACCGGTCCCCAGATCAGGCTTGACGAACTTATTGAGTGTGCGTGCGGCGTTTCTATGGACAAACTCATGAGCGTCCTCTATAGAAACGAGTGGATGCGTAACAACCCCGGACGAATGACCGGGTTACTTTTATCCCTTTTAACCGATCGTGAAGTTCTAGGTTTTGCTACAAAACTTATCAAACTCTTTCTCGGTTCTTATCGTAAAAGCAGCAGAATATAAGAGAGCTTGTAAATGATTATAATAATTCACTCGTCATTATGAATGATATTCGTGGTTATATTATTATAATTAAGTGTGTTATACGTTATAAATTATATGCTTTTATGGAGATCAAACAATAATTTTATTACCGAATGCCAGAAGTTCAGAGTTTGCAGTGGTATGCAGTGTATGTAAGGTCTCGTCATGAAAAAAAAGTGCATCAGATGTTGCTTGAGCAGGATCTTTCAAGCTTTTTGCCCCTGATTGAAACATGGAAACAGTGGAGCGATAGAAAGAAGAAAGTGAGTGATCCATTGTTCAGGGGTTATGTGTTTGTCAATATTTGCCTTCGCAAGGATAATATTAAAGTGCTGGACACTGAAGGAGTGGTCAAGTTTATCGGGATCGGTAAAAACCCTTCGGTTATTGGTGAAAAAGATATCGATTGGCTGAGAAAGCTGGTGAGGGAACCTGATGCGATACAAGGCGTTGTTGTCTCTCTTCCTGCCGGGCAGAGGGTCAGGGTGCTTGCCGGGCCCTTTAAAGATCTGGAAGGTGTCGTTGTAAAACAGGGAAGAGAGACCAGAATGGTGGTTTATTTCGACAGTATTATGCAGGGGGTTGAGGTCAGCATCTATCCTGATTTGCTTATGCCGATTTCCAGTGCGGCAAAGCCTTGTCATGATAATTTATCTGAGCATGACAAAATTGTAACGGTCGAAAAACATTTTCTTCGGCTTTAGCTCTTTTTCGAAAGGGAGTGAAGTGATATAAAAACCTTTAAGGAGATTTTTTTTGCAGCAAAAGGAGCATGCATCGATTCGCGATGTTTTCAGTCTGCCGGTGATTGTGGCGGCTCTTGGTTACTTTGTCGATATCTATGATCTGGTACTGTTCAGTATTGTCAGGGTGCCGAGTCTGAAATCATTCGGGCTTTCAGGGAAGGAACTGATCGATTACGGGGTTTACCTGCTGAATATGCAGATGATCGGCATGCTGGTCGGGGGCATCCTCTGGGGCTGGCTTGGCGATAAAAAGGGCCGTCTGAAAATTATGTTTGCCTCTATTCTGCTCTACTCCCTTGCCAATATTGCCAATGGTTTTGTCTCATCACTTCCTGCTTATGCAGCGTTGCGGTTTATTGCCGGTGTCGGCCTTGCCGGTGAACTTGGGGCTGGTATTACCCTTGTCTCAGAGGTGCTGCACACAAAGATAAGAGGATACGGAACAATGCTGGTCGCCTCTATCGGGGTTTCAGGAGCTATTCTGGCTAATGTTGTCGCCAATGCTTATGAGTGGCATAATGCTTTTTTTATCGGAGGCGGACTCGGACTTCTCCTTCTTGCAGCACGAGTTAAGGTTGTCGAGTCGGGAATGTTTAAGGCGATGGAACAAAAATCCGGAGTCAGCCGCGGGAATATGCTTGCCTTGTTCACCGATCGCAGCAGGTTTTTCCGTTACATAAACTCAATTATGATCGGCGTGCCGATTTGGTTCGTTGTTGGGGTACTGATTACCTTTTCACCTGAATTTGCTGTAGCACTTCATATTACCGGACCGGTTTCAGCGGGAAACTCGGTTATGTATTGTTATCTCGGGCTTGTGTTTGGTGATCTTTCAAGTGGACTGTTAAGTCAGTTGTTACAGAGCAGGAAAAAGGTCATTCTGTTGTTCATGCTGCTTTCGGTCGGAGCAGTTGCGCTCTATTTTCTGCAGGGAGAGAGCAACCCGCAATTTTTTTATCTGGTCTGTGCGGCCCTTGGTTTTGCCGGTGGTTACTGGGCTATATTTGTGACCGTTGCAGCCGAACAGTTTGGTACAAATCTGCGTGCAACCGTCGCAACAACGGTTCCAAATCTTGTTCGCGGGATGGTGGTGCCGATAACAATGCTGTTTCAGTTCTTCCGGAGCTTTTTGGGGCTTGAATCAGGCGCATTGCTGGTAGGTGCAATTTGCATAATAGCTGCGTTCTTTTCGCTTGGAGCCCTTGAAGAGACCTTTCACAAGGATCTTGACTATTACGAAGAATTTATCTGATATAAGGGCTGCAGCCCGCTCGCCCTTATGCTTGTGACATCTCCATTTTCAGGAAATGCCCTGTGTAGGAGTGTTTCATTTCGGCAATATGTTCCGGGGTGCCTTCTGCAATTATTTTCCCTCCTTCAAAGCCCCCTTCAGGGCCGATATCTATAATCCAGTCGCTGTTTTTTATAATGTCAAGGTTGTGCTCGATGATAATGACGCTGTTCCCTTTGTCAACGAGTTTACGGAGCACTTCAAGAAGATGCTGTATATCCTGAAAATGGAGTCCGGTTGTAGGCTCATCGAGAATATAGAGGGTTTTGCCAGTTTGTATTTTTGCAAGTTCAGACGACAGCTTTATTCTTTGTGCTTCGCCGCCTGAAAGCATGGGTGAAGGTTGGCCAAGCTTGAGGTAGCCGAGTCCGACACTCTGCATGGTGGAAAGGATGCGGAGGATTCGGGGAAAGTCGGTAAAGAAGTCGGCAGCCTCCGTAATAGTCATTTCAAGCACATCGGCAATCGATTTCCCGCGATATTTAACCAGTAACGTTTCGCGGTTATATCGCTCCCCCTTGCAGTTTTCGCATTGGACATAGACATCCGGCAGAAAGTTCATTTCAATTTTCCTGGTTCCAGCTCCCTGGCACACTTCACACCGGCCACCTTTGACATTAAAGCTGAATCGTCCCGCTTTGTACCCCCGTATCTGTGCTTCAGGCAGGCGGGTAAAAAAGTCACGGATAAAGGTGAATGCTCCGGTATAGGTAGCCGGATTGGAGCGGGGCGTTCGGCCGATTGGAGACTGGTCAACATTAACAACCTTGTCGATATTTGTTATCCCTTCAATGCTGTCAAAGGGATAAGTGACCAGTTTTGACCGGTAGAAGTGGCGTGCAAGAATCGGGAAGAGTGTTTCGTTTATGATTGTTGATTTTCCTGATCCGCTGACGCCGGTAATGCTGACCAGTGAACGCAGTGGAATAGTGATATCGATGTTTTGGAGGTTGTTTCCACGACACCCTTTCAAACGAATGAATTGCTGCTCTTCCGATGTGTCTTTGCCCTCTCCCTTGAAACAGACCTGCAGAGCACCTGAAAGGTATTTAGCTGTCAGTGACTCTGGGTCAAGGGATGCGGCGGGTCCCTGTGCGACAATTTCTCCGCCGTACTCTCCTGCACCGGGCCCAAGATCAATAATTTCATCAGCCTCAAGCATGGTATCCTTGTCGTGCTCAACAACAAGGACGGTGTTGCCGAGGTCTCTGAGGCGTTTCAGCGAAGTAATAAGCTTCTGGTTGTCGCGCTGGTGAAGTCCGATACTCGGTTCATCGAGCACATAAAGCACTCCGCTGAGTTGTGAACCGAGCTGGGATGCGAGTCTTATACGTTGAGCCTCTCCACCTGAAAGAGTTTGAGAGCTTCTGTCCAGGGAAAGGTAGCTGAGTCCGACATTGAGCAGAAATTCAATACGTTTGACGATTTCATGTAATATTGGAGTCGCAACAAGCCTCTCCTTTGCGGTCAGTTTTTCAGGCAGCGCTGCAAAAAAAGCAAGAGCTTCCGGTAACGGCAGGGCCTCGGATTCAGCTATGTTAAGATCATTCAGTTTGACTAGCAGGCTCTCTTTCCGCAGTCTTGCGCCTTTGCATTCAGGACATGGCTGACGTATCATGTAGCTCTCAGCCCACTCCCGCACTTTGGGCGTACTTGCGTTTTTCCGGATTTCATCAACATGGGGAATAGCTCCTTGAAAAGGCTGCGGGTAGAGTGTATCATGACCTGAGTAGCTGTAGCTGACATCAAAGGTTCTGCTGCCTGATCCGTAAAGCAGGATATCCATCGCGGGCTTGGGAATATCTGCAATCGGGGTGTCAAGGGTAAAGTCGTATTCTCTGGCAATTGCTTTTATCACCTGCCAGAGGTTCCGTTTTCCTGATTTCCCGAAAGGATCAATGCCACCTTCGTTGAGTGAGAGTGTCGCATCCGGGACCATCAGTTCGGCGGAAAGCTGCATAAGCTCTCCTAATCCATTACATTCAGGGCATGCTCCATAGGGCGAATTGAAGCTGAAGTGGTTTGGCGCGAGCGTATCAACCGGTACGGAGCCATCCGAATAGGCATACTGTGTACTGAATGTCAGTTCTTTCAGCTCGCTTTCAACCGGTTCACAGATAACTGATGATTTGTGTTCAGACATGCTGATGGCAAGTTTGAGCGCCTTTTTCAGGCGTTCTTCAGCATCGGGACCGATAACTATACCGTCAACAACAAGTTCAATTGAGTGGCTTTTATAGCGTTCGAGCTGCATATCTTTTTCCATTTCCCGGTACTTTCCGTCAATGCGGACGCGGAGAAACCCTTTCAGAAGCAGCCGTTCAAAAAGTTCCCGGTAGTGACCTTTTCGCCCGGTTACGAGCGGTGAAAGTATCTGGATTTTCGTACCTTGCGGCAGAGTTAGAATGGCTTCAGCGATGCTTTCCTCGCTTTGCTTTTGCAGCATATGTCCGGTGACAGGATCGTAACGTCTCCCTGCTTTTGCATAAAGAAGACGGATAAAATCATGAATTTCTGTGATTGTTCCGACTGTTGAACGGGGTGACCGATTCGTACTTTTCTGGTCGATGGAGATGACCGGCGAAAGCCCTTCTATAAAATCAACGTCCGGACGTTCAATGCTGCCGATATACTGTCGGGCATAAGATGAGAGCGTTTCCATAAAACGGCGCTGTCCTTCTGCATATATGGTGTCGAAGGCAAGGCTTGATTTGCCTGATCCTGAGAGGCCGGTAATGACAACAAATTTGTTGCGCGGAATATCAAGAGATATATTTTTAAGATTGTGGACTCTTGCTCCCCTGATGTTGATATGGCTGAATTCCATGTGAGGTTTTTGTTCTCTCTTTCTTTTTAGCTGCCCGGACAGCAATTTCTTTAATGATGCTGTTTAGCTCAACCGTAAGATGAAGGCTATGGTTGCTTTTTTACAAAAAAACTTTATAAAAAAACTTTCTGATTTATATTTGGTCGATCTGTCCGAAGCTTTTTAAGGTCAAAATCGTATGGATACTGATTTGATTGAAAAATAACGCAAACATTAAGCAACATTCAATATGGAAATTATTTACCAGAAGCAAGCCGAAAAAGGTAAACAGTGTCAGGATTGTCAGAGCTTTACTCAAAAAGCAGATAATCCTGCAGCAGGTACTTGTTTTGGCAAAGATGTCATTGCCGAAGGCGGCTGCATGTTTTTTAAGAAAAAGGAAGCGTAAAGAAAGTTCTGAGTGCTGAGAATATAAAGAGAAAGGCGGCCTTGGCCGCCTTTCTCTTTTACCGGGATGTAGTGCTGGTTTTTCAGCTCTTCAGTGCAGCTCTTGCTGCGGCAAGACGTGCGATCGGCACTCGGTACGGACTGCATGAAACATAATTAAGACCGATCTCGTGGCAGAACTCAACGGTTGATGGATCACCGCCGTGTTCGCCGCAGATGCCAAGTTTGAGGCCTGGCTTCACTCCCCGGCCCTCTTTTGCAGAAATGCTTATTAACCGTCCTACTCCATCTTTATCGATTGATTCAAACGGATTGCGGGCAAAGATATCCTGATGCTGGTAAATAGGCAGGAACTGGCCGGAGTCGTCTCGGCTCATACCGAGAGCCATCTGGGTCAGGTCGTTGGTACCGTAGCTGAAGAAATCAGCGGCGGTGGCAATCTGGTCTGAGGTGATGGCAGCACGTGGCACCTCGATCATCGTGCCTACCAGATATTTAATTCCGGTTCCTTGTTCGGCGATGACGCTTCGTGCCGTTTTGTGGATGATTTCACTGGTAATTTCAAGCTCTTTGACGGTGCTGATGAGTGGTACCATGATTTCAGGCACAACTTCAAGCCCCTCCTTCTTGAGCCTGCAGGCAGCTTCGATGATTGCCCTCACCTGCATCACCGTTATTTCAGGATGAAGGATACCGAGGCGACAGCCCCGGAGACCAAGCATTGGGTTGAATTCATGATGATCGCTGATAAGCCTTGTTACAATTTCGTAAGATTTGCCCATTTTTTTAGCAAGAACCTTGATCTCCCCATCGGTGTGCGGCAGAAATTCATGCAGCGGAGGATCAAGAAGTCTGATGGTTACAGGCCTGGAACCCATGGCTTTGAAGAGTCCGTAAAAGTCTTCACGCTGGTATGGCAATATTTTGTCGAGCGCTTTTTTTCGGCCTTCGATATCGTCAGCTAAAATCATTTCGCGCATAGCGTCAATTCGCTCTCCTCCAAAGAACATATGTTCGGTTCGGCAGAGGCCGATTCCTTCAGCGCCGAACGTAATGGCAATTTCAGCCTGATCAGGCTGATCTGCATTGGTACGGATGTTGAGCTTTCGGTATTTATCGGCCCATTCCATAAGCTGTTTGTAAATAGGCCATGTCGGAGCATCTTCGGGTTTAAGCGTTTTATCGACCAGGACTTCAATGATTTCAGAGTTTTTAGTGGCTATTTCACCGGCAATGACTTCACCGGTACTGCCGTCGATGGAGATGTAATCGCCTTCACGGAGCACCGTGTTGTTACCGTGAACCCGTATTTCTGCTAATTGATAGTCGATATTCAGCGCTCCGCATCCTACAACGCATACCTTGCCCATTTGACGGGCCACCAAGGCTGCGTGGGAGGTCATGCCGCCGCGTTCGGTAAGTATCCCTTCTGAGGCCGCCATGCCTTTGATATCTTCCGGAGAGGTTTCAATACGGACAAGAATAACGGCTTCTCCGCGTTTCCCTGCCTCAAAAGCATCCACGGAATTAAAATAGATTTTTCCGGTTGCGGCGCCGGGACCGGCATTCAGTCCTGTTGCAATAAGTCTTCCGGCTGAAATGGCGGCCTGTTTCTCGTTTATGTTAAAGACAGGTCTGAGCAGCTGATTGAGTTGCTCGGGTTCTATGCGTAACAGTGCTTCTTTTTCATCAATGAGCTTTTCATTGTACATGTCGAAGGCAATTTTGACCGCTGCCATTCCGGTTCTTTTACCAACCCTGCACTGCAGCATGAAAAGCTTGTTGTTCTCTATGGTGAACTCGATGTCCATCATGTCGCGGTAGTGGTGTTCGAGAATCGAACGAATCTCTTCAAGCTGATTATAGATGTCCGGGTTTTCTGCTTTGAGCTGTTCGATTTTAAGAGGAGTTCTTGTGCCGGCCACCACATCTTCACCCTGGGCGTTCATGAGAAACTCACCATAAAAGATATTGTCGCCGGTAGCGGCATCGCGGGTGAATGCTACGCCGGTTCCGCAATCTTCGCCCATATTGCCGAAGACCATAGCCTGAACATTGCAGGCTGTACCCCAGTAACCGGGAATGTGATTGAGCTTGCGGTAGACGATAGCCCGTTCGTTGTTCCAGCTGTTGAAGACGGCTCCAATTGCTCCGACGAGCTGTTCTTTCGGGTCTTCAGGGAACGTCTTGCCGGTTGCTTCAAGAATAGCCGCTTTATATTTGGCAACAATGTCCTGGAGGTCTTCAACCTCGAGTTCAGTGTCGAGCGTTATGCCAAGTTCGTGTTTTTTTCCTTCAAGTATTTTTTCGAAGGGATCAATCTGTTTTTTATCGGTCGGCTTGAGGTCAAGGACGACATCGCCATACATCTGCACAAAGCGCCGGTAGCAGTCCCATGCGAAGCGGGGGTTTCCTGATTTTTGTGCCAGACCGGCGACAGTTTTTTCATTCAAACCGAGATTGAGGATAGTATCCATCATGCCGGGCATTGAGGCCCTGGCCCCTGAACGGACTGAAACAAGCAAAGGGTTTTCTGTATCGCCAAACTTTTTCCCTAATACAGTCTCAATTTTGCGGAGTGCATTCGGGATATCCTGTTCGAAAAGATTTCTGGGATAATTTTTCTGGTTATCGTAGTAGTAGGTGCAGACTTCTGTTGAAATGGTGAATCCTGGAGGAACTGGCAGGCCGATATTTGCCATTTCGGCAAGGTTGGCTCCTTTTCCTCCAAGCAGGTTTTTCATGGAAGCATCACCTTCAGAAGACCCTCCGGAGAAACTGTAAATGTACTGTTTGCTTGAAGCCTTTTCGTTGGTAATCTCAGATTTTGGCATAATTGTAAGCGGTAATAATTTACTTTGCAAAAATAAAAAACGTGAGTAGGTGGCGAAAAAACAGGTAGAGTTTACTATTTTGTTTATAGTCCGAAATTTAATAAAAAATCCTGCTGTAAAAACTACCTGAAAGGATATTTCATACTGATTAATAATGGGGATTGAGCCTGTAGTCATTCTTTTACAAGTTGTGCGTCTGGCTGTGCCCTATACACTTACTTCCGTCGGGGCAACATTTTCGGAACGGGGGGGTGTTGTTAATCTTGCCCTTGAGGGCATGATTCTTGTAGGCGCTTTCGGTGCCGCTTTTGGTCAGTACCAGACAGGATCGGCGATCATAGGGGTTTTTCTGGCTCTTCTCTGTGGTCTTTGTGTCGCTTTGATTTTTGCTTTTGTTACAGTCACGCTTAAGGCCGATCAGATTGTCGCCGGAATCGCCATCAATATTTTTATCATGGGAGCTACCCGTTTCGGGCTAAGCCTCCTCTTTGGAAGTTCAATGAACTCGGAACGTATAGCAGGGATTGACGTTCCTTTTCTTTTTATGGATCCATTGTTTTTGATGGCTGTTATTTCAGTTGTTGCCGGTCATCAGCTGCTTTTTAAGACTCCTTACGGGCTGAGGCTTCGTGCAGCAGGTGAAAGTGCTGAAACAGCCGACAGCGCAGGGATCAATGTTGATCGAATGCGCTATTCAGGAGTGCTGATATCTGGAGCACTTGCTGCGCTTGCCGGAGCTTTTCTTGTTTTTCAGCAGCATACCTTTACGGATAATATGTCTGCCGGTCGTGGATATATTGCACTTGCCGCTATGATTATAGGAAAGTGGACTCCAGCGGGAGCCGCTCTTGCGAGTATAATGTTTGCCGCTACCGAGTCTTTGGAAATATGGCTACAGACAGGACTGATTCCTTCCCAGCTTGTGCAGTCACTGCCGTATATAATTACACTTTTTGTGCTTGCGGGAATTGTCGGCAGAGCTTCTGCCCCAAGGGATGCAGGCATTCCTTTTGAAAAAAATCGCAGGTCAGAGTAAGCTGAGTATATCGGTAACCAGCTTTTCAATGCCTTTGGAGACCTCTCCTATTGTTGTACCAAGCATATAGGCCGGCGTGCTGACTATGTTACCGTTTTTGCTGATAACGGCGTTCCAGACAGGGCTTTCGATGTGTCTGGCGCCCATGGCTTCAATGTCTGCCGATGTTTTTGGATCATTACCGATTGTCAGTTCTATATGTTCATTGCCAAGCACTTTTGCCGCTATAGCGGGTGATATGCATATAAAACCAAGGGGTTTGCCGGCATTATAGAATGATTGCAATGCCATTGCGACCTCTTCATTGACATCGCATTCGGAAGCTTTGAATTCATAATTGCTGAGGTTTTTTGCCACACCGTATCCACCCGGCATGATAAGAGCATCGATGGCAAGGGTGTTGATCTCTTTGAGATTATGGATAGAACCTCTGGCAATTCTGGCCGATTCAACAAGGACATTACGAGATTCATTGGCCATTTCCTGTTTTGTGTAATGATTAATAACATCGTGCTGCAGGATGTCCGGTGCCAGACAAACAGCTTCTGCACCGGCTTTGTCGAGTGCAAGGAGAGTCAGAACGGCTTCATGTATTTCCGACCCGTCAAGAAAGCCGCATCCAGAAAGAAGAACGCCTATTTTTTTCATATTATTTATCAGTAGATCCATGGAATGAATTTACGAACGTGATGGGCATAGTCGCTGTACTCTGGATGGAGTTCAGTCAGCCAGCTCTCCTCACGTGAGGCTTTGTAACTGAAAAAAACAAAGCCTGCAGCAGTTAAGAGAAAGTGGGAAAAGCTCATCTGGAAAACTGTCCATCCAAAAGCGGCAAAAAGTTGACTGCTGTAAAGAGGGTGACGTACCAGCGCATAAATTCCTTTAGTTTCCAGTTTATTGTGTTCGACCGGATAGGGAAGAGTGGTCAAAGAGTGTTTGATCTGGTACAATCCTGCAGTTCCAAAAAGGATGGCGATTAGCGAGCATACAACAAGCACAGCAAATCTGATGACGGGGATAGTGTTGAAGAATTCAAAACCCGAACTTGAGGGATAAACAGGCAGAAAAATAAAGGTTAACAGCAGTATAAACTGAAGTGCAACAAGGTGTTCTCCCTTTTTGCCCCATGGTGATCTGCTTCTTTCTGAGGGTTTGGTATTCATGGATTGTTCGTAAACCCGTATTTTAAAAACTACAATAATGTTGGTTTTCTCTTTTTATACTACCGTTTCAATCTAATTATTTTTCATTGAGGATATTGTTATGATTACTTCCAAAGGAACACTTCTCTTGATTATTGATGTGCAGGGCAGGTTAGCTCAGGGTGTCTATCAGCCAGCTGCTCTGGAAAAGAACATCAGTAAGCTGATCAGTGCTTGCTCAATTCTGGATGTCCCGATTCTGGTTACTGAACAGTACCCTAAAGGCCTGGGGCATACCATCGACTCTCTTAAGGCACTCCTGCCCGATCATGTTCCTGTTGAAAAAATTTCATTCAGTTGTTGTGGCAACGAGGAGTTCATGGGGCAGCTTCGCTCATTTAAGCGAAACGATATTCTTGTTGCGGGTATTGAAACTCATGTTTGTGTTTACCAGACAGCAGTGGATCTGATCGAGTTTGGCTATAATGTTCATTTGGTGACCGATGCGGTCTCATCAAGAACCGAAGAGAATAAGGCGCTTGGGATTCGCTGTATTGAAAAAGCAGGAGCCTCTCTTACCAGTACCGAGATGGCTGTTTTTGAAATCCTGCATGTGGCCGAAGGAGAGAGGTTCAAAGCTATTTCAAAAATCATCAAAGAGTAGATGCCGGACAAAGGTTTTTTTATTTGTCGATAACGGCTTTCAGCATTGAGTGCAGCATCTCTTCACCTTCAAAAATATCTGTTTCGATTTTCAGATAATAACAGGGTCTTGAAGTAATAATGCGGATCAGTTCAGGGTGGCCGAGCATGCGGAAGTAGTCTTTTTCAGTGGTAATCAAGCTTAGTCCTTTTTCTTCGGCTTCCCGTCGTATTGCCTGCAGTTTTTTGGCACTAAGAGATTCATGGTCACGGAAAAAACGGTGCGCAGCTATGTTTACTCCCTCTTTTTGTAAACTTTCCAGAAAGTTTACGGGAGACGCAATGCCTGCAAATGCAAACGCACTTAGGGTTTTTGGTAAAGGGGCTTCATCTGAAGACGCAAATGTACCTGAAAAGCATATCAGCTCTTTGTTTTTAACACGGGCTTTTACAATAGGGAGTCCTGTTTTTTCCAACTCTTTCATGATAATCCCAGCTTGCTCTTCATCCCTGATTTTATTCAGTATAACCAGGTCGGCTCTTGAAAGATTTTTCAGCGGTTCCCTCAGCCGTCCTTCAGGGAGCATTTTCGCTTTTGTAAAAGGTTCAGCACTATTGATGACGGCAATATTAAGGTTCCTCTCAATTGCCCGATGCTGGTAAGCATCGTCGAGGATGATAACCCCCGGTAATCTTTTTGCAAAGCGATTGGCGATATAGGTAACTGCGTTTTTTCGCTTTTCAGCTACGACAACAATTGCATCCGGGTTGTTCCATGCGAGCATCGTGGTTTCATCGCCGGCTTCTCTGCTGCTTAGCATGATTCTTAATCCATCAGAGACAAGCTGCACCCCTTTTGATTCCCGCAGGTAACCCCGTGAAATGATTGCAGGTTTACAGCCGATCGAGAGATAATATTTGACCACCCAGTCTACAAGAGGGGTTTTCCCTGTTCCGCCAGCTGAGAGGTTTCCGATTGATACAACAGGAATCGGTGACTTCCACACTTTAAAAACTTTCCTGTCGAACAGGGCATTGCGAAGCTGTACAATAGAGAGGTAGATCAGCGAAAAAGGTCTGAGAAGGAGAGAAAATGGGTTATGCATGGCCGAGACGGTCAGAAAGGTTGGTGCTATAGATGCGCAATTCTTCTTCACTTTCAAAAAGAGGCAGATCAATGCGATGTATACTTACAGTCGCTCTGCTGAAGGGTTTAGGGATTTCAAATGTATCCCAGCTTTTCAGTCGCCATGCTTTTTCGAAAATGATTTCAGCAAAAAAAAGAGGACAGCGTTTACTGGAGGCTAAGCGCAAGGTTCCATATTTGAACTTGCAGGCAGGTCCCCGGGGTCCGTCAGGTGTAACAGCAATAATATCTTCTCTTTCGATAGCCTCATGCATGGCATTTTTGACCTCACCCCCTCCTTTGGAACTTGATCCACGGATAAGTGTAAAGTCAAGTTGCTCAAGAGTATCGGAAAGGATACGTCCATCTTCCGAAAGGCTTACGACGGCCACTAATTTTTTTTCAGGAAAAAGTGCCTGGGCAAGAAGCCATCCTGCGACCATTTTTCCATGCCAGAAGGTAAAGATGGCTCCTTTGTCAGCCACATGATTGTTCCATGATCGGGGTGTCACTGATATCCTGAGGCTTGCATAGAGAAGCTTCAGGGTAAAGGGTATGATAAGGCGGGAAATCAGTGGTGAGATGGCCATTTGGGTATATCATATTTGCCGGTAGAGGAACCTTGAAGTACAGGAATAAATTTTTTTATTGTTTATTTTAGTCCTCTTGATTTATATACATGCTGTCAGCCGCAAAGACGGAAGTAATTTAACAAACCATGCCGAAAAACCACAGAGCCAAACTGGCTGAAAGGTTATAATTCGGATAGCCCCTACAGAGAGAGCCATGAATGTTTTGATCATAGGAAGCGGTGCCAGAGAACATGCCCTTGCCTGGGCAGTTGCAAAAAGTGAAAGGGCAGATCTGGTTTTTGTTGCGCCGGGAAATGGGGGAACGGCTCTGATTGGCGGAAAGGTCCGTAATCTTCCATTGAAAGCCACTGCACTGGATGGTTTGCTTGAGTTTGCCATTGATAACCATGTTGATCTTACTGTTGTTGGTTCTGAGCATCCGCTTGAACTGGGTATTGTGGATCTTTTCCGGAGTGCCGGTAAGCAGGTTGTTGGACCAACCAAGGCTGCTGCCCGGCTCGAGTCGAGCAAGGTTTTTTCCAAGGAGTTCATGAGGCGTCAAGGTATTCCTACAGCCGGGTATCATGTCTTCGGTGATCTTAATGCCGCACGGAGCTATATCGAGTTCCCTGAGAGGGTCTATCCCCAGGTAATCAAGGCAAGTGGCTTATGTGCTGGAAAAGGAGTTTTTATAGCTCTCAATAGAGATGAGGCATTGAAAGCCATCAGTGAATTGTTTGAAGAGCGTATTTTCGGCGATGCCGCAGATGAAGTGGTTATCGAAGATTTTCTTCAGGGTCAGGAGGCAAGTGTCTTTGCCTTGACTGACGGAACCCGCTACCGGCTTTTTCTCCCCGCACAGGATCATAAGCGGATAGGGAATGGCGATACCGGAAAAAATACCGGCGGTATGGGCGCCTATGCTCCGGCACCGCTGGTGACTCCAGAAGTTTTACAGAAGGTTGAGGAACAAATTATTCAGCCCACCCTGAAAGGAATGGTTGAAGAGGGATATCCCTATACCGGTTTTTTATATGTCGGATTGATGATACACAATGGAGTGCCTTCCGTCGTTGAGTATAACGCTCGTCTGGGCGATCCTGAAACGCAGGTGGTGCTTCCTCTTTTGAAAAGTGATTTTATTACGGCCCTTCAGGCAAGTGTTCAGGGTACGCTTGGGGAGGTTCCTTTTGAGATGCACCGTAAATCTGCGGCAACGGTTGTTATAGCATCAGGAGGTTACCCAGACCATTATGAAACCGGTAAGCCTATCCATATTGCAGACGCAGTTGGAGGTATGGAAGATTGCCTGGTGTTTCATGCAGGCACCTCTTCGGAAGGAGGCAGGTTGACGACAGCAGGTGGACGGGTATTTTCAGTTACAGCTCTTGGCGATACACTCCGCGAAAGTATTGATCGGGCCTATCTTGCTGTTGAAAAGATAGATTTTGATGGAGCGTATTACAGAACAGATATAGGGGCCAAGGCACTTTAAATTTTCAGTCAGTGGTTGTTCTATGAAACTATTCAGGCGTAAATTTGAGATTATTCAGGAGCAGGCTTTTCGGGAGTTGCCCTATGAATGCTGTGGGCTGCTTGTCGGAAAGAAAAATATGGATCACAGGGGAAATGTTGAAAACATAGTGCATGAGATTGCTCCCTGCAAGAATTGCCTTTATCATGGAAAGGAGCAGGGGTTTGAGATTTCCCACAATGAGTACCTTGATGTGGAGCGTGAAGCCAAAAGGCTCGGATACGAAATTATCGGCTCCTACCATTCTCATATCAACTCCCCGGCTATCCCCTCCCTTCATGATGTTGATTTTGCCCGGCCCGGCCATACGTTATTGATTATATCACTGATGAATGCCCAGCCTAAAGAGGTGACGGCATGGTTGAGGCGTGATTCAGGAGGCTTTCACCAGGAACAGATTCGGGTTGTCGAATAGTTTGCCCCCGTTAAGGGACACAAACTCTTTATTTATTTTGTACATTACTTTTTTTTAAGCTTACCAAGCATTAAACCCCGAAAATAACGTGCCAAAGCGGGAAGATATAAAGTCGATATTAGTGATCGGAGCAGGTCCTATTGTGATCGGTCAGGCCTGTGAGTTTGATTATTCCGGTACTCAGGCATGCCGGGCCCTTAAGGAAGATGGCTATCGTGTTGTGCTGGTAAACAGCAATCCGGCAACCATTATGACCGATATAGAGTTTGCGGACGCTACCTATATTGAGCCGATTACTCCGGAATATGTTCAGAAAATCATAGAGCGTGAAAAACCTGATGCACTTCTTCCGACAATGGGCGGTCAGACAGCTCTGAATATTGCGGTATCTCTTGCTGAATCCGGAATTCTTGAACGTAACGGAGTGGAACTGATCGGCGCCAAGCTTCGTGCGATCAGAAAAGCCGAAAATCGCGAGTTTTTCAGCACGGCTATGAAAAAAATCGGCCTTGAAATGGCCAAAGGTTTTTTTGTCCGCAACGAAAAAGAGGCCAAAGAGGCGCTTGAAGAGATCGGTCTTCCAATTGTGATCCGTCCTTCGTTTACCCTTGGAGGTACCGGCGGTGGATTTGCAGAGACAAAATCAGACTATTATGAAGCAGTACGCCGGGGACTTGCCGAAAGTCCAATCTCGGAAGTGCTCGTTGAGGAGTGTTTGATTGGATGGAAAGAGTATGAGCTTGAGGTTATTCGTGATCTGGCGGACAACGTCATTATTGTCTGCTCTATAGAAAATTTTGATCCCATGGGAGTGCATACCGGCGACAGCATAACGGTAGCACCTGCCCAGACACTCACTGATCGTCAGTATCAGGAGCTGAGGGATGCTTCAATTCGGATTATCAGGGAGATAGGTGTCGAGACCGGAGGCAGCAATATCCAGTTTGCCATTAATCCTGTGGACGGTCGTATCGTAGTCATTGAAATGAATCCCCGTGTATCAAGAAGTTCCGCTCTGGCCTCAAAGGCAACCGGTTTTCCTATTGCTAAAGTTGCCGCGAAACTTGCAGTAGGATACACTCTGGATGAGATTATCAATGATATAACAAAAACTACACCGGCCAGTTTTGAGCCTGTGATTGACTACTGTGTCGTAAAGATTCCCCGATGGGATTTTGAAAAGTTCAAGAATGTTGATGCACGGCTTGGAGTGCAGATGAAGTCGGTTGGAGAAGTCATGGCTTTCGGAAGAAATTTCAGGGAAGCTTTGCAAAAATCTCTCCGTGGCCTTGAAATCGGTCGGGCAGGACTTGGCTCAGACGGTAAGGATGTCATGAATGTTCTCGATATGACTCAGCAGCAGAAAAAGTTTGCAAAAGAGGATATCCTTGAAAAAATCAAGATTCCTAAAGCTGACCGTATATTTTATCTTCGTTACGCCTTCCAGGCCGGTGCAACCATCGACGAGGTGCATAAGTCTACAGGTATTGATCCTTGGTTTCTTGATAATATCTGCCAGATTGTTGAGCTTGAAAATGATCTCAGGGAATTGGCTGCAGTTGATTGAATGTTATGACCTATTTGACCCGGATATTAGAGGAAAAAAAGCGCGAAGTACAGGAACTTAAAAAAGAGAAACCCTCACAGCGTTACGTTGCTGAACAGGCTTCCTTTACGGCAACCCGTGATTTTACCGGCGCGCTCAGGGGCTGTGATGGAGAGCTGAAGCTTATTGCCGAGATCAAAAAAGCATCTCCTTCCCGCGGTCTTATTGTAAGTGATTTCGATCCTGTTGCCATTGCCCGGCGATATGGAGAGCTTGGTGCAGCTGCTTATTCTGTCCTTACCGATCGCAATTTCTTTCAGGGTTCCAACGACTATCTTCAGCTGGTCAGCCGTTCCTTTTCCCTGCCGCTCCTTCGCAAGGATTTCATTATTGATGAATCCCAGATTTTCGAGTCCCGACTGATTGGGGCTGATGCAATTCTGCTTATCGTAGCAGCGCTTGATCCTTGTCAGTTCAGCGATTATCTGCAGTTGGCTCTGAGCATCGGGTTGCATGTGCTTGTGGAAGTGCATGACCGCAAAGAGCTTGACAGGGCTATTGAAAAGGGCGCTTTGGTTATTGGAGTCAACAACCGTGACCTGAAGGACTTTACTCTCAAGCTTGAAACCTCCATAAATCTTCGTCCCTTCATTCCTTCTGAGGTTGTTGCTGTTGCTGAAAGCGGAATGAAAACTGCTGCAGATATTGATCTTATCAGACAGGCATCGTTCGATGCCGTGCTGATAGGAGAGGGGTTGCATACAAGCACTGAGCTTCGTGAGCTTACCTGGTCATAGCCTTTATTGAAGCTGCACTTTTTGCCGGATCGGCTGATTTAAAGAATGCGGTGCCGGCAATCAGAGAGTCAGCGCCGGCAGATACAACCGCCTGAGCATTTTCTTCCGTTATACCGCCATCAATAGCTATGACAAGGGCTGGATTCAGCCGTGAACGCATCTCGTGGAGCTGCTGGATTTTTCCTATCGATGAAGGTATGAACTTTTGTCCCCCGAACCCCGGATTAACCGACATCAAAAGAACAAGATCGAGATCCGGTAAAATAGACTCAAGCGATGAAACCGGTGTTCCCGGGTTTATTGAAACACCGGCTTTTACTCCAAGGCTTTTGATGAACTGAATAGTCCGGTGCAGATGCGGGCAGGCTTCCTGGTGAACGGTGATCTGGTGTGACCCTGCTTTTACAAAATCTTCAATGAAACGGTCTGGAGCCGCAATCATCAGATGGGTGTCGATAATGAGAGATGTGCAAGCTGCAATAGCTTGCACAATAAATGGGCCAAAGGTGATGTTAGGCACAAAGTTGCCGTCCATGACATCACAGTGTATCCAGTCTGCACCGGCTTTTTCGGCTATCTCTATTGAGTGCTTAAGGTTGGTGAAGTCAGCCGAAAGAATAGATGGAGCCAGAAGCGTTGATGTTGCATGCATGATGATACTTCCTTAATCGTGAAAAAAAGATTATTCCCGCCAAATAATTAAAATGCTTCACCAATTCCAAAATTGAAGGTAAAGTCGTTGAGTTTCCATGTTGAAATTCGCCATGCATCACTCTCAGTCGGGTCACGCAGTTTATAGGCAAAATCAAAGCGGAAAGGCCCGATAGGAGATCCTATCCGCAGCCCAATGCCTGCATCCCAGGCGTAGTTATTGATCATTGACCCGAGCGAAAATGCATATGGTCCGGTTCTGTCCCATATATTGCCCATATCAGAGAATACGGTAATGCCTGATGATTGACGAAACAGCTTAAAAAATTTAAGTCTGTACTCAAGATTCAGTTCAAGTTTTATGTCTGCGCCAAAATTCGCAGCAGCGTTGCTGGCGCTGTTGGCGGGTCCAAGGGTATTGAAAAGCCAGCCCCTCAAGCTGTTTGCGCCACCAGCATAAAACCGTCGTTCTTGCGGGGTCGATTCAGCTTTTCCCCATGGCGTCATCCATCCGATATCTGCTTTTGCGGCGATTTGGCTCTGAGGAGAAATGGTTTGAATACAGCTTACCCCAGGCTCAACTTTTATATACTGAGTGTAGGTTGTGCCGAATATCTGCGGGTCATTGCTGGAGGAACCGCTGTATGTTTTAGTATCAAGATATTTATCGATCAGCCAGGGAATCGTTCCACAATCTTCAAGCAGAAGGTCAAGATTCCATGTTGTTGTTGGAGGCAGAACATTCTGGCGGTTCGTGAAGTTGTAGCGAAGCCGGAAGGTCTGGTCAATATGCGTTTTTAGAAGACTGTCAAGTCCCGCATTGACAGCGGCTTCCTTCGATGGATCAATCCCTATATTTTTTGCAAGGTTAGTTTTGAAAAGCTGCTTGAATCCTCGAAGCGAATCGTTTTTAACAAGTTCGAACTCAAAAAAATCAAAATTCACTCTTGATTTCGGGCTCAATTTTGCGCTGTAGGTTCCCCTGAGCAGTCCGTTCTGGGTTGAAAGCAGCACAGGTTGTATGGTGCTTGCGTATTCTGCTGTAACTGAATATGTGTTGCCCGGTTTTTTAAGAACAGGCATAACCAGACTGCTTTTCAGATTGAATTCATAGGGAATCACTTTTGCGTATTGAGCAGGGTCCAGGTTCTCCAACACACTGCTGCGGTTTCCCGCCTGCGTGCCGAATTCTGATGAGGCATGGAATTGTTCAGCTCCCCCAAGGAGATTCTTGTTTTCATAGGCCAGTGAGGCAGCGAAAAAGAGGGAGCCGAAGCGGTTATCCACCAGTAATTTCGGTTCAATCTGGTGCTTGGGTGCTGTTTCAAGATGCACTGTGGTGTAAAGTTCACCGGAACGTACAGAGTCAGGACTAATGTAGATGGACGAAAAAATATTCGTTATGCCGAAATTCTGCAGGGTTCGTTGTTCGAGACTTTGTCGGGTAGCCATACCCGGGCGGTATTCAATGGCAGAGGTAATAAGATCGGGGGATACGTTCTGCTGTCCGATAATTCTGGCGCTGATGTTATTTCTCGTAAACGTTTTTTCTGCTGGCTTTTTGTCGCTTCTTATGGGGTTGTGAACGACCGCATAGACAGGTCCATAGGTAAGTTTTTCAGGAAGACCCAGTATGAATCGAACCCCGGCATGATTTCCCACCGTATCAACCTTGATGCGAAGGCTGTCTTCATGAAAAAAAGCAAAGCCCTCTTCTTTGAAAAAGGAAATGGTACGGTTTCTTTCATCAATCAGTCGTTCAACGGAAAAAATATCGTTGACTTTCAGGCGTTTTTGATCAAGATAATGGGCTTTCAGCTCCCTGGAAATTTTTTCGAGTCCATCGTATTTCAGGGAATCAATTTTAGAAGGATCATTTTCACGGATCATTATGTTCAGATCCACCATCTTCCCGTTGTCTTTTTTTACAACAGTTGAGTTCACGTCAGTAAAAAAGTACCCCTTATAGCTATAGAGTTTTTTTATGAGACTGAGGTCTTTTTCAAAATCCTCGGCATTGAACGGCTTAAACGCTCCCCCGAAGAGGCCGAGTCCCAGAAAGGATGAATGCTCAGAGGTGGCAATAACCTGCTTGAGCTCCTCGCTGCTGGTCGCCTTGTTGCCTATGAAGTTTATTTTCCGGACAAATGGCAATGTCACCGATTGATCTGCGTCAGCGCTCACTGACTGGCTAAATGCCGGTAGGGCACAGAGCAAAAGAAGAGCAGGAAGACTCCATCTTTTTGCTCTGGAAAGGAAGGAAGTTGCTAAAAAAAAAACACGTAACTGAGTTCCGTTATCCTATGTTAATGGCTCTTCATCACTGTAGCCGAAATCTTCATCTGTAGGATAGTCAGGCCAAATTTCGTCCAGACTTTCATACATATCATCGCTTTCAGGAAGATCAATCAGGTTTTCGATAACCTGTTGAGGTGCTCCGGTTCTGTTAGCGTAATTAATCAGTTCATCTTTTGTGACGGGCCACGGTGCGTCTGCTATATAACGGGCGAGATCTAAATTCCAATACATACTACGTCGATTGATTTATTCAGGTTAAGAGTTATTGCCTTCTTCTTCAGGTGAAGTCTGTTTGATTGTGATGAGCTTGTCGGGTTTTCCGTCAAAGAAATAAGCGGTCGGATTGACTATGACATTATTTTTGTGAACCTCGTAATGCATGTGTGGTCCGGTTGAAACACCGGTGTTTCCAGAAAGTGCAATGATGTTGCCACGACTGATTTTCTGTCCTTGGCGTACCAGCGATTTTGAAAGGTGGGCATAGACTGTTTTATAGCCGTACCCGTGATTTATAGTTACTTTTTGTCCGAACCCCTTGTCATAGCCTGAAAAAGCTACAATTCCATCACCAGTAGAGAGCACTTTTGTACCCTCAGGTACAGCAAAATCAATTCCGGTATGAAAAAGAGGGAGATGATATATCGGGTGCATACGGACCCCAAAACTGCTGGTAATAAAGCCTTCTACAGGCTTGATATTAGGTATGCTTGAAAAAAACGAGGTGGGATTTGGGTTTTCAGTCAGTTCAGTGTTTTCAATCGTATTCTCTCTCTGGAGTTCAATCTGCCGGATCAGTTGCTCAATCATTTGTTCTGTAGATGCCAGGAGTCCTTCGGTTGTTTTTGGTGTCGCATTTTTCCGGGAGTTCTCAACAATCTGTTGTTCTTGAGCAAGTATTAGAGTAGGGGTCAATAAAAGAGAGGCAAAAAAAGCAAGGGAGAAAAAAAAACTGTGTACAGAGAGATGCATTAAAAGAACAGCTCGCACTTTTTTTCTGAATCCAGAGAGAGTTATAAACGGTGTTGTTGAAAACATGCAGTATCCGGATTGTGTGCCTGAAAAAGGGCCGTTCGTGAATGATCGACAAATATAAATAAACTTTTTTTTATAAGTCAATGATTAGTGGGCTTCAAGCCAGTTTTTTCCCATTCCGGTATCTACCTCAACCGGCACTGTTTTAAGTCCGCAAGTTATTGCAGCATCAATCATTGCTTTCTCAATAAGGAGTGAAAGCGCCTCTTTTTCATCATCAGTAGTTTCAAAAAGCAGTTCGTCATGTACCTGGAGAAGCATTGTTGATTTCAATTTTTCGTCACGCATGCGCTTACTGCAGAGGATCATGGCGCATTTGATGATGTCAGCAGCAGTGCCTTGGATCGGGGTATTCATGGCCGCCCTTTCAGCAGCTTTCTTCAGGTTTGTATTCCTGCTGTTGAGATCGGCAATATAACGGCGACGTCCGAGAAGGGTTGTAACATAGCCATTTGTTCTCCCGGCTTCTATAATGTTTTGCAGCGCATCGAACAGCCCGGGATATTTGGAAATATATGTTTCGATAATTGCTTTCGCTTCCTTCTGGGTAATATTGAGCCTTTTTGAAAGTCCAAAAGGCATGATACCGTAAAGCACCCCGAAATTTACCTCTTTTGCTTTGCGCCGCATATCACTGTCAATCTCCGTGGTTCCGAAAATTACCCTTGCTGTCGCGGTGTGGATGTCTTCACGGTTTCTGAAAGCATCAAGGAGCTGAGGGTCACCGGAAATTTCAGCAGCAATCCGGAGCTCAATCTGTGAATAATCCGCAGAGAGAAGCCATTTATCGGGCGATGAGGGAATGAATGCCCTGCGAATCTCTTTTCCGAGTGGGGTACGGATCGGGATATTCTGCAGGTTCGGTTTAGAAGAGGAAAGTCTTCCTGTCGCAGTGATTTGCTGGTTAAACGAGGTGTGCAGTCTGCCGGTTCGAGGGTTTACAATTTTCGGTAAAGCATCTATATAGGTATTCTTCAGTTTCTGGAGACTGCGGTACTCCAGCAGGTCGCTTGCTACGGGATGAAGCGGAGCAAGCTCCTCAAGTACTTCAACATTTGTAGAGAAGCCGGTTTTGGTTGTTTTTTTTGTCGGCAGACAGAGCACATCGAACAGGATATGGGCAAGCTGTTTGGGTGAATCAATATTGAACTTTGAGCCTGTTGCCGCATAAATCTTTTCTGTCAAGAGTTTAAGCTCTATTGTGGCCGCTTCTGAGGCTTTTTCAAGACTTTCGGAGTCAATGCATATTCCTTCATATTCCATTGCAGCCAGTACCTCTACAAGAGGAAACTCTATGTTTTCGCAAATCGAGAGCAGCTCTTTTTCACCCTCCAGTTTTTTGCGGAACATATCTTCAAGCTGAAGGGCAAGATCAGCATCCTGGCAGCCATAGTCAGAGAGCTTTCCAGGGTCAACGTCATAGATACCAATTTTTGTTTTTCCTGTTCCGACAAGTTCCTCAAAAGTTGTTGTCCTGTACCCGAGATGGCGGGCTGCCATGTCATCAAGATTGTGCTGTTCTTCAGGGTCAAGCACATAGCTCGCAAGCATAGTGTCAAATCCGACAGGCGAAAGTTCTATACCGTATTTTTTCAGAACGAGAATGTCGTATTTGAGGTTTTGCCCGCTTTTCAGTACTGATGGATTTTCTAAAACAGGCCTTAGTAGTTCAAGGGTGCTCTCTCTTTGAAGAGCGTTGTTGTTAAATGAAATAAAACTGGCTTTCCCCGGTTCAATTGAAAAAGAGATCCCTGCCAGTTCAGCTTCAAAGGTATCCAGACTTGTTGTTTCTGTATCCACAGCAACCCGTTTGGCATTTTTAAGTGAAAGCACCAGTTCATTCAGCTTTTCAACAGTATCGACAAGTGTATACTCAGCGCCGGTTAGCGGTGAAAGAAGCTCAGGCTGTTTGTCCTCCGGCTCTTCAGATTGGTGCCTCTGCATTGAAGCCTCATCAGCTGGTGACTGCTCGTAATCGTTGAAGACAACAGGGAGTCTGGATATAATGGTTTTAAGTCCAAGCTTCTGCAGTAACGGCAATAGTTTAGAGCGGTCCGGCACTCCGCACTCAAGCTCTTTCAAGGTAACGTTTATATGCAGATCGGTACGGATAGTTACAAGCTTGGTTATCAGATCAAGTTGTGGCAGAAATTCTTCAAGGCTTTGGCGATTTTTCTGCGAAATATCGTTTAGATGCTTATAAATATTCTCAATAGAGCCGTATGTACCGAGCAGGCTTGATGCTGTTTTAGGTCCAATCCCTTTCGCTCCCGGAATATTGTCAGAGGTATCACCTGTCAGTGTAAGGAACTGGGTGAAGAGTTCAGGCGCCACCCCGAATTGCCCCGCAATCTCTTTCTTCCCGAACAGTTCCAGCTCGTTCTGGTTTTTGCCTGGCTTGAGAATTTTGACTCCATCGTGAACAAGCTGGGCAAGATCTTTGTCTGGAGTTACAATATAAACCTGGCAGGAATCTTCAAATTTTCGGGCAGCTGTCCCTATTAAGTCGTCAGCCTCATAACCGGGAACCTTGAGAAGTGGTATATCAAGAGCATCAAGCAGTTCAAACACGGCATCAAGCTGCACGATGAGATCTTCAGGGGGAGTCTGCCGATTCGCTTTATAAGCGGGATACATATCGTGGCGAAAGGTTTTTTCCTTACTGTCGAATACCGCCGCCAGATAGTGTGGCTTATAGGTTTCAAAGATTTTAAAGAGTGCTGATGCAAATCCGTAAATCGCACCTGTCGGCATTCCGTCACGGCTTGTCATGCCTGCACGTTGCAAGGCAAAAAAGGAGCGGTAGATAATTGCCATGCCATCGAGCAGAAAAAGGGCAGGCTTTTCTTGTGGCGCCGTGATTGCTTCGGCTTCTAATTCCGGGTCGGCAGAAAGAAAGAATTCAAGTTGATTACTGCTCATTCTGTAACGACCCCGTAACTTCCAAGCACCTTGACCATCGTTGCGAACTCCCTCAGATGATTAAGTGCGTTGTGAATATTAGGATCATGCTGATGCCCTATGAAATCGACATAAAAGAGATACTCAAACGCTTTTTTTCTGAATGGCCTCGATTCTATTTTCGCCAGATCAATATCACGTATGGCAAATGTTGCCAGAGCCTTAAATAACGAGCCCTGCACATTGGGAAGGGTAAACGCAATGGATGTTTTGTGCTGAGAGGTGTCCAGTTTTGTTTTAAACCGCAATGGATCGCTTATTTCTGAATGTGAAATACAGAAAAATCGTGTAATGTTCCACTCTTCATCAGCAAGGTTTTCCTGCAGGATTTTCAGACCGTAAAGTTCTCCAGCCCTTTTTGAAGCGATTGCAAGTTGTGTCGGATCTTTTTCAGCGGCGATTATTTTTGCACTGCCTGCAGTATCATAGGCTACTTCCGGCTTAATGTTCTTGTGCGTTGAAAAAAAATTGCGGCATTGCGCAAGTGCCTGAGGGTGAGAAAGTGCTTTTTTGGCTTGTTCTATTGTTGCATTGTGGATACCCAGAAGGCAGTGTTCAACTTTGACAAAGGTCTCGGCAACAATAGTGACGGGATGCTGCAGCAGCAGGTCATAGTTTTGATGAATGCTTCCGCCGAGGGAATTTTCTATCGGGATGACTGCATACGAAACCTTATTGTTTTCAACGGCGGCAAAAACCTCTTCAAACGATTCAAATGGTTTTGGCTCTCCAATTCTGAGCGCAGCTATCTCGCTATAGGCTCCAGGTTCACCCTGATAGGCGGTCATCAAGTTTGTCATTGTTTTTTCTTGTTAGTAACTTGCACGAATGCCGTTGGATTTGATTTTATTTAAAGAAAATAAATCTATTATCATAGGCATGGTGCAACGGGAATACTAAATCAGCAGTTTTTTATTATGTCAGGACATAGCAAATGGGCAACCATTAAAAGAAAAAAGGCGGTAACTGATCAGAAAAGAGGCAGTTTGTTTACTAAACTGGTCAAAGAGATTACGATATCGGCAAGAATGGGTGGAGGCGATCCAACCGGTAACCCCCGTCTACGGCTCGCTGTCGATACCGCCAGAGATAATTCCATGCCGATGGACAATATTTCCCGTGCCATCAAAAAAGGTACTGGAGAGCTTGAGGGAGTGACCTACGACGAGATTACCTATGAAGGGTATGGTCCCGCAGGTATAGCCTTGATTATTGAGACGGCGACGGACAACCGCAACCGTACCGTTGCTGATATTCGTCACATTATGAGTCGCAACAATGGTTCACTCGGTGAAAGCGGCAGTGTCGGCTGGATGTTCCATCGCAAGGGAACTCTTGATGTTCCCGTGTCGGCCGCCGGAGAGGACCGATTGATGGAAGTACTCCTGGACGCCGGTCTTGAAGATCTCAATAGCGATGATGAGCACTATTTTACCGTTATAACCGATATCAAGGACCTCGAAAATGTTAAAAAGGCACTTGACGACTCTAAAATCAGTTATGAGAATGCAAAGATTGATCTTATTCCGGAAAACTATATAGAGCTCGAAGCTGAGGATGCCCGTAAAGTTATCAAGCTGATTGATGCGCTTGAAAGCAATGACGATGTGCAGGGTGTATACAGTAACATGGATATCAGCGAAAGTGCAATGAGCAGCTTAAACGAGTAAAGGATGGTTGTCCTCGGGGTTGATCCGGGAAGTCTGAATACCGGTTATGGTGTGATTAGCCAGAGTTCTGGAGTTCTTTCCATACTCGTTTGCGGCGTTATCCGTCTTAACCCCCGTCGGACCCATGCAGAGCGGATAGGTGAAATATATCGTGAGCTTGAAGCGGTTATTGATGAGTTCAAGCCGCAGCGATTAGCTCTGGAAACAGCGTTCTTGAGCAGAAATGTGCAGTCGGCTCTTAAGCTCGGTCAGGTTCGCGGTGCGGTTATAGCCCTTGCAATGAACCAGCATCTTGAGTTGCACGAGTATGCTCCGCGTGAAGTGAAATCGGCGATAACCGGAAGAGGATCAGCAAGTAAGGAGCAGGTTGCTTTTATGGTCGCGAGAATGCTTGGTCTCAGCTTGCCGCCTAAACCTTTTGATGTTACCGATGCACTCGGCATAGCCCTGTGCGATTTGCTTAGAGGGGAGAGCCGAAAGGCTTTTCTTCCTGCTGAAAAAGCCCGGGGAGGTGGCCGCAGCTGGTCGCAGTTTGTCGCCGCATCACCCGATAAGGTTGTCCGTTAGATACCATGAAGAGTAAAGGAAATACCTTCGTTGTAAGAGTTGATATGACTCAATAATAAAATCAAAGCTGTGGAAGGTCGCATCTTTAATCTGCCGAATTCGCTTAGTTTTCTGAGAATAATACTGATACCCTGGTTTATCTATTATTTTCATACCGGCCATGTCAAAACGGCCATTGTTATTATGGTTGTGGCTCTTTTGACCGACTGGTTTGACGGTCAGGCAGCCCGATGGACCAATGATATTTCCGAGATGGGAAAAATTCTTGATCCGCTTGCCGACAAACTCTGTCTTGCAAGTGTAGCCATTTACTTTTTCTGGATCGGCCAGCTCCCTTTATGGTTTGTGCTTTTTGCAGTCCTGCGGGATGCTCTCATTTTTATAGGTGCCGCATATGTCAGAATTCACCACTCTGTAGTCACTACATCACTCTGGCCTGGAAAATGGGCGGTCGGCTTTGTCTCCATGATGTTTATTGCCATGGTTTGGCCTCATCCCTTTTTTCAGCGCTATCCAGTCAAGGAATTCTTTTTATACCTCTCGTCCATCATGCTTCTCTACTCCTTTTCGCTCTATTGCGTAAGGTTTTATAAAATCCATAAGGGCCTCAACTACACCCTCTGAGCGTTACTCTACCCCTTTTGCGGTATCCACATATATATAGGTAGGGTATTGATAACTTTTTGTGAAAAATATATATAGTGCCATTCTGACGAGCTAACCTTCAGCTTAATTATAAGTTACAGACGTTAACATCCTTTACTCCTGTGGGATAAAAAATGTTGACAACTTGTTGACAGTATGTGGGGATGTGTGTAGAAGCGCCTTGGCTCCAGTGTCTGGAGGCCAGGGCGTTCTATTTGAGGAAGGCGGTTTTTATTTGTTTTTTGACACAACAGTAGCCATAAGGGAAGCTTCGCATACGAGCTCTCCGCGCACAAAAGCTTTTGCGTCAAACTGGCAGACGCTTCTGCGCATGTTGGTCATGGTTGCTTCAATCACAAGGGTGTCGCCTGGAAGCACTGGTTTGCGGAAGCGAGCCTTGTCGATACCCATGAAATAAACAACACTCTCCTTGATTTTATCATTGCCGTTCAGCATCATGATACCGCCGGTCTGAGCCATGGCTTCAAGGATCAGCACACCGGGCATGATGGGATTGCCTGGAAAGTGACCTTGAAAAAACGGTTCATTCATGGTGACGTTTTTAATCGATACAATTTTTTCGTCAAGCTTGAACTCAACAATCTTGTCGATTAACAGGAATGGATAGCGGTGAGGAAGAATGTTCAGAATGGCATTGATGTCAAAAATAACGCCGGCTTTCTTATCGTGCTGATACTGTCTTGCAAGTTTGTTGCGATCCGCATATTTTTTGAGTTGCTTGACAAATTCCACATTCGAAGCATGACCGGGACGTGCAGCAAGGACTTGAGCCCTTAGCGGCATACCGAGGAGGGCTATGTCGCCAAGCAGGTCAAGCAGTTTATGGCGGGCAGGTTCGTTCTGAAAGCGTAGTTCCCGGTTATTGAGAATACCGTTTTCACCCAGCACGAGATGCTCGCTATCTATGCCCAGTTTTGTGCCAAGGGCGTCAAGTTCCTCTTTGTGCATGGTTTTGTCGATAATGACAATAGCATTATCAATATCGCCGCCCTTGATGATTCCCTGATTAGCAAGTGCTTCCACCTCGCTGAGAAAACAGAAGGTTCTTGAGGGAGAAAAATCCTTGACAAATTCAGTCTCCAGATTAAAAAGACCCGAGTGCTGAGAGCCGAGAGCCGGGTTTTTATAGTCAACCATCACGGTCATTCTGAAATCATCCAGTGGCAACGCTACAATATCGACACTGTTTTCAGCATCGTGGTATTCAATGGTCTCATCAATGACAAGGTAATTTTTCGGCTCATCCTGTTTCAGAAATCCCGCTTCAAGCAATGCCACTGCAAATGGGTGCGCACTCCCATCCATAACCGGAGGTTCTGGTCCGCTCAATTCAATCCGGCAGTTATCGATCTGCAGGCCATAAAGAGCACCGAGAACATGTTCGGTAGTGTGGACTTTAACGTCATTGAGCCCGATAGTTGTGCCCCTCAGGACATCAATGACGTTCTCAATCAGTGCCGGTATTTCAGGACTGTTTTCAATATCTGTCCGGATAAAACGGTAGCCGTAGTTAACTGGAGCAGGTTTAAAGGTAATCAAGCACTCTTTACCGGTGTGCAGTCCTCTACCTGAGAGGGAAACTTCTTTTAGAAGTGTGCGCTGATGAATGAGCATAGTGTAATCGTTGCTCCTGCCTTTAGTTGCTGCGCAGGAAATGAACTTGAATTGTAATGATGAAAAACTCTAAACTTCCAAGATAATAAAGATCAATTTCCTCGTCAAATCAGGCATTTTTGGAGAACCTTAACAAACGTTTTACGACACGTTCAGAGTGGAAAAGTGATTCAGCACTTTTTCAAGGAGAAGCTTATGGGATGTGCCGTTACCGGCTACAATGCTGTTTCTTTTGAAAACATCATGCTCTCCTGTAAAGTCAGTGACAGTTCCTCCTGCTTCACGCACAAGAAGCACGCCAGCCGAATAATCCCATGGAAACAGCTTGTATTCCCAGAACCCGTCAAAACGTCCACAGGCAGTATAAGCAAGATCAATGGCAGCAGAACCTGCGCGCCTGATCCCTGCGCAGTCGTGAATAATCTCTTTCAGGACTCCGAAATAAGAATCAATATAGTGGTACTCCGTAAACGGAATTCCTGTTGCAATCAGCAAACTCTCTTTTTCAGAGCGATTTGAAATCGAGATTTTTGTCCCGTTCAGGTAAGCGCCCCTGCCTTTTTCAGCAGTAAAAAGCTCCTGAAGAACCGGCTGAAAAACAACACCGGTCATCAGTTCATTATTACTGTTCTTCAACGCAATACTTATGGAAAAAACGGGAAACGAGTGAATAAAGTTAAGCGTGCCGTCCAGAGGGTCCACAATCCATGTCCTGCCTGAGGTGCCTTTAACAACAGTACCTTCTTCACACAGCATGCTGTCATCGGGGAACCTTTCAGTGATAATTGAGCTGATTGCTGCTTCGCAGGCCTTGTCAACCTCAGTTACAAAATCTTTATAATCTTTTCCCTTGATTTCACTTTGAGAGAGTTCACCAAACTTTTCGAGGGTGATAGCTCCTGCCGCCTGTGCCGCCTTTATTGCTGTCTTCAGTTCATTGCTTCGTGTTTCCATGTGTGTGAATCAGAACGAATGGGTTGCATAATCGCGATCAATATAACATTTTAGCCCATTCTTTTTTTCGAGCGCCTTCTTCGGGAGAGGACAATCTCAAAGTTTATCAGTAAAGTAGTGGGGGAGGGAATTATCCTCGCAATCTCTTTGTTATTTATTTATAATGATATAAAGCATTTATAAACACAAAGAAAAACATCATGAAACTCAATATTACAAAACTTGCCCTCTGTATCGGACTGTGTTTTGTGTTTGCCTTTGCAGGCAGCACCTTTACGCCCGTTCCCGGTTCGGAGTGGTACTATTCGATACTGAAAAAACCTTCATGGAACCCGCCTGACTGGCTTTTTCCTCCAGCTTGGACTCTTTTATTTCTGCTTATGGGTGTCGCTCTCTACCTTGTTGTACAGGAGTGGTCTGAAAAAACAAATGTCAAGGGAGCAGTTGCTCTATTCGGAGTACAGCTTTTCTTGAATCTCAGCTGGTCAGCCACATTTTTCGGTCTTCATTCACCGTCAAAGGCTCTTGCAGTGATAGTGCTGCTCTGGCTGTCGATTGTGCTGACAATCGTAAAGTTCAAAGCGATTTCCCCTACAGCGGCATATCTGCTGATACCCTACATCTTGTGGGTAAGCTTTGCCTCCTTTCTCAACTTTACGATCTGGCAGCTCAATGGCGGGCTTATCTGAGCAGTTGCAGCTTTTGAGAATGTAACGTTATAACCCCGACTCTCTATGCGAACCGAGGCGCGCCAGTTCCAGACTGGCGTCGTCGGTTTTGCGATAGATCAAAATAAGATCAGGCTACACTCGATCGTCCGCATTTAAATCCCGAAACATATTGTCTAAAGAGCCAATCTTTACGAGTTTTCCGCGCCTCCCCTCCCACAATAGCTTCAATAGTTTCGGCGTTCGGGATGAGCGGTTCGAAAGGCAATGCTTTCTCAGCAATAACCCGTTTCAACATAAGTCTTATGGCGTCGGACAGGAAAATCCCTATGGAAGGGAGTGCAGTGGAAGCTAATCCTCTACATTTAAGCCCATAAACAATCCATCCATATTAACGGCTGAACTGAGTTCTACACGGCGTTCGGCGCGACCACCCAGCCCCAGGAACCCGCCAGAAGAACCATTTTTTTTCAATCCACGCGCCCGCGGGGGGGGCAACGCAGGCATTTATGAGCGCTTGCCCGACTTGGGGTTCAATACAACACAAAAGCATGATAAAGGCATGACTATAAACAGAAAGCGCAGCCGAGGCTGCGCTTTCTGTTTTGAATTGTTTCTTCAGGATGTAAGCGGGGCTTAATCGTCTTCGTTTGAACGAAGGTTTTCAAGAACGCCGAAATCCTCAAGTGTGGTGGTATCTCCCTTGATCTCGTTGCTTGTGGCAAGTTCGCGAAGGAGACGACGCATGATTTTTCCGCTGCGTGTTTTCGGCAAGCCTTTTGCCCATCTGATTTCATCAGGTTTGGCAATAGGTCCGATCTCTTTTGCAACGTGGTTGCGCAGTTCTTCACGCATCTTCATGTCGCCTACATATTCATCCTTCAGCGTTACGAAGGCTACAAGAGCATTGCCCTTAAGCTCATCCGGACGGCTGACAACTGCTGCTTCCGCAACGGCTTCAAAGGATACAAGGGCGCTTTCAACTTCACTGGTACCAAGGCGGTGACCAGAAACGTTGACCACATCATCAACACGTCCCATAATCCAGATATAGCCGTCTTCATCCTTGCGTGCGCCGTCACCGGTAAAGTACATGCCGGGGAATTCAGCCCAGTAGGTTGATTCATAGCGCTTGTTGTCGCCGTAAATGGTGCGGAGCATAGAAGGCCATGGCTTTTTAATGACCAGGTATCCGCCTTCATTGGCCTTGCACGGGGTGCCGTCTTTGTGAACAACATCCACAGCGATTCCAGGCAGTGGTCGAGTTGCTGTGCCTGGTTTGGTCGGGGTTGCGCCAGGAAGCGGAGAAACCATGATGCCGCCGGTTTCGGTCTGCCACCAGGTGTCAACGATAGGACATCTTTCCTGCCCTACAACCCTGTGGTACCACATCCATGCTTCTGGATTGATAGGTTCGCCTACTGTACCAAGCAGACGGAGCGAGCTGAGGTTGTGTTTGGTGACCCATTCGTCACCTGCGCGTATAAAAGCGCGGATAGCTGTCGGGGCGGTATAGAGGATGGTAACCTTGTGACGGTTGATGATATCCCAGAACCTGTCCCACTGAGGATAGTTTGGAGCACCTTCGTACATGAGAAGAGTTGCACCATTGAGCAGAGGGCCGTAAACCATGTAGCTGTGTCCGGTAATCCAGCCCACATCTGCCGTACACCAGTAGATGTCCTCGTCCTTGATATCGAATACGTATTTGAAAGAGCTTGCTGCATGCACCATATAGCCGGCAGTGGTATGCAGGATACCTTTCGGTTTTCCAGTTGAACCACTGGTATAGAGTACAAAAAGCGGATGTTCTGAATCTACCTCGACCGGATCACATTCATCAACGGCCAGACCCATCAGATCATGCCACCAATGGTCCATGCCGTTATGCATGTGGACATCTTCATCGGTAACTTTAAGGACAATGACGCTTCTGATTGACGGAGTATTGACAATCGCCTCATCAACAATACTTTTAAGATTTATGGAACCGCCGCGGCGTCTTGTGCCGTCTGCACAGATAACCATTTTTGCTCTTGAATCATTGACGCGCTCGGTGATGGCATGAGCTGAGAATCCGGCAAAAATAACATTGTGGACAGCACCTACGCGTGCGCAGGCGAGTACGGCGATGACAAGTTCAGGAACCATTCCCATATAAAGAGCAACGCGGTCTCCTGGCTTGATGCCGGCGATTTTCAGGACATTTGCAAATTTGCTGACCTGACGGTGAAGTTCGCCGTACGTCAGAACCCGCTCGTTGCCTTCTTCACCTTCCCAGATAATGGCAGCTTTGTTTTTTCTCCAGCCTTTTACATGGACATCAAGAGCATTGTAGCAGATATTTGTTTTACCGCCATTAAACCACTTGGCATAAGGGGTATTCCATTCCAGCACTGTATCATACTTTTTAAACCAGTGGAACTCATCAGCAATCCCGCCCCAATAGGCTTCAGGATCAGCATCTGCTGCAGCATACAGCTTTTCATACTCTTCCATTGAAGAGATATGGGCAGCTTTAGCAAACTCTGCCGGTGGTGGAAATTTCCGTTTTTCAGACAGAACAGAGCTGAATGACTCGTTTGCTGGTGCAACTGGCTGAGTGCTGGATGTTGTTTCGTCTGTAGCCATTGATAACAGATTTTAATGTGTTGAATAAATAGAGACTACCCCCGTCACAGGTATTTGTGAACAAAAAAAATCAGCGGTCGAAGCGGAAAAAACGAGAAGCAAGACCAATATTTTACAAAACAATTAGGCAAAAAAAAAATCTCAATAGCTATTTGAAGTATGCATTAATCCTTCAGAGATTATTTTACTGCAAAGCTCACCAGCTTGTCGGGGATAACTATTTCTTTTACAATAGTTTGTCCTTCAAGAAACTTTATGACAGACTCCACTTTTTTTGCTTCTGCAAGCAGAGACTCTTTTGGGCTTTTTGCCTGAGCAACGAAGGTTCCTCTCAGTTTCCCATTTATCTGCACAGCAATAGTCAAAACCGTGTCTTCAACTAATTCAGGATCATATGCAGGAAAGTGTTCGGAGCTGATTGAAACGTTGTGTCCGATGGCTTCCCAGAGCTCTTCCGATATGTGCGGTGCATAGGGAGCAAGCAGGAGAAGCAGTGTTTCAACAGCATCTCTGTTTTTGCACCCAGACTTTTGGAGCTCGTTAACAAAAACCATCATTTCGGCAATGGCGGTATTGAATTTGAGATTTTCGGTGTCTTCGCTGACCTTCCTGATTGTTTTATGCATGCGTCTCTGCAGCTCATCAGGAATTGCCTCCATAGTAAGCGAAGCTGCCGGTCCTTCATGTTCAGGGTAAACCAGGCGCCACACTTTCGACAGAAAACGGCTTACACCTTCAATGCCATTCGTATTCCATGGTTTCACCTGTTCCAGAGGGCCGAGAAACATTTCATAGAGGCGGACAGCATCAGCGCCGTAACGTTCCAGAACGTGGTCGGCAGGGATCACATTGCCGCGTGATTTCGACATTTTTTCATTGTCTTCACCAAGGATCATTCCCTGATTAAAGAGCCTCTTAAACGGTTCTTTTGAACTGACGACGCCGATATCAAAAAGAACCTTGTGCCAGAACCTTGCGTAGAGCAGGTGAAGAACGGCGTGTTCTGCACCGCCGATATAGAGGTCAACATTCATCCAGTAGCGTTCCTTTTCAGGATCAATCAGCTGCTCTCTATTGTCTGGGTCGATAAAGCGGAGATAGTACCAGCAGCTTCCTGCCCATTGAGGCATGGTGTTTGTCTCTCTTCTGAAAGAACCATGCTCATCGGCACCGTATAGCCAGTCATGAATATTGGCCAACGGTGATTCGCCGGTTGAAGATGGTTGATAAGCCTCAACCTCAGGTAGAACAAGCGGAAGGTTTGTTTCCGTCCGCAGTATTCCGTCCTCGTAATGCTTGATAGGGATCGGCTCTCCCCAATAGCGCTGCCGACTGAATATCCAGTCGCGAAGTTTATAGTTAACCTTTCTTTCACCAACTTTTTTTCGTTCAAGCCAGGACGCCATGCGCTCAAAAGATTCGCTGAAGCTGAGCCCGTCGAGAGTTATTTCGCTGTTGGATGAGTTGACACAGGTACTGTCCTTGTCTTCAAACACTTTTTCCTGAACATCATGGGGGCTTTTAATAACCTCAATGATCGGTATGTTGTATTGTTTGGCAAACTCCCAGTCTCTCGAGTCATGTGCAGGAACCGACATGATTGCTCCTGTGCCGTAGCTTGTCAGCACAAAGTCCGAGATCCAGACAGGTAGAGGTTTGCCTGTTGCCGGGTTGATGGCATAGGAGCCGGTAAAAACCCCGGTTTTATCTTTTTGAAGTCCGGTGCGCTCCAGCTCGGTTTTCAGTTTTGCCTGACCGATATAACTTTTTACCTCCACAAGCTGCTGTGCGGTTGCAAGCTTTTCGGCAAGCGGATGTTCAGGTGAAATAACAAGGTATGTAGCACCGAAAAGAGTGTCGGGTCTGGTTGTATAGACTCTCAGTTTCTCTTTGTGGCAGGGGAGTTCAAAATCGATGTTTACGCCTTCAGAACGTCCAATCCAGTTGCGCTGCATCTGTTTGACATTTTCAGGCCATTCCAGCTCTTCAAGATCCTCAATCAGTCGATCGGCATAAGCGGTTATTTTCAGTACCCACTGACGCAGGGGACGGCGGATAACGGTGTAGCCGTCTGCAATTTTTTCTTCAACCTCTTCATTTGCAAGAACAGTCTTCAGCTCTTCACACCAGTTGACGTCCACCTCTGACATATAGGCAAGTCCGCGCTCATAGAGCTGGAGAAAAATCCACTGTGTCCACTTGAAATATCCGGGGTCGGTGGTATTGATCTCTCTTTGCCAGTCGTAAGAAAAACCCATTGCCTGCAGGGTTTCCTTGAAGCTTCTGATATTATTTTCAGTAGTTGTTTTCGGGTGGGTACCTGTTTTAATGGCAAACTGTTCAGCCGGAAGGCCGAAAGCATCCCATCCCATCGGGTGCAGTACATTATATCCGCAGCTTCTTTTGTAACGTGCTGTGATATCTGAAGCAGTATAGCCTTCAAGATGTCCGACATGGAGACCTGTACCGCTTGGATACGGAAACATGTCGAGCACATAGTATTTCGGTTTATCAGCATCTTTGCCTGTTGCAAAGGTATTATGCTTCTGCCAGTTGGCCTGCCATTTCTTCTCTATGTTTGAAAATTCGTACTTCATGGTGTTTTGATGAATTGCACTGTTTCCCCGAAACAATTATCTGCCGAGGCAACACTATCATGCCTTACTGAACGAGAATCCGGTAAAAATAAAAAAAGCAGTGCAGGGTTAGCTGCACTGCCTTTTTTTATTGTCGAGTTTAATTGTTTTCTGTGACAGGTTCCTGATCAACAGCTTTTATTGAAAGAGCAAAACGCATTTTTCCGGTACGTGGATCTTTGCGGACTTCAACAAGTTTAACCCTGACCTTATCGCCGACTTTCAGGTGATCACTGGCTTTATTGACTCTTTCCTTTGAAATTTCAGAGATGTGCACCAAGCCGTCTGTTTTTGGAAGGAACTCTACAAAAGCACCAAGTTCGTCACGAACGTCTTTAACCTTTCCGTTGTAAATCATGCCGACTTCAGGTTTTGCTGTAAGGCCTTTTATAATGGCAAGAGCAGCGTTAGTCCCTTCTGTGGTTGAGCATGCAATGGTTACGGTGCCATCGTCTTCAATGTTGATTTCAGCACCTGTCTCTTCCGTAATACTGCGGATGGTCTCTCCACCCTTGCCGATAATCATGCCGATGCAATCAACCGGAACCTTGATGGATGTCAGTTTCGGTGCAAAGTTTGCCAGATCCTGGCGGGATTCAGGGATTGCTTCTTCCATTTTGTCGAGAATGTGAAGTCGTCCTCTGCGGGCCTGCTCAAGCGCTGTTTCGAGGATGTGATAATCAAGACCATCGATCTTGATGTCCATCTGGCAGGCTGTGATGCCATCCCTGGTGCCGGAAACTTTAAAATCCATATCGCCCAGATGATCTTCATTGCCGAGAATATCAGAAAGTACAGCGTATGCCTCTCCTTCCTTGATCAGTCCCATGGCGATGCCTGATACCGGCTTTCTGATTGGAACACCTCCATCCATCAAGGCAAGCGTTCCACCGCAAACCGAAGCCATTGATGAAGAGCCGTTCGACTCAAGAATGTCCGAAACAATACGGATGGTGTATGGGAACTCAGCGTCGGTAGGAGCAACCATTTTAATGGAACGCTCAGCAAGATTGCCGTGACCGATTTCTCTGCGCCCGATGCTGCCGAGTCTTCCAACTTCACCAACCGAAAATGGAGGGAAGTTGTAATGAAGGAAGAATTTCTTGTCGGCATTGTTGGTCAGGTTATCGACTGACTGTGCATCTTTACTGGTTCCGAGGGTAACTGTTACAAGAGCCTGGGTTTCACCTCTGGTAAAGAGTGCCGAGCCGTGTGCTCTCGGGATAACTCCAAGTTCAATGCTGATTGGCCGTACCTGGTCAAGAGCTCTGCCGTCAAGACGTTTTGAGTCATCCAGAATCATGTGGCGCATAACCTTCTTTTCGACAGAATGAATCTGTTCTTCAATAATATGCGGGTTCAGAAAGAGAGCTTTTGAAGAATCGGCAGCTATATCCTCAGCGCTGATAGTGGCTTTGAAATGCTCAACGATTGATGCTACGGATTCTTTATAGATGAGGGCCGTCTGGTCAGCACGTTCTTCTTTCTGGAGTGGTGTATAGGCAAGTTCTTTGAGGCGGGCTTCACAACATCCACGAATGAATTCCGTCAGTTCTGCAGGAATTACTGTCGGCGCAAATGGTCTGCCTGGTTTTCCGACTTCTGCAGCTATCTCGTTCTGGAGTGCTGAGAGTTTGCGGATGGCATCGTGTCCAAACTTGATTGCATCAAGCATCTCGGCTTCTGAGATTTCTTTCATCTCACCCTCGAGCATACAGATGGTATCAATGGTGCCACCGATACAGATATCAATATCACTTTCAAGGAGCTCGTTGACATCAGGATTGATGACAAACAGGCCGTTGATTCTGCCGACGCGGACTTCAGACATCGGGTTATGAAAAGGAATGTCGGAGACCATTATTGCCGTTGATGCAGCAAGGCCGCCGAGCACATCGGCATCATTGATCTGGTCTGAAGAGATAACCGTTACAATGATCTGTGTTTCATAAAGGTAGCCGTCAGGAAAAAGGGGCCTGAGTGCCCTGTCAATAAGTCTTGCTGAAAGGATCTCTTTTTCGGAAGGGCGGCTTTCGCGTTTGAAAAATCCGCCGGGAAATTTGCCTGCAGCGGAATATTTTTCGCGGTATTCAACCTGAAGCGGAAAGTAGTCCTGATTTGGCGGAGGAGTTTTTTTGCTTGACACAACAGTTGCAAGTACCATAGTGTCGCCCAGACGAACTACTACAGCACCATCGGCCTGTTTTGCCATTTTGCCGGTTTCGATAGAAATTATCTTTCCCTGGCCGAGATCAATCTTCTTGTTAATAATCATGGATATCCTTAATAGTGTGATGAAAATGCTGTCCGGTATTTTTGTGCATGCGTCTCCTTTTCCCGGCCATACTCAGTGCAGACTTCACTGTTCTGCTCTATGTAATAAAACAATGAATGCGTCCTTAAATATAATACAAAAAAGTCTCTTCCGGTAACCTTGATCTCTCCTCTGGTATTCTCATGCAATGATCTTGGCGTTGTCAATCAGACGGATCGTTCCCGAGTACATTGCAAGAAGCAGACGGTACTCTTTTCCTGTTTCAGCAGTTTTTACAGGTTCAAACGTGGTTTCATCAACAAAACCGGTATAATCTGAGCGGCACCCCGTTGTTGCGTTAATCATAAGGGTAATCTCTTCGGCAATTGCCGCCAGGTTATGGTCATGTTCAGCAAGCCTCTTTTCGGCATGGCCGATTGAGTTGTAAAGAATGGTCGCAGCATCGCGCTCCTCGGTTGAGAGGTATATATTTCTTGAACTTACCGCCAAACCGTTTTGTTCTCTGACAATTGGAGCACCGATAATCTTTATATCCAGATTGAGATCTTCGACAACCCTGCGGATAACAGCGAGCTGCTGAGCATCCTTTTCACCGAAGACGGCTATATGAGGTTTTGTAATATTGAACAGTTTTGTAACTATGGTGGCCACCCCTTTAAAATGCCCCGGTCTTTTCTCTCCTTCGAACACTTTTGTTACTTCAGAGCATTCAACAGTTGTCTGATAGTGTTTGGTATAGATGGCATCTGCTTCCGGCGCAAAAAGATAATCTACTCCTGCCGCTTTCGCGAGGGCAACATCTTTGTCGAAAGGTCGGGGATATTTATGAAGGTCTTCGTTCAGTCCAAACTGGGTCGGGTTTACAAATATGGTGAGAATAAGCGTGCCTGCTGTCTGCTGGGCAAGTTTTACCAGGCTCAGGTGCCCTTCGTGCAGTGCGCCCATAGTCATGACGACGCCAATACACTGCCGGTTAAGCCGAAGTTTTTCGGCAATGGCCTGCATCTGTGAGGGTTCAGTGATGATCTGCATAGTCAGGCTTCTGATTTGATAGTTTTTTTCGGGGCAGGGTGGACAACAACAACAAACTCTCCTCTCGCTTTTCCGTCTGCAAGTCGTTGGCGGATCTCTTCAATCGTTCCGGTAATATACTCCTCATAAATTTTGGTCATCTCCCGCCCGATGAAAATCTGTGCTTCAGGCAGGACTCTGTCAAGTTCATCGAGCAGCCTCATAATCCTGAATGGCGACTCATAGACGACAAAAGTTGTCTGCAGTGCAGCCAGGAATTCAAGTCGGGTTTTACGCCCTTTTTTATGGGGAAGAAACCCCGCAAAGAAAAAATTGTTGACCGGCAGCGGGCAGGCAGAGAGGGCCGCGGTAAGGGCACATGGTCCGGGAATCGGAATAACCCGCAGGCCTCTTTCATGCAGGGCGTGCAAGAGAGCATATCCGGGATCGCTGATAACCGGGGTTCCGGCATCAGTAATGAGGGAGACATCAATACCATCTTCAAGCAGGGCGACAATTTGCCCTATAGCTCTTGGCTCATTGTAGTTATGGTAACTGATGAGTTTTTTACCGGTAATGTCAAGATGTTTGAGCAGAATTGACGCGCGGCGCGTATCTTCACAGGCGATTGCACCGGACTCGGCAAGAGTTTTTATGGCTCGCAGGGTAATGTCTTCCAGATTTCCGAGCGGTGTGGCAACAACGTAAAGTGTTCCGCTATGTGTATGTGGAGTATGCAAGAGTTAAAAGACGGACTTGAACGAAGGGTTTGTTATGGTAAATTCATAATGGTATTTAGTATAATAATAAAAATACGATAAACAGCGTCCAGTCAAAGATGAAGGATCAAAGGCGAATACTGTCGGTTAGTGACTTACGGGTACATTTTTCTGAGAGAAAGAATGGAGGCTTTGGAAAACCCCTTTCGATAAACGTCGTCAATGGGGTTTCGTTCGACGTTCTTCATGGAGAGACACTTGGCCTGGTCGGGGAATCAGGCTGCGGAAAAACTACTCTTGGACGGGCATTGATACGTCTTGGTCATGCCAATGTGACGGGGCATATTGAGTTTGAAGGCAGTGATATTACCGGTATCAGTAACCGTGAATTCCGCGCTCTTCGCAAACAGATACAGATGATATTTCAGGATCCATTCGGATCATTGAATCCCCGCCTGACTGTTGGCCAGATGCTTGAGGAGGTATTGCTTGTTCATGGTATTGCCCGCGGCAATGCGGCACGCAAAAGGATCGAAGAACTGCTTGATCTTGTTGGATTGAATCGGGAGTATTTCAACCGTTACCCTCATGAGTTTTCAGGAGGACAGCGGCAGCGGATCGGTATTGCAAGGGCTCTTGCCGTTAACCCGAAATTCATTATTTGCGATGAGCCTGTATCCGCCCTTGATGTTTCGATTCAGTCGCAAATCATCAATCTGCTCAAGGATCTGCAAAGGGATCTTGGACTGACCTATCTGTTTATTGCGCATGATCTTTCAGTAGTTGAACATATTTCTGACAGGGTTGCGGTCATGTATCTTGGCAGGATTGTTGAAATTGCTGATTCTTCTGAACTTTATGCAAATCCGAAGCATCCTTATACGAAAGCCCTCCTCTCGGCAATTCCCAATCCTGAACCTGGAGCCAGGAAGGAACGGATTCTTTTGAAAGGGGATCTGCCGGGGCCTATGAATATTCCGGATGGGTGCGGATTTCATCCACGCTGCCCGGTTGCGATGGATGAGTGCCGGCTCGTGGAACCGCAGCTCAAAATCCTCGATAATAATAATGGACATCAGGTAAGCTGTCTTCTTTATAAATAAAACGACTATGCCAAAAACGAAGAGAGGTTGTTTCCGCAACAGTTGCCTTGCTCTCATTATCATTTTTGTATTGCTTGGCGGAGCAGCGTTTTGGGCTATCCGCTCTTCACATGCATTGCCTGAGCGCTTTGTGCTTTCCATACCGCTTGGTGGAACTATCAGTGAGATCCGTCGTGACAGCTCCTCGCTTCCATTTCTCACTTCACGAGAGTCACTCTCCCTGCAGGATCTGTTGTTTATTTTTGATAATGCGGCTACCGACGACAGGGTAAAAGAAGTGCTTCTTGATATCGGCGGCCTGCAGGCAACTCCGGCAAAAATAGTTGAACTTCGCCAGGCAATTGAAAAAGTTCGCCGGGGCGGTAAAAAAGTTACTGCATTTCTTCACTCATCCGAAGATAAAGATTATCTCCTTGCTACGGCATGTGACTCAATTATTCTTGAACGCGGTGGATTTCTTTTGTTGGATGGACTGAAAGCTGAAACGCTGTTTTATACCGCTCCGCTCAAAAAATTAGGCATTGCCTTTCAGGCTGCCCAATGGAAAAAATACAAGAGTGGTATTGAGCCGTTTCTTCTGACCGGCTCAAGTAAGGAGTCTCTTGAAGAGATTAATGCGATGCTTGACGAGGTCTTTGATGATTATCTTGCTTACGTTTCAAAAAGGCGGGGGATCAGTCGAGACGCCTTCACTGCGGTGATTAACAATGAACCGCTTATGTCGGCAAAGAGAGCTCAAGCGCTCAAACTTATTGACGGCATAGCTTCTTCATGGGAACTCCAGCGATCCTTGACGAAAAAAATATCCGGAAATGAGCTGACAAGCGATAATGATATTTTTGTCCGTGCCGGTCAGTACCGTTCCTCAATGCAATGGCCTCGTAAGGCTGACAGTGATGACCGGATTGCTGTGATTACGCTGTCCGGTATGATTGTTCGCTCTTCAGGGGGAAGTGCTGCTGAAATGAGTGAAGGCGTCGATGTTGAGACGTTGAAGAACTCCCTTGATGCTGCACTTGAGAATAAAAAGGTTAAGGCCCTTGTTCTGCGCATTGACAGTCCTGGCGGTGATGCGCTTGCATCAGCCGACATGCTGCAGATGCTGGATGCTGCTGCGGTCAAAAAGCCTCTTGTTGTTTCCATGTCAGGAGTGGCCGCTTCAGGTGGCTATATGGCTGCTCTTGCAGGAAAAACCATCTATGCCCAGCCGCTCACCATTACCGGATCCATAGGAGTCTATGCCCTGAAACCAAACATTCAGGGGCTTGCTGAAAAAGCAGGATTGGGTCGCACGGTCGTGACAAGAGGCCGGTATGCAGATGCCAACACACTTTTTAAACCGCTTGAAGGCGACGCATACGACAAATTTGTTGCGGCCTCGGGAGAGGTCTATTACGATTTTATAGGGAAAGTTGCTGCTTCACGAAAGATAAATATAGATCGTGTTGACTCCGTTGCAGGCGGACGGGTGTGGACAGGAAGTCGCGCGCTGAAAGCCGGCCTTGTTGATCGGACAGGAGGACTTTTTGATGCCATTCATGCAGCACAGCTTCTCGCAAAGATCGATCCGGGAAAAAATCCTGGACTGTTGCTCTACCCGGCTCAGAGAGCCTGGTGGGAATTCCTGTTACAGGGAAGTGATACAGGGTTGGCTGAAAGGATCAGTGTAGCCATCCGAAAACAGTTGATGCATGAGCTCATTCCACAGCAGCAGTTCAGTGCGATGGAGGCTTATTATGAGATGCTGATGGTATCTGGCCAGCTTCACATGCTTGCCGTTATGCCTTGTGAGATTGTTATCCGCTGAATCGACTGGCTTCCCCCTCATGAAGCATTGTGTAATGTTCAAGGAGGGAGGAGGCTTGCCGCGATTCTATTAAAACTTATAGGTCAAAGAACTTTGAGC
>Ga0118677_10000659_pt1 | contig 75054 bp, 75 predicted proteins | sample AliMusrvi5mmetaG_FD_86154 | JGI IMG/M metagenome (GOLD analysis project Ga0118677, IMG submission 86154) | reverse complement strand
GGATGGAGGAGACGGCTCGGTAAGTATGAGGCGTGAGAAATTCGTGCCTTTCGGGGGTCCTGACGGGGGGGACGGCGGGCAGGGAGGGGATGTTATCGTCAGGGCCGACTCATGTGTCTCTACCATGACTTTTTTTCATAACAAGCGGTTATATAAAGCTGAGAATGCTGGAGCGGGTCAGCGACAGAAGATGCACGGAAAAAACGGGGATGACCTGATCCTGACGGTGCCGCTGGGTACCGTTGTTCAAGTACGGGATGAAAATGAAGATCTGGTGGCCTTGGCCGACCTCGCCGATCCTGGACAGCAGGTTGTGGCAGCTAGAGGGGGGAAAGGCGGCCGTGGTAACTTCCATTTCGCCACTTCAACTAACCAGACTCCGCGGCTGGCTGAAAAAGGCGTGCCGGGTGAGGAAAAGGATATCGTCCTGGAACTCAAACTCATAGCGGATGTGGGCATTATAGGTTACCCCAATGTTGGCAAGTCTTCTCTCCTTGGAGCTGCGACGGCAGCAAATCCAAAAATCGCAGATTATGCTTTTACAACCCTTGAACCGATGCTCGGAATGGTAGAAACCGCTAAAGAGCGTTTCGTTCTGTGCGAGATACCCGGACTCATCGAAGGGGCCCATATGGGGAAGGGCCTCGGGCACGACTTTCTGCGGCATGCCGTGCGTACTCGTGTTTTGATACACCTCCTGGACGGCGCCTCGCCCTCCCCGGCTGACGACATGATTGCCGTCAACAATGAACTTTCGCTTTTCGATGCCTCGCTGTCTCGCAAAGCCCAGATAGTGGTCATAAATAAGATAGACCGGCCGGAAGTCAAAGAGCGTAAAGCAGAATTAAAAAAATTGTTTAAGGGCGCAGGTATCAACGTGCGTTTCGTTTCGGCCGCCACGGGTGAAGGCGTCAAGGAGTTGATGGATGAAGTTCTGGCCCTCCTTGGGAAATACCCGAAAACCCAAAAATTACAAGAGGCCCCTGTACCTGTTCTTTATCCCAAGGGGAGGGAAATCAATTTCAGTGTCGAAGAACAGGATGGCGCATGGGTGGTCCATTCTCCCGAGTTGGAACGGCTTGTTGCAGGCAGCGAGATACGAGACCCGGAGGTGCGCCGCCAGTTGGGCAATCGCATTAGCCGGCCGAGTATCCGGCATATCCTTGAGAGATCCGGGGTGAAGCCCGGCGACAAGCTGCGCGTAGGTGATTTTGAATGGATCTGGTAATTCCTTGAATGTAGCACTGCTTGGCGGTACATTCGATCCTTTTCATGTCGGGCACCTGGCGGTTGCGGAAATTGTAAGCCAAAGGTTCAAGCCCGCTGAAGTTGTTTTTGTCCCTGCCGCCATGCCATGGCTTAAATCCGACCGGATCATTTCCCCGTCTGCTGACCGCCTTGAGATGGTTCGCCTGGGGATACTGGGAAACCCTCACTACAGGCTCTCAACGCTCGAAATAGAGCGGCCCGGGCCTTCCTTCACCGTTGATACGCTTCGCGAGGTACGTGCCCGCATTTTGCCACATGACGATTTGTATTTCATTATCGGCTGGGATAATCTACTGGATTTTGGCAGATGGAGGGAACCATCCAGGATTATCGAGTTGGCGAAGATAGTCGCCGTTCCGCGGATAGGGTACCGTGTTCCCGACGATGCCGTTCTCGAAAAAATCCTGCCGGGTCTCTCGCAAAGAGTGATATTGCTAGATAAACCGGAGATCGATATTTCGGCTTCGATCATCAGGGAGCGCGTTTCTCGCAATTTACCCATCGACCACATGGTTCCTGCGCTGGTGGCAGGATATATCAGGCAAAGAGGACTTTACCGGACAACTCCGGTTTCCGGTTGCCAACAAGGGCAATGATGGGCAATCCGCATCGACCGGCCCGGGAGGGCGTTTCTGGGAATTCCGGTTATGCGGAAGCCGAACTTGACCTTCATGCGCGCACAGTGGAGGAAGCCATACCGCTTGTTGAACGTTTCCTGGACGCTGCATATCAACGGGGTTTGCACAGCGTCAGAATCATTCATGGCAAAGGGACGGGGACACTCAAATTGGAAGTAGACAGGTTTTTAGCGCGCAATTCTCTGGTGGCGCGGCGACGGCCGGCCGACCGTTTTCACGGCGGGAGCGGCGCCACCGAGGTCGAACTCAGCAGAAGGTAGATTTCAGCAAACGGGTTTAAAAGAAAAGGGAGGGCTTTTATGCCCTCCCTCGGTTTTTCTGGGGATCACTGTCTAGATGTCGAGGTTTTTAACACTGGTGGCATGGGCCTGGATAAAGTTTTTGCGCGGCAGAACCTCGTCGCCCATCAGCATACTGAAAACCCCGTCTGCTTTGGCGGCGTCTTCCACGTTAACCTGAAGGAGTGTGCGTGTAGTGGGATTCATGGTGGTCTCCCATAGCTGTTCGGCGCTCATTTCGCCCAGACCTTTGTAACGCTGTACTTCAGTTTTCTTACCACCGCCTTTCAAGGTCCCCAGCAGTGTGTCCTTTTCCTGATCGGAATAGACCCAGTGCTCTTCTTTACCCGCATGAATGCGGTAGAGAGGAGGCTGGGCAATGTACAGGTGGCCCTTGTTGATTAGGTCGGCCATGTGCCGAAAAAAGAACGTGAGCAGCAAAGTACGTATATGGGCTCCGTCCACGTCAGCGTCCGTCATGAGAACAATACGATGATACCTCAGTCTGCCCAGGTCGAAGTCGGTATCGATGCTGGTTCCCAGTGCCGTTATCAGGGCCCTGATTTCTTCATGGGCCAGCATGCGGTCCGGGGAGGACTTTTCCACGTTTAGGATCTTGCCCCGCAGTGGCAGTATTGCCTGGAAGCGCCGGTTGCGCCCTTGTTTGGCTGAACCGCCGGCCGAGTCGCCTTCCACCAGGTACAATTCACAGAGAGTGGGGTCTTTTTCGGAGCAATCAGCCAATTTACCCGGCAGTGTTCCCGTATCGAGTGCGCCCTTGCGGATGACCAGATCTCGGGCCTTTCTGGCTGCCTCGCGGGCCTTGGACGCAGTGATGCATTTATCGAGGATCTTCTTGCCGTCATCGGGGTGCTCTTCCAGATATAGGGCCAGTTCGTCGCCGACGATGCTCTCGACCATGCTTTTCACTTCGATGTTTCCGAGTTTGCCCTTTGTCTGTCCCTCGAATTGAGGGTCAGGCAGCTTGACGCTGATTACGGCAGTCAGGCCTTCGCGCACATCATCCCCCACCAGGTTGGGGTCGTCATCTTTTAGTATCTTGTTCTTGTGGGCATAGTCATTCAGAACCCGGGTCAAGGCCGAGCGAAAGCCGGTGAGATGAGTGCCGCCGTCCATGGTGTTCACACAGTTTGCGAAACTGAGCGTGTTGTCGGTATAACCGTCGTTATACTGCAACGCTGCTTCTACGATAGTATGATCGGCCTGCTTGGTCATGTAGATTGGATGGGGATGCACTACGGCTTTGTTGCGGTTAAGGCGTCGCACGAAACCGGTGATGCCTCCCTCGAAATAGTATGTCTGTTCCTTCCCGACCCGCCTGTCATCGAAAGATATCTCCAGGCTTCGGTTGAGGTACGCCATTTCCCGGATTCGGTCGGCCAGGGTGTCGAAATCGTATTCGAGTTCCGTGAATACCTGTTTGTCGGCGAAGAATGAACTGATAGTTCCCGTACCCTCGGATTTACCCACTTCTTTTACAGGGCCGGTGGGAACACCGCGCTTGTATTCCTGGCGGTACAGTTTGCCGTTGCGTTTTACTGAAACGGTCATCCATTCGGAAAGTGCGTTTACTACGGAAGCGCCGACGCCGTGTAAACCTCCCGAAACCTGGTATGCTTTGCCCCCGAACTTTCCTCCGGCATGGAGCACGGTCATAACGGTCTGCAATGCCGAAACTTTTGTGGTGGGATGGATTTCCACCGGGATGCCGCGCCCGTTGTCTTCCACGGTGACAACATTGTCGGCGGAGATTTCGATCGCTATGTGATCGCAGATGCCGGACATGGCTTCGTCGACCGAGTTGTAGGCGATTTCATAAACCAGGTGATGCAGGCCGCGCTGGTCCGTAGACCCGATATACATACCGGGGCGTTTGCGGACAGCCTCAAGCCCTTCCAGTACCTGAATGTCTGAAGCTGAATAATCGGAGGCTTTATTGTTTGTTTCTTCTGGAGTCATAGTCGCCTTCACCTTATCTAACGGAGATTTTTCGAGTAGTGCTAAGGGGTATCATAAAAACGCCCCGCCGAAGGCCGGCAGGGGCTCGGTTTTCAGGCTGATTCATTTACATTATTATATCACATTTCAGGCACGATAAAAAAGCCTATTGGTACTGGAGAGACAACGTAGGCTTCAGCTCTCGGTTTCAAGTCTGTTAAGACAAACGCGTTCCGGCGGTTGTACCATTGTGGCTGTAAAACAAAGCAGTGCGATGCAGGGTAGCTTCTTGCCGGGTATACGCCCTGTGGTCCGATTCACACTTCTGAGGGTTGGCGAATAAAAAAAGTTGTTCCGAAAGATATTTGACAGGACTGCCCGCCAAAAGCAGGCTGTCCTGCTATAATTAAGTGCAAATGGACAGATATCAGACCGCCCTTGATTTTCTTTACAGTTTCGTTGATTACGAAACGTCTCATCAGCCGCGTTCTCCGGTTAATTACGACTTGCGGCGCATGGACGATTTGCTCGAAAGGCTAGGTACCCCTCATTTGAGGGCGCATACGGTCCATATCGCCGGGACCAAGGGCAAGGGCAGCACCGCCGCCATGATTGCGTCGATCCTCACCGCTTCAGGGTACCGCACCGGGCTCTACACGTCTCCCCACCTGATAGATATCCGGGAGCGTATGCGCGTAAACGGCCGTCTGATTACCAAGACCGAGCTCGTCAGACTTGTCGACACATTAAAGCCTGAAGTTGAGGTTGTGAATTCGACGACCAGGTTCGGACGCCTCACCACCTTCGAAGTACTCACTGCATTGGGGTTCATGTTCTTTGCGGGAAAAGGGGCCGAATTACAGGTGGTGGAGGTTGGGCTGGGAGGGAGGCTGGATGCTACCAACGTGGTCAACCCTGAGGTTTGCGTTATCACAACCCTTGGGCTGGACCATACAGAAGTGCTTGGTAATACGCTTGCCAAAATCGCCGCCGAGAAGGCTGGCATTATCAAGCCCCGGGTACCTGTTGTCAGCGCAAGACTCGAGGCTGACGCTGCCCATGTTTTAGAAGCTTTTTGCAGGCGTAACGACTCTCCCCTGATTAAAGTCGGACGGGATATCATCTTCACTAGCCGAGGCGAAAAGGACGGGCTTCAGTTTGGGGAGATAAGAGGTAGGCTTGATACATATACTATTGAGCTCCCTTTGAGGGGGAGTTTCCAGCTGGAAAACGCCGGTGCGGCTGTGGGAGCGGTCGAATTGCTGGTTGAACGTGGGCATAACGTCAAAGCCGAAAACATCGTTACAGGCCTGCGAACGGTGAGATGGCCCGGTCGTTTTCAGCTGATCCGGAAACGTCCGGCTGTGGTGGTTGACGGTGCACACAATCCGCAGGCAGCCGTCGAACTCAGGCGGGCGATAGAGGATTTTGTTGGGGACAGGAAAACCGGGCGCAGGGTACTGGTTATCGGTATGTCCTCCGATAAAGACTATTCAGCGGTCGCAGATATTCTGGCACCGCTTTTTGAGTACGTTATCGTTACCAGTTCCCGACACCCCCGTGCGCTTGCCGCTGGCATTCTGGCTGAAGCGTTCGCTAGCCATGGCTGTAAAACCGTGACCGCGGATTCCGTGGGCGAAGCCGTGAATCTGGCAGTCGAAACAGCCCAAAGTGCCGGTTTTGTATGCGTAACGGGCTCGTTGTTCCTGGTCGGGGAAACACTCGAGTGGGCCGGGAAGCCCGGATTTTAGTGTTCGGGTGTCATACATGAAGCGCAGGCTGCGATGAAGTTAGTCCTGGCTTCGACGGGCAACATGGGTTCAAGTACCTTTTCCATTGCCATGGTGTGGGCGCACATGCCCCAATTCGTGAAAAAATCACATGTACAAGACCACTTGTCATTTTTATAGCAGGTGGTGTGGTCTTCATTGGTGCCGCGGAATTTAACGGTGAAATCGTTGAAGGTGATGCGGTCGGGTTCCTGGGCATAGCGCTGGGCCTTTTCAATCTTTCCGATAAGACTGGATTGCATGGCACACCTCCTGTTAAATTAAAAAAGCACCGGCTTACGCAAAGCCCGGTGCTTCAATTTCTTCCTGTGACAATAAACACTTTCATGGCGGTGTTCTCCTGAGGTCCAGTATCATTTTATTCTCTCGGAAATCACATGTCTATAGACAAGCAGGCATGGCGTCGAAATTTTAGAAAAATTTAATATAGAAGGTTGTTGACTGGTTCAAACCAGCTGGCCAAGACGTTGACAGCCTGTGGGTTACAGGGTAGATTTAAGCTATGCTTGGTATGGGCTGAGGAGGGCAATATGATGATTGAACGGGTTCACGAACACATTATCGAAGAACTTCAGCAAAACGCCCGCACCGATACGATTTTCATCCTCACGGCCATCTTCCTGAATCTGGTTTCGCTCGGTATTAACTCGGGTGAAGCTTCACGCACCAAAGACACAACCACCTGGATAGTATTCCTCACGTTTACAGCACTGGTAATAGTGGTGAATTTCGTGGTTGTTAACGGGCTGCTTAAAGGCAAGCAGATGCGTGAAAAGCTGATTACTGGTTTGCTCAAGATGTACAAAGATAACAACGTAGATGGTTATTATAACCCTACCCTTCTCACCAACTATGACACCAGGTACAATTTATTCCTCGTCGCGGTGGGTTTTACCGGATTAGTAGCGTTGCTGGTGCCCGTTGTCCTTCTCGGGGGGCATTAGGACTTTGAGGGCTCTGCTTCAGAGGGTATCCCAGGCTTCAGTTGCGATTGAAGGAAACGAAGTTGGTCGGATCGGGTCCGGGCTTTGCGTATTCATCGGGGTTGCTGCCGGAGATTCAGAAAGCGATATAGATTATCTTGTTTCCAAGCTGGTGGAGCTGCGGATTTTTGCGGATTCGGCCGGAAAATTCGACTTGTCCCTGAAAGAGATAAATGGGGAGCTTTTACTCATCAGTCAGTTTACTTTAATGGCCGACACCAGCCATGGACGGCGCCCCGGTTTTTTAGGTGCCGCTCTGCCTGCTGTCGCTGAGCAACTGTTCGACAGCTTTGTTGAAAAAATAAAAATTACCGGTTTGGAAGTTGCTTGCGGGCGTTTTGGTGCTCATATGTGCGTCGAAATTATTAATGACGGTCCCGTAACTATCATGCTGGACAGCCGCGATAAAATGCCCCATTGACGGCCTCTTGAGATATCTTGTTTTTGGTCGGATTGTTTTTGTTGCAAACGTTTGTAATTGCGACGAGTTGCAATAAGCCCAAGATGGTGTTAAAATAGCCGTCGTTATGACCAAAGCCACTGGTATTGCCTCACGGCTTTCTAAGGCGGGCTATCGCCTGACTCCGCAGCGAATCATGATTCTCGACGCTATTGAAGGGGCAAGCGGGCATATAAGCGCGGAAGAAATATATCAGAAAATTAAAGCCCTCTACCCGGGGCTGAATATATCAACGGTTTACCGTACGATGGAACTTTTAAAAGAAACCGGTATGGTGACCGAGACTGATATGGGAGACGGGCGTGTGCGTTTCCACAGCGTCGGCCATGAGCATCATCACCACCTTGTTTGTTCGAGGTGCGGTGCGGTAATTGATCTCGATGAGGCCGTGCTGGCTCCACTGACGACTCTTCTTACAGAGAAATTTGGATTTTCGGCTGACCTTAAACATCTGGCTATCTTCGGACACTGCAAAGATTGCGACAGATAACTGGAATGTACCTCTCCTGATCTCGTGGATTGAGATACACCATGTATTGGAAAGGCTAAAAAAAGTACGATGCATATTCCCGACGGATACCTGAGCCCGGTGACGGACGGAGTGATGCTGGCCGCAGCTGCGCCTTTCTGGGTTATTGCTTTCAACAGGGTCAGGCGCACGCTTAGTCGGCGCACGGTGCCGGTATTGGGGCTGTTTGCTGCGTTTTCATTTGTGACCATGATGTTCAACGTGCCGCTGCCGGGCGGTACCACTGCGCATGCTGTGGGAGGAATACTTCTGGCGATTGTTCTGGGGCCGTGGGAGGCGGTTATAGGCATCTCCGTTGTGCTTGGCATTCAGGCATTGTTTTTCGGTGACGGAGGTGTTCTGGCATATGGGGCCAATTGTTTTAATATGGCGATTGTCTTGCCGCTGGCAGGGTATTTCGTATACAAACTGGTATCGGCCGGTTCAGGCCCTATGTCTCCGCGCCGCGTTGCAGGCGCATTTGCAGGCGGGTACCTGGGCATAAACGCCGCTGCCATGTTTACTTCTTTCGAACTGGGGCTTCAGCCTTTGCTTTTCCACACCAGTCAAGGGGTGCCGTTATATGCGCCATATGGCATGGCTACGGCGTTACCTGCAATAATGGTTGGGCACCTGCTGGTGGCGGGGCCTCTAGAAGGGCTAGTGACGGGAACAGTTGTATTCTATCTTCAGCGTTCGGGTTCCACTCTGGTTCGTTCCGGCGAAATAGCAAAGGGGGAAGGAAGACGGTGGATCTTGTGGGGAGGCCTGGCTGCACTGGCGCTGGCGGCACCTCTCGGGCTGTTGGCTTCAGGAACAGCCTGGGGTGAATGGGGAAACCAGCAACTCAAGGCACTGGGCCTTGGTTTCGTCCCGGCAGGGTTACAAAAATTACAGGGATGGTGGCATGCTCCTCTGCCCGGTTACGGTTTGCCGCGCATTGGCGCAGCAACGGGTTACGTTCTATCCGCATTTATCGGGGCAGGGGCTGTTGCAGTTGCTGTGTGGCTGGTAGGAAAAGCGATGGTGGGAAAAGATAAAACCAGCCATCCGCCGTCCCAAAAGGTTGAATATTCCTCACGAAGCAAAGAAGGATTCCTGTCTAAAAATATCGAATTGCTTTCACGGGCACTTGAGTCAGGTATGATGGCTGACGACCGGAGCCATGACGGAGGGTTCTTGCAGAGCCTGGACCCGCGTGTTAAAGTGGCTGGTTTCATTTTGTTCATTATAGCCGCCGGATTGATGCGCAACCTGGCTTTACTCGGAGTCCTCTTTACTGTCGCTCTGTGGTTGGCCTATGTATCAAGGATTTCGATTTTGTTTTTCCTGAGGCGCGTTCTGTTCTTTATTCCGCTCTTCACGGCGGTCATCGCCATTCCTTCGCTCTTTACCACTCCCGGAATTCCGATCTGGCACATCGGCCAGCATCTGTCCGTGACAAGTGCTGGTGTGCAAAGTGCTGTTTTTCTCTTTGCACGGGTAACAGATTCGCTTTCGCTGGGGGTGCTGCTTATCATGGCAACCCCATGGACCGACCTGCTGGTTTCCCTGCGATGGTACAGGTTGCCGTCACTTGTGGTAAGTGTCGTGGGCATGACGTACCGTTATATTTTCCTGTTCCTGCATACGGCTAATAACATGTTTTTGGCAAGACGCAGCCGTACCATCGAGCGCTTTTCAGGGGAGGCTAATCGTCGCTGGATGGGACAGGCGATGGCAGCTGCACTTACAAAATCCCAGGTCATGAGTGAAGAGGTCTATCTGGCAATGCTCTCCCGTGGTTACTCCGGCGAGATTGTCGCGGTTGATGAACTACGGGCCGGAAGGCGCGATATATTATGCCTTGCCGGGGCGGCGGCTTTGACAGCGATAATATTGTGGGTGAATTATAGATGAAAACTCCGATTTTCGAAGTAAAAAACCTCAGCTATTCATACGCAGGTGGTATCCCTGCACTCAATAATATCAATTTGAGAGTGATGCGTGGTGAATCTGTAGCACTTGTGGGCGCTAACGGTTCAGGGAAGAGTACCCTTCTGCGCCTTCTCGATGGATTGGTATTTCCCTCGGAGGGCGAGATCGATTCGGCAGGGATGCCTTTAACCGAAAAAGCCTTGCAGAACGCAGCTTACTCCCGAGAATTCCGAAGCAGGGTTGGGCTGGTTTTTCAGGATGCAGATGTGCAGCTCTTTTCCCCGACGGTCTGGGAAGAGGTTCTTTTTGGTCCGCTTCAACTCGGGGTTCCGCGGTCAGAAGCCGCATACCGGGCTACTGAAGCCCTGGAGCTCCTCGGTATATCTCATCTCAAAGACCGACCGCCCTTTCGTCTTTCAGGCGGAGAGAAAAAAAAGGTCTCAATCGCCTCTGTTATCTCCTTTTCCCCTCGTGTGCTGCTCCTCGACGAACCGACCAATGGGCTTGATCCCCATAGCCAGGGAGTCCTTATCGATTTTCTCATTTCATGGGTGGCTGACGGAAACACATTGATTTTCAGTACACAGGAACTCGACCTTGTTGAAGAACTCTCCAGCCGGATCATCGTGCTGGGGATGGAACATACTATTGTGGCAGATGGCCGACCCGAAGATTTCCTGTCAAATGCTGATTTTCTTCTGAAGACGAATCTTATTCATGAACACGCACACCGCCATAAGTCCCTGGTGCATCGCCATCAGCATGCACATGAACATCAGCATGCGGCTGATGAACAGGGGCACGGAATATAAGGAGAATGCGATGGCACTGATGGATATTATCAAACACAGGCATAGTATACGCAGTTATCTGGATAAACCTGTTGAGCGTGATAAAATCATGAAATGCCTTGAGGCGGCGCGCCTTGCGCCCTCCGCCAGTAACAGGCAGACTGCCCGTTTTATTATCGTGGACGAACCGGGCTTGAAAAACCAGCTTTGCGACGAGGCGTTCAGCGGGGTGTTTGCCGTCATGAAATTTCCGCGTAAGGCGCCGGTTATCGTTGCAGCCGTCGGAGAGACTCCGGGGCTGGCCCACAGGGCGGGAAATATCGTGCTGCGCACGAATTTCGGCCTTATAGACATGGGGATAGCTGTCGAGCATTTCGTACTCCAGGCGGATGAACTCGGCTTGGGAACCTGCTGGTTGGGTCTTTTCGACGAGGGCAAAGTAAAAAGAACCCTGGGCATTCCGGGGAATAAGAAAGTAGCCGCCCTTCTGACGATGGGTTATTTTGACGAGGCCTTGGCCTTGGGAGAGCACAACCGGAATAATCTTGAAGGGATGAGCAGTTTTAACGGGTGGAAATTGGCATAAGTTCAGAGCCGTATTTCTTTGACCCTTCCCACCTGCCCGCTCATGAGGCGCACCTTGATACCATGCGGATGGGTCGGAGAATTCGTTAAAATATCTTTAACGACGCCTTCAGTCATTTTTCCGCTCTGCTGGTCTGCCTTTAGAACAATGGCGACTTTTTGGCCGACCTTGATTGTCAAACGCTGGTTGCCCTGCATCTAAGCTCCTAGAATTTAAAATGCACGAAGATTCGCCCGAAGTTCTTATCGTCTTTCTCCAGACGGTGATAAAGCTGTTTGATCCGTGGTTCAGCAAGGAAACGCAAGACACGCTTTTTGAGCTGCCCTGAACCTTTCCCCGGGATTATTTCAACGAGTGAAATTCTCTTGGCTACAGCATCGTTGATGACCCGGTTGAGTTCGGCGTCAATGGTGGAGCCGTTGTTGAAACAATCATGCAGATCAAGAACAATTTTAGCCATATAGATAGTTTATATGATTTGGGTTTGTCTGAACAATGCTGCCTCTACCTGTTTTTTGCCCCGTCGTTTTGACCCATAATTTCTGGCCGTCGGTGATGAACTCAATCGTTCCGCTGGTATCGGTTTGGTATAAATTTGAAGACCCTACCCTTGCAGTCAGCCTGGCTACTATCTGGGGCGTAGGCAAGCCGTAGTCGTTCTGCCCCGATGATATTACGGCGAGTTGCGGCATCACGACATTGAGGAATTCGTCTGTTGAAGAGGTGTCCGAACCGTGATGGGCGACTTTGAGGACTGTACTCTGCGGAAGGAGCCTTTGATAACCTAGTTCCTGCTCCCCTTCCCGCATAAGGTCGCCTGTGATCAGAAAACTTATATCGCCGTTTTGAACCCTTAAAACCACGCTGTTGTTGTCTATGTCGGATTGGGTGCCTTTAAGCAGGACGGGTGGAGGGTTGAGGACATCGAGAACTATTCCCCCGACTGTCAATTCCTGGTTAGAATGCGCGAGGATCGATTTTATGTTTTTTTCAGATATAACTCTCAACCATTCTTCAAATAATGGTTTGTCGTATTCATCGGTGTCGCTTGACGCCAGAGCAGGGTAAAGCACCTGGTCAACTTTGTAACGGGAGAGTACTTCGACCAGCCCTGCGAGATGGTCGGCATGCGGGTGCGTCATTACCAGCAATTCAATAGTCCTGTCCCAGAAGGGGATCTTTTTCCCTAGTTCCTGGTCGATAGCCTGGGGGCTGGATCCGCCGTCTATCAGTATATCGATGTCGCCTTTTATTATAAGAGTGGCATCTCCCTGTCCGACATCCAGGAAATAGACGTGCATGTTCGCGTCGGGCCTTGAACTCCAGGCGGCGCCTGCAAGGAGAACTACAGTCACGAAAGTTAATAAAAGCCATTTTTTCGCAGTGTTGGATTTCATTTTTTCCTTCAAACGCTTGGTTCGATCGTCGGGGTAACCATTTCAGCCATAAAGTTAGCGCGGCGTCGGCGCATTAGCGCCCACGTGGCCAAGAAAACCGCTCCGTAGTATGCAATTGTAAAAGCCTTGCTAATATCGCCTGTTGATATAATGGAAAAAGGTATTTTTGAGAACAAGCCAACAATGAGAAGCAGGTAGCTCAAGAAAATCCATAAGACCCACCCTGCCCCGATGGCCGCAGGGAACCATACTAGTCCTGCAAGGGACATTAATGAACCCAGCGACATTATAAATGGCAGCACCGGCACAGCAAGTAACGTGGCTAAAGGTGCCGTGAGCGAAAACGTGCCGAAATAAATCGCTGAAACAGGCCAGACTGCCAGGGTTGCTGCAAGAGTCATTGAGAAACTGTCCCGCACGAAACCAATCGGTGGTGCCAGTAACGGTGCTTTGTGTTTTATCTTTTCCACGAGATTCGGGATTCCGTCCCTTAGTAAAGGGTGCAGATAAACGATCCCGGCCATTGAAAGCGCACTTAGCTGAAACGAAACATCAAACAAAACCCTCGGGTTGAAGCCGATCATGATTGCGGCTGCCAGGCACAACGCCGGGCCTGCGTTTTTTTGGCGCCCGAGGAGTTCTGCCGCGAGAAAGAGTGAACTCATGATAGCGGCTCTGAGTACCGACGGGGTTATGCCGCTCAAGAGGGTATAAAACCACAACATGGCGAGTGTCAGCCATACGTACAGGTAAAATCTTTTTCCGATGCCGCGTGCCAGGACGATAGAAAGGAGTCCTGCCAGGATGGTCAAATTCATACCCGAAACCGCCAGAATATGTGTCGTTCCCGAACGGTTGAAATCAGCATTCACCTCGGGGGGGATATTTCCGCGCAGTCCCAGTATAATTCCCTGCGCCAGGGAAGCCTGAGGTTCGGGCAGGGCGTTCGACATGATGTCGGCCAGCCTGTGACGCAGATTGTAAACCCTCATCAGAAACCAGGACCCGTGCCCAGTCGAATCCACTTTTATGATCGGGTAGTCCATTATCGAATAAACGGATTGTCTTGCGAGGAAACCCGCATAGTCGAAATCGGAAAAATTAAGCGGGGTTTGGAGTTTCCCCGACACTTCGAGAATATCGCCGTAGCTGAGTTCCGGATATCGCGCAGCGTATACCATCACCATACCGGAAGCGGTTTGCCACTCCCCTGAGCGCTCGATAGAATCTACGGACAGTTTGATCCTTGTGGTTTTATCCTGGACGTCCGGATCCAGGCTTATTACTCCGTGAACTGTCACCGTGCCTGACTCGTTGAAATAACTCACCTGGTTGCTTTTGCTGCCGTGTTGAACTGCTTGAAAGCAAAACAAACCTGCAGCGATCGCCAGCAGGCTGATTACAGAAATTAGGATCGCTCCTTTGCGTTTATTAAATAGGAGGGCCAGGAGCAAAGCGAGCCACGCGGAAAGGATGATTGGAAAGAGAGCCAAGTCGGAACCGACAAGTATTCCGGCGATCCATGCGAGGCTGATTGCGGTGAGGGCCACTCAGGATAATCCCAGATAATTTGACATAATGTACTAAGATACGGTGATGAGTTCTTTGATTTTATCGAGTGTAGCCTGTCCGATTCCCTTTATTTTCAGAAGGTCGGCGATGGTCGTAAATGGTCCTTGCTCCGCACGGTAATTTACGATCGCTTTGGCATAAGTCTCGCCGATGCCCGGCAAGGCTGCTAAAAGCCAGGAGTCCGCCGTGTTTATATTGACACGTTGTGGGGAGGAACCCGAAGAAGGATCGGGGATCGTGAGTGTAACCTGGGTGAGTGTTGCCCCGTTTTCTAGGCCGCCTGCTGCCTGTAATAGATTGCCAAGGGTATCCTGGGGTCCGAAAAGATAGAGCCCCGGGTTGTTGACTGCCCCGCCGATAAATATACTGCCTGAGAAAGATGAGGTGGGGTTCAAGGAACTGATTTCGATTGGTGTTGCCTTGCTGCACGCAGGCAATAATATCAGAAACAATATTGGGACGAAGAAGATTGCAGCTATATGATAATTCGAGACCCTGAATCCCATGCGAGTATTATAGCCAAAAATCCGTAAATGACAATGTTTTGGTATGGCGACAATTTATCAACGGTTGATTACGCTTTTAAACTCTTGTTTTACGTATTGAAAGCGCTGATAAATAGAAAAATTAGTTAAACTGCCAGTAAGTAATTTCCGCTCAATCAGAAAGTGATTGCATAGCCGTTAAAGCAGGTCTGCAAGCCGCGGGTTTAGGCGCCTGTAAGCGAAGCCCGCAAAGCCTCTTCAGATTCGGCGGGAGAGATGGCGATTATCTGGTCTTCGGCATTTAGTATGGTATCAGGGCCCGGAATGACCGGTTTTTGTCCTGGACGGACGATTAGAGAAAGTACGGTTTCCGCCGGGAGGGCGAGGTCTTTTACTTTCCTGCCTACACTAGCGGACCCTGCAGGTATTGTCACCTCGACTATTTCCAGACTCCGATCATGCATAACCATGAGGTGCATCAGGGGATGAGACGGCATTTCGTGCTCGATGTGTTCGAGAATCAGGTTAGTGGAACTTACCGTAACATCCACTCCTAATTTGCGGAAAAGTGATTCATTGCGCGGGTTACGCACCCGGGCAATAGTTCGGGGGACGGCGAACTTATGCTTGGCCACCTGGCATGCAACCAGGTTATCCTCGTCATCCCCGGTAACGGCAACTAACATGTCTGCTCGACTGGTTCCAGCTTTAGCGAGGACACTCGCTTCGCATCCGTCGCCCCGCACTGCAACGCTTCCAAGCTCATTGATCAGTTTTTGGCTTGGAGCAGCTTCTTTTTCGATAAGGAGCACCTCATGGCTTTCTGCCAGAAGAGCACGTGCGAGGTGATAACCCAATTGACCGCCGCCTACAACAATGATATACATCTGGTTTATGCCCCCAACTTTTCTCTAAGCATTTGGGCCACAAGGGTAGTTGGGCTGACGGCGTCTATTCCCAGCAATATGTAAAGGTCTCTTCTCTGAGGGTCGTAAATACGGCATATGACCTTTGGAACCCGGAAGGTATGTTTGGCCATTTGGCAGGCCATGACGTTGCGGTTGTCGCCGTGTGCTACGGCGATAAAGGCATCGGCTTTTTCTATTTCCGCTTTTCGTAAAATGTCTTCGTCGATACCGCTGCCGAGCAGCGCAGTACCGCGGAATTCAGGCGAAAGAAACCGGTCGAAGCTGTATGCATCTATGTCAAGGATAGTCACATCGTGCCCTTCGGCGTCAAGTGAATTTGCTAATTGTGCCCCGACACGCCCACAGCCCATTATGATTATTTTCACTTCAGAGCTCCCGGTCCATCTGGTGGTCGAGCAATACGCGGCAAGGAGCGTTTTTCAACACGTAAGGCGCAACCTCTCCCAGGCAGAATTCGCCGAACTGGCGTTTGTAAGTCAGACTGATGATGATAAGATCAGCCTGGTGTTCTCTGGCAACGTTTATGATTGCGGGCCCGACTTCACGGGCCTGGAGAATATCCGTTTCCACGGTGCAGCCGCGTTTTTTTACCTGTTCCTCTACTTTAGACAGCATAGCTTCCGCTCGGGCCATTTCCGCTTCAATCTCCGCGTCCAGGGGGAGAGAACGGTCAACGGGAATGACGTGAACAGCGACGATAGTTCGCTTGCCCTTTTTTACCAGGTCGCAAGCGAGGTCGATCGCACCTTCATCTGATTTGGTTCCGCCAACAGGAACAAGAATTTTGCTGAATTCCATATCTAGTCGAAAATGGATTATAGGCTTAAAGTCAATGATTTGCAACGATTTGCCGTTTATTGGGGAGGTGTTTAGGCAGGGAGAACCAGTTTTGCAAGAGTATAAATCAAACCTGAAACCATTGCAGCGCACGGAATCGTAAGCAACCAGGCCCAAACGATTCGAAGAGTCACATTCCAGCGCACCGCAGAAACCCGGTTAACCGAACCAACCCCCGAGATGGCTCCGGTTATAACATGGGTCGTGCTCACGGGGATTCCAAAGTGGGTAGAGAAGAATATGCTGGATGCTGCGGCAACTTCAGCACAAACTCCGTCGATCGGGCGCAATTTTGTGATTTTTTGACCCATCGTTTTAACTATACGCCACCCGCCGGAAAGGGTTCCGAGTGCGATGGCTGTATGCGCACTCAGTACCACCCAGAGCGGCACTTTGAACACTGTGATTAACCCGGCCGAAAGGAGAAGGCTTGTGATAATTCCCATCGTTTTTTGAGCGTCGTTTCCGCCATGTCCGAGGCTGAAAGCAGCTGCCGAAAACAACTGGAGGACCCTGGACCATTTGTCCACCCCGGTCGGGCCCTGTTTCGATTTGAAAATAGCCCAGGAAGCTGCGATTTTAAAGAAATAACCCAACACGAGCCCGATAACCGGAGCAAGTATGATAAACAGAAGGGTTTTGTCCCAGCCCCTCGGGATTAGAACACCGAATCCGCTTTTTGCGATGGCCGCCCCGGCATAACCGCCAATAAGGGCATGGGATGAACTGCTCGGCAGGCCGAAATACCAGGTTATAAGATTCCAACATATGGCACCGACAACTCCCGCAAGGATGACTGTTGGAGTCACCATGCTGACATCGACCATCCCTTTTCCGATTGTCGATGCTACTGCGGTGCCAAATATGAGGAAAGCTACGAAATTGAAAAAAGCGGCCCATAACACAGCCAGTCGCGGAGACAGGACCCTTGTTGATACGATAGTCGAAATGGAATTAGCGGCATCATGCATGCCGTTCGTATAATCAAAAATCAGTGACAGGGCAATGACGGATATTACTAATATCGGCAACTGAGAATCGCCCCTAATCAGTTATAATCTATTATCAAACGCTGAATTATACATCATTTATTAGTGAAAAGCGCAATATCCGGGGTGGTCGATGTATTTTCATTCTTATAGAGCCTCAAATTAGCGATATCAGCTGCCGTAAAAAATGATGTCAGGCAGATTGACAGGCGAGAAAGGTTAAACTAAACTCTCTTGAATCTGTTAGAGGAGATGTTAAATGGCTAAATTCTCCCTGTTACCCCAAGAAACAAAGTTTTACGACCTGTTTGTACAGAGTTCTCATAATGTGGTGGAAATAGCGAATGCGCTAAAAGACATGCTGGACAATTGGGAGGACGTCGGTACCAAGGTCGCCCGGATCACCGACCTGGAACATAATGGGGATACGATCACTCACCAGGTGATGGACCTTCTTTACCGCAGCTTTATCACTCCGTTTGACCGTGAAGATATTTCCCTGCTTGCCCACACACTTGATGACATAGCAGATTTCATACACGCTGCAGCTGATGCAATGTACATTTACCACATTAAAGGTCCGACCAAGCGCTCGCAGGAATTGGCTAATATCCTGGTAAAGGCTGCAGATGAGGTCGAAAAAGCAATGGTATTCCTTCGCTCTAAATCTGAACTCAAAAAAGCCATGGAATATTGCGTGGACCTCAACCGGCTTGAAAACGAGGCTGATGACATATCTCGCAAAGCTCTAGGCGAACTGTTTGAGGGTGGTTACGATACGACTGAAATCATCAAGTGGCGCGAAATTTATGAACACATGGAGAGTGCGACTGATCGCTGTGAAGACGTAGCCAATGCGTTAGAGGGAATCGCCTTAAAGAACGCTTAAAAATAACAATTTACGGGTTGATTGACGCCGGGCTGATACCCGGCGTTTCGTTTGTCAATGGCTCTCATGTTTAGGGCAGGTCTCATTGCCGGCACTAGAAAAAAATTTATTACAGTATATACTGCCTTTTTGCCACTCGCAGGTGTTCTGAGTGTAGGACAGCGTCGATATCGGCCACGGCCTGTTGGATACGGTTGGGGTAACTCATCACGCAATAATCGAACATCGGTAACTGGTCTATCTCGGACCGGGCTGTCTCGATCCTGACCTGCAGGTCTTTCTCTGATTCTGTTCGACGTCCGTTGAGCCGCTTTGCCAGCTCGTCAAGTGACGGAGGCATCAGGAAAACGAGCACGGCATCCGGAAGGGTTTTTTTAATGGCCATCGCCCCTTGGACGTCCACTTTGACGATGACATCTTTCGCCTCAGCAAGTGCCTGGCGTACCGCAGGTTTCGGTACACCGTAGTAGTTTCCATAGACTTCGGCATGTTCGAGGAGTTCGTTGGTTTCAATCAGAATTTTGAATTCTTGCTTTGAAACGAAATGATAGTGGATGTCCTGCACTTCTTCCGGCCGCATCAGACGTGTCGTGCTTGTTACGATAAAAGAAATGGGAAGCCCCCGGGTTTTCATCACGTTCAGGACCGCGTCTTTGCCGGCTCCGGAAGGCCCGGATAAAACCAGAACAAGGGGAGATATGTCAGGGGCTAATGCTGCGGGGATGGTTTTATTCGGGCTCATCACTCAACTCGGGACGCAGAACGGCACTCCCGCGGCTGACCTGCAGGCGCCCCGTGATAGTTTCAGGTGCCAGTGCCGCTAATACAATATGTCCGCTGTCGATAAAAATGACAGCCTTAGTGCGGCGTCCATTGGTCATATCCACAAGCATGCCCTTGTTCCTGGCTTCTTGGATAGTGCGTTTAGTAGGGGCGGAATTCGGGGCGGCGATAGCTATCACTCGGTTCATGGCCAGGATATTGCCAAAACCAACGTGGACCATTTCACCAGACATTTTTTCAACCTCAGAATGCATAATGACTAATATCTTATACCCTCGGCATCAAGTCAGCAAGGGTTTGATGCCTTTCAGATTGAATATTTGATATTAGTGCATTTTATGGGTATTTTAGTTATATTGGCGCTGATTATGCTCTATTTCCGGTGTGATACCTTTGAGATAGCCGAAAGGGACATAGTTGGTAGATCGTCCTAATCGATTATTTGATATATATCTCCTGAAAATGTTAAAGTATATTATCGTAGGGCTCGCATCGGGCCCGTTTTCTTTTCCCCACACTTTTTTGACAGGGGGTGGTATTTTTGTACGAGATACTAGAAAGACAGGACCTCACCCCGATCATCCACATGTTTAAAATCAGAGCACCGGCAATCGCTTCGAAAGCACAGGCCGGTCAATTCATCATTCTGCGCCAGGGCGAAAATGGCGAACGCATTCCTCTTACATTAGCCGATTGGGACAGCATAAAAGGCACTGTTACCGTGGTTTTCATGGAAGTAGGTTTGAGTACCATGAAACTTGCCGCGTTGAAAGCTGGAGATTGCATCACAGATTTTGCCGGGCCGCTGGGTCTGCCTACTCATATTGAAAACTTCGGCACCGTCATTTGTGTGGCTGGAGGTTTTGCCGTAGCCACCATAATGCCGATAGCCCGGGCTTTAAAACTCGCTGGTAACCGCGTTATCACGATTATGGGCGCTCGTTCCCGGAGTCTGTTGTTTTGGGAACAAGAGGTGGGTCGTTACAGCGACGAGTTAATCGTCACCACGGACGATGGCTCCTCGGGTCGCAAGGGGCTGGTTACCGAACCGCTGCGCGATATTCTGGCTGCCGAGGGAAATGGCGTGGCCAGGGTTATCGCCATCGGTCCGACTATAATGATGAAATTCAGCGCCAAAACCACGGAACCTTTTGGAGTGAAGACAATTGTCAGCCTCAACCCGATCATGGTCGATGGTACGGGCATGTGTGGTTGTTGCCGCGTGACAGTGGGCGGGGCTACTCGTTTCGCCTGTGTCGATGGGCCTGACTTTGACGGACACCATGTAGACTGGGACGAATTGATGGCTCGTCAACGAACTTATCTTGAACAGGAAGCACGTTCGATGGAATTGTGGAAGTGCCAGAGGGGCGGGTGCACCCAGGAGGCCCAACATGGCTAAAGTCGACAGGATGGACATGCCGAGACAACTTGCCGAAGCCAGGGCTAAAAACTTTGATGAGGTAGCTCTGGGTTATACCCCGCAGATGGCTGCCTCCGAGGCGGGGCGCTGCTTGAACTGCGTAAAAAAATATTGCGTTAGCGGTTGTCCCGTTGGAATCGACATCCCTGGTTTTATTTCCGCTTTGCGTGAGAATGACATTAAGCGGGCTTCGCGTGTCCTCAAGGAAAAGAATGCGCTTCCGGGCATATGCGGGCGTGTTTGCCCGCAGGAAACACAATGCGAAGCTTATTGTTTGCTCGGTAAAAAGGGAGAACCAGTGGCGATTGGGCGCCTTGAGCGGTTTGTTGCCGATTGGGAAAGCAACAATCCTTCCCCAGAACAGCCGATTGCTATTACACCTAGCGGGAAAAAGGTTGCTGTGGTCGGTTCCGGGCCTGCCGGGCTAACCTGCGCTGCCGAACTTGCCAGGCTGGGACATAAGGTCACTGTGTTCGAGGCCCTTCATGTTGCCGGGGGGGTTTTGCTTTACGGTATTCCCGAATTCAGGCTTCCTAAGACGATCGTTGGGCGTGAGGTGCAGTATATCTCATCGCTTGGAGTTGAAATCAGACTTAACTCTGTCATAGGCAAAATCGATAATGTTGATGAACTTCTTTCCAGTGGGTATGATGCAGTGTTTTTGGGAACCGGGGCTGGGTTACCTATCTTTTTAGGGGTTCCAGGCGAGAATCTCAGTGGAGTTTATTCCGCCAACGAGTTTCTCACGCGGGTAAACCTGATGAAGGCTTATCGATTCCCCGAATTCGATACACCGGTAAAGATTGGTAAAAAAGTCCTTGTTATTGGTGGCGGCAACGTTGCCATGGATGCCGCACGCTGTGCATTGAGGATGGGAGCGGAGGAAGTTTCAATCGTTTACCGCCGATCTGAAGCTGAAATGCCAGCGCGTCGCGAAGAAGTTGAGAATGCCAAAGAAGAAGGCATCAAATTTCGTTTTTTGACCAGCCCAAAAAGTTTTACCGGCGATCCGAAACGCCAATTGACAGGAATGGAATGTCAAGAAATGGAGCTCGGTGAACCCGATTCTACTGGCAGGAGACGCCCGCTGCCCAAGCCTGACAGCGATTTCATTCTTGAAACAGATGTAGCGGTAGTCGCGCTCGGGACAACGCCTAATCCGCTGATCGCTCAAACCACCTCAGGACTGGAAGTAACACGCCACGGAACCGTAGTTTCTGACGAAATGACTGGGAGAACTAAAAAACTTGGTGTGTGGGCCGGGGGAGATGTTGTCACCGGTTCGGCTACGGTAATATCCGCCATGGGTGCCGCCAAGCGGGCTGCTGCCGATATAAACGACTTCCTGCGGCGGGAGCCATAACACCTGCGTTTCAAAAAAGCACGTGAACAAAGTTCACGTCGGGTTTATTTGGTTTCACGATTTTGCTTTTCCCATGCTAACGGCTAGCAACAAGATCGTTCTTGAACGCCGTTTTCCCAGGTCTTCTTCAGCAAGGCCGGCGGCGAGGGCCTCCGCCGAAACTCCACAATATTGAATTTTGTCCATTTTCAGGTTTCCTGCCTTGTGGGCGGCTCAACGGCTGGAACAGTGGTAACATTTACTCTCGTTGGTGTCCTGTTGTTGTCCGTGATATCCTGAATATATATACTGTTCACACATGGCTTTGCATAAATAAAGGAGGCGGAGATGACCGAAGAACATCCTTTTATCGTTAAAACGGTAAGATCCGGGCCTGCGGAAGTCATCGACTCCGGAACCGTTATATCGTTTTCCGGCAACCCCATTTCACTGAATTATACTGACCTGGGTATAAAGATTGTGTTTGAATTCAAAGTGGGCGATGAGGCGCGCGGCACATATGTCGACAGCGGCGTCCCCGAACCAGGGACCTTATTGATGAGCCTGTACAATTTCGATGACCGTTTCGGGGCAGGGACTATCAAACCAATGCGGATAGGAAAATTCGAAGGCCGCCGTCTCTACGTTCAATTGCGTGTGTATACGCTCCAGGGAAGTCCGGATAAAACTCTTCAGTATACAGTTTACAAGGGAGAGGAGGTGAGCGACAGTGACCATGCCTAAATCCTCACCTCGAAAAGGCGCTATTATCGAGCTTGAGCAGGAAGATTTAAAAAGTGATGTAATCATCCACAAAAATCTGACGCAGGATGTTCTCCTGACCACGGAAGACAAGATGAAGCTGACGCTCATCGAATACCGGGAAGTGCTTGCGTCACGCGCCGAATGGCTTGGGGCCGGTGTCCTTGCCCTTTCCTTCCTTTCGTCACTGCTATTTACAGGCTTCAAGGACATTGGTCCTTTAAAAGCGAGCACATGGCAGGCCATTTATGCCATTTTCTTCATACTCTCTTTCGGGCGTTTTCTCATCGTTGTTTACAAGATGTATGTGAATCGAAAAAAGGCAACCATCAACTATGTAATCAGAAGGATAAAGCAGTCCGGGAGCCAGGAAGACGACGGGGAAGATTGAGTCTGCCAGTTTCAAAATGTATGACTAATCAACGACCCCTTCCTGAATTTTCAGGAAGGGGTCGTTCTAAATGGCTAGATTATCTATACGTTAAACAGGAAGTTTATAACGTCCCCGTCCTGGACGACATAGGTCTTGCCTTCCAGCCTCAATAGTCCCCGTTTCTTGGCTTCGGCAATGGTGCCGCATTCAAGCAGTTCTTTATAACCTATAACTTCTGCGCGGATAAAGCCACGTTCTATATCAGAATGTATTTTGCCAGCGGCCTTCTGAGCGTTCGAACCTTTTGTAATTGGCCAGGCTCTGACTTCGTCGGGCCCCACGGTGAGAAAGGATATCAGGCCGAGTAGTTCGTAAGATGCTTGAATTACGCGCTCCAGTCCGGTTTGTTCCAGGCCATATTCCTTGAGGAAATCCATTTTGGACGCTTTGTCCAGGCCGGAAAGATCCATCTCCAGCTTGCCGCACAGCACGATGACGCGGTGGTTCGGTTGCGCGAACTTCTGGTTGAGCTCGATTTCCATCTGTTTTGACCTGGAGAGGTGTGCCTCACCGATATTGACTATCGTGATAAGGGGTTTAGCCGAAAGAAATTGATATCCTACAAGCAGATGGTCTTCTTCCTCTGTCAGTTTCTGCTCTCGGATAGGTATATCTTTTTCGAGTTGGTCACGCAGTCGGTGCATAAGGTCTTGCTCTGCCAGCAGTCGGGGCTTCTCCTCAGGTTTGGCTCCACGTATAGACGAGGCTATACGGTTGAAGCGTTTTTCGATGATTGCCAGGTCTGAAAAGGCGACTTCCAGATTCATTTCACCGATGTCGCGTGCCACATCGATGCTGCCAGACGGGTGGGGTATTGCAGGATCTTCGAACGCACGGACGACGTTGATAAGCGCATCCACCCCGGCAAGCTGCGTTAACAGTTGACCCGCAGTTCCGCCTCCCTTGGCCAATGTTTTTACCGAAGCGCCAACGTCTAGGTACTGTATCTCCGCCTGGGTGGTTTTTTTAGGGTTGAACAGCTTTGTAAATGCGTCCAGGCGGTCATCGGGCACTTTTGCCATGCCAATGTGTGCTGCCGAGGCAGCACCGAAGCCGCCTGTTTCAGCATTATTGCCGGTGAGAGCATTGAAGATGGTGGTGCGCCCGCTGCCGGAGAGCCCGATGATTCCGATCCCCAGGCTCATGTTATTTAATCACTCTTTCGGCCTGCTTCAGGGCTAGTTTTCTTTCTCCGGAGTTCAGCTTCTCGTTAGCTGCCAGTTCCAGAAGCGCAAGCAACGCGTCGTGGGTACCTATATTGCCCATGTTCTTGATGGCATTTGAGCGCAGTCCGCTGGACAGGCCCATATCGGTCGCGATGGCTGATAACTTTCTGATTTCTGTGAGTACAGGTTCGGTCATTAAATTCTCCTATTTCTTTGACTCATTTTACTAGCAGATGTTTAGGACTGCAAGAATTATGTCTTTGGCATGTTTCGCATGGCTTGAATCGGGTTGTTTAAGGGGCGAATTCCTGTAATTAAATAGAGTTTCTATAAAAAAAGGGGGGATATTATCCCCCCTTTTTTGTTGCAGACTGATGCAGCTTAAAGTGTTGAGCGGGATGAGCGGCCCCGCACCATAATGGCAATGATCACGAGCAATATGATAGTTCCTACGACAATTAGTGAGATCTCGCCTGCATCGAGGCCAGTTGGTGTGGAGGTCGGAGTCGAAGTGGAGGTAGTGGATGTCACGGGGGTTGTCGATGCAGTCGTGGTCACGGTGCTGGTAGCTGTAGTAGTGGCCGGGGTAGTGGTTGTCGGCGGGGGGCCAAATGTTAGGAAAGTTCCTCCAGCGCCGGCTGTAAATATGCCGCTGGCGGAAGTCCCCCAGAATGAGAGAAGATTCTTAGCGGTTCCGCTTGTAATAGTGTTCCATGAAGCGCCGTCATAATGCACGATGGTTCCGGAATTGCCGACCGCGTAGATATTTGTGGCTGACGCTCCCCAAATTGATTTCAGATCAGCGGAAAGACCGCTGGCGAGCGGCTTCCAGGTACCGCTTAATTCCAGGATAGTACCGCTGTCGCCGACAGTAAATACACTGGTCGCTGAGAGGCCCCACACAGCGTTCAAATTTGTCGTAGCCCCGCTGGTGCTCGGATTCCAGGAGGTTCCGTCGAAGGTCAATATTGTCCCACCCGCTCCCACTGCGAAATAATTGATAGCTGAACTTCCCCAAATCGCGTTGAGGTTTTGGGTGGTGCCGCTTGTGACGGCTGCCCATGAAGTGCCGTCATAATGCAGGATAGTTCCTGCTGCTCCAACCGTATAAATATCCGATGTGGAAGAACCGAAGACCGAATTGAGATCGTCGACCGTTCCGCTAACCATCGTGCCCCAGGTTGAGCCATCAAAATGCATGATTAAACCGCCTGCACCCACGACATAGATATCGCTTGATGTATTTCCCCAGATGGCGCGCAGTCCACTCGTTGCAAGCCCGGCAGCGGTCCATGAGGTTCCGTTATAAGTAAAAACACTGCCGGTGGAGGTGATGGCAAAATAATTCGTGGCTGAAGTGCCCCAGATACATGGAATATCATCCGGCACGTTGTTAACAGTGGCACTCCAGGATGCGCCCTTATACATCAAAATTGTACCGGCTGAACCTAAAGCCACGATGTTCGAAGCTGAACTGCCCCACAAGCCAACCAGGTTTTGAGTGACTCCGCTGGCGGGAGAACTCCAGGTTGTGCCGTTATAACTCAAAATTAAACCGCTATTTCCAACAGCCACAACATTTGAGGTTGATGTGCCCCACAGGCGGTGGAGGTCGGTTGTAGTTCCAGTCGATTGTGAACTCCATGCGGTCCCGTTGTAGTGTAAGATGGTTCCTGCTACACCGGCGGCGTAAACGTCGCTCGAGGTTGTTCCCCATATCGCCGTTATGTCGTTGGTAGTTCCGCTCGCCTGAGAGGTCCATCCAGTGCCATTGAAATGTAAGATGGTTCCATCGATGCCCGAGGCGAAAATGTCAGATGCTGAACTGCCCCAGATTGCCAGGAGATAGCTGGTGCTGACGTTAGGAACAATGGTCCAGTTGCCGCTGGAATACTTTACGATTGTGCCCTTGGCTCCAACAGCGAATACATCACCGCTAGAATTGCCCCAAATACCGAACAAGTCGTTAGACGTGTTACTGGTTAGAGCTTTCCATGAACTGCCATCATAGTGCAAGATTGTTCCGCCTGCTCCCACCGCGTAAACATCGGACGAGGAACTGCCCCAAATGTTATAAAGGGTATCACTGGTCCCGCTGACCATGGGTTCCCACGTAGTTCCGTCATAATGCCATATGGTGCCCTGTGAACCGATTGCGAAAACATTGTTTTGGGCACTCCCCCAGGCGCTGATCAGGTTGTTAGCCGGAGTGATGGGCGTAGGATTCCAAACATTTGTTGAATCGGCTGCAAGGGCCGTCGCCGACAGCACTGCTATTGCCAGTGCCGCCATAACGAATATGCTTAAAGTGCGAAACAAACGTTTCATGTCAACACCTTTCAGAAAACCTGATTCATAAATAATAATCTTGACACATTATAATGCCATGTAGTAAAGAATGTGTAAAGCGGACCATGTTTGCACTCGGCCAGGGCTATCACCCGGGTCATTAGAATTGCAGAACGAGTGACTCAAGACTGCCCTGCACCGGATGACTATGTTACAATCATCAGGGAGCTTGAACTTTGATACATATCTTTTACGGGGCTGATGATTTTTCGAGCCGCGAGGCTCTTAACGAGCTTAAAATGGGTCTATGTGACCAGGACGTGCTCGTTGCAGGAAGTTCAAGATTTGAGGGCGCTAAACTTCGTGCGGATGAATTTGAATCCGCAGTGCAATCTATTCCGTTCTTCGGTGAAAAGAGACTCATCATCGTCGATGGACTACTCGGGCGTTTCGAAACCAGGGAAAAACGTAGCGGAGTCAAGAAGTCTGCTAAAGCCTTAAAGGAAACGGCACCGGACTTGCAAACGCAGTTCGTCAGAATCATCAACGCTACCCCCGAAAGCAGTGTTCTGGTGCTGATAGAAGGGGATTTGAAGCCTGCGGGTATTTTAAAAGAAATTTCGCCTAAAGCCAATATCCGTATTTTTCCCCCTCTCAAAGGGATCCAGTTAGAAAATTGGGCTAAAAAGCGCATAACTCAGGCAGGAGGAACGATCAGCGATGAAGCCCTTAAAAACCTCGTTAGGCTTGTCGGAGGGGACCTATGGATAATGAAGGGCGAGATTGAAAAGCTCGTCCTTTATGCAGGGGGACGCGGGATAGATGTCGAAGACGTTAAAAAACTGGTCGGTTTGTCGCGCGAATCCAGTATATTTACTCTCGTAGACTTTATCATTGAAGGGAGGCTGAACCTGGCTAACCAATGTACCATGGAACTCTTGGAAACCGGGGCTGCTCCTTCGTATGTGTTTGCCATGCTGGCGCGCCAGTTGAGGCTTCTGGTCCGCGCCCGTGCACTCATGAGTAATGGCCAACCCGATAATTCCATTCAGGGCGCATTAGGTTTGGCGGATTACCCTTTTCGCAAGACAATTGAACAGGCTTCTCGCTATTCTGCGCCTCGCTTGAAAGTGTTTTATCATCATCTTCTGGATGCCGACCTCTCTATCAAAACCGGCAAGTACGATGATGAATTGGCTCTAACGATACTGGTTTCCGATCTTTGTACACGGACCATATGAAACAGGAGGTAGCAATGGAAGTTAGAAAAGCAGTGATCCCGGCGGCAGGCTGGGGGACACGGTTTTTACCTGTAACGCGTGCATATCCGAAAGAACTGCTGCCGTTGATCAATAAGCCTCTGATTCAATATGCCGTTGAGGAAGCTATCAATTCAGGAATCAAAGAAATAATCATCGTAATCGCCGAGGGAAAATACTCTATCCCGGACTATTTCAAACCGGCTCCCGAGCTCAGGGCGCTTCTGCGGGCCAGGGGAGAGAACAAACTCGCAGATACTCTCGAAAGGCTGGACAATCTAAATGACATAAAGTATGTCACACAGCCGGAGAGGCTTGGGCTGGGAAATGCGGTGCTCATGGCACAAAAAGCTGTTGGAGACGAACCGTTTGCCGTTATTCTTCCCGACGATGTCGTCGATGCCCGCGAGCCCGTTATTGCCCAGATGCTTAAGATCTTCAAAACATATGGAACAAGCGTGGTCGGTGTCGAGTGCATCGACACTGAAGAGATTCACCGTTACGGTGTTATACGCCCGGAAACTGTAAGCCCGAGGGTACACAAGGTGTTAGCTCTCGTGGAAAAACCCGCTCCAGAGGTAGCCCCGTCCCATCTCGGCATTGTCGGCCGGTATATACTCACACCTCAGATTTTCCCGGCAATCGAAGCTACTCAGCCAGGAAGCGGGGGGGAGATTCAGTTGACCGATGCAGCTGCGCTCCTGTTGCAGTCGCAGCCGATTTACGCGCTGGAATTCGCCGGGCAGCGGTTCGATACCGGCAATCCCCAGGGCTGGCTGGAGGCCCAGATTGCTATGGGGCTCAAACATCCTGAATTTGGCGATTCCCTCAGGGAGAAACTGCGGAGGATGATTTAATTTTTGACAGCCCATGTACCTTAATTTACAATCTTCTATTATTTGTTTAGGAACAGGTGACTGAATTGACCGGTGATGAAATCCGCTCAAAATATTTATCTTATTTCGAAGAAAAGGGGCACAAGGTTATTGCCTCTTCTTCCCTGATACCCCATGGGGACCCGACTCTCCTGCTCACCACTGCTGGGATGGTACAACTCAAACCCTATTTCATGGGGTTGGCCAAGCCTCCCCACCCAAGACTGACTTCATGCCAGAAGTGCTTCCGCACTACCGACATCGAATCGGTGGGGGACGCAAGCCACCTCACGTTCTTCGAAATGCTGGGAAACTTCAGTGTAGGTGACTATTTCAAAGCGGGGGCTATTGACTTTGCCTGGGAGTTTATCACTGTCAGACTTGGCATCCCGAGGGAGCGCCTGTGGATAACCGTATACCTGGACGATGACGAAGCCATCCAATTGTGGCGTGACAGAGGCGTGCCCTCCGAGCGCATAGTCAGGTTGGGGCATGAAGACAATTTCTGGGGTCCTGCGGGCGATTCCGGTCCCTGTGGCCCATGCAGCGAGATCCATTATGATTTCGGCGAAGCGGCTGGCTGCGGCAAGGCTGATTGCAATCCATCCTGCAAGTGCGGGCGCTTCTGTGAGATCTGGAACCTGGTGTTCATGCAGTTCAATCAGGACAGGCAGGGTGAGAGGACTCCGTTGCCAAAGCCCAATATTGATACTGGCATGGGGTTGGAGCGCATCACTGCCATCATACAGGGCCAGAATACCGTTTATAAAACGGATATATTCCAACCCCTGCTCAAGCGGGCAGCTGAACTGACGGGGAAAATATATGGTGCGGATGGGGAGGATGACCGCTCGATGCGGGTAGTCTCAGAACATGGCCGGGCGGTAGCTTTCCTGATCGCCGACGATGTTCTGCCATCTAACGAAGGCAGGGGTTACGTTTTGAGACGGTTGCTGCGCCGGGGGGTTCTTTTTGGGAGACGACTGGGACTGGACAAACCGTTCCTTGTCGAGATGGCTGCAGCTGCCATCGAGCAAAAAGGCGGGACTTACCCTGAGTTGCTCAAACGTCGTGATTTCATACTCGATGTTGTCAAAAATGAAGAAGACAAGTTTGCTGGCACGCTCTCGACGGGTCTGGCGCTATTGGAAGAAATCATGCAGCGTGATGAGAGTAAGCTTCAAATGCGTATCACTGGTGAAAGTGCTTTCAAACTTTATGATACTTTCGGATTCCCTGTTGAGATAACACATGAGATCGCGACTTCCCGGGGATTTGACGTAGACCTTGAAGGTTTCGAAAAAGAAATGGGCAAGCAACGTGAGAGGGCGCGCTCTGCAAACAAATTTGGGGGGAGCGAAAAAGCCAACCCCAAGTTTGCCGGTGAGTTTGAACCCACTCGTTTTACCGGGTACACAGGGTTGATGGGAAGTACCCGTATCGCGGGCATCCTGGTAATGAACGAAGGGGTTACCGAAATCGTTTCAGGTCAAAAAGCGGGTGTCGTTCTCGAAGATACTCCGTTTTACGCAGAGATGGGCGGACAGGTAGGCGATACAGGATATATAAGGGCCGAGGGTGGCCTTTTCAAAGTGTCCAATACCATCAAGTTGGACACCCGTACGGTTCTGCACCAGGGCGCACTGGAAGAGGGCAGTTTGGCTGTCGGGGAACCGGTCACCGCTGAAGTTCACTCCGAGCGCCGAGCTGATATCTCTCGCAATCATACAGCTACCCATCTGCTCCATTACGCTCTCCGGCAAGTGCTTGGAGAGCATGTTCAGCAGAGAGGTTCCCTGGTAGAGCCCTCCCGCCTGCGTTTTGACTTTTCACACCTGACTTCCCTCACAGACCAGGAAATTACCAACATCCAGGAAATGGTGAACTCCGAGATTCGCCGCAATCATCCGGTTTACGATAAACAGATGTCCTATAAAGAAGCAGTGGCGACAGGTGCTATAGCTTTGTTCGATGAGAAATACGGGGATGTTGTTCGCGTTTTATCCGTCGGGCTCCCCCCGATAAGTACCGAATTGTGCGGGGGAACACATGTTTCGGCAACGGGGGAGATCGGGCTTTTTGAAATAACAACTGAAACCAGCGTCGGTTCAGGCCTGAGGCGCATCGAAGGGGTGACCGGAAGACAAGCGTTGATTGAAAATCAAAACCGGGTGAACACGTTGAAGATTCTTGCCGATCTGCTGGACACGAATCCTGCCGGTATGCTGGCCAAGGCTCAAACCTTGGTTAAGAGGACCAGTGAACTCGAAACGCGTATCGAATCATTGGAACGCGATGAGGCGCTCAAGGCGGTTCCGTCCTTGTTGAATCGTATCGTAGATGTTAGCGGCGTTAGACTCGTCGCTTCACGGGTGGCCCCCTGCCGTCCGGAAACATTGAGGGATATTGGTGAGGCGCTCAGAGATAAACTCGGCAGCGCTGTTGTCGTATTGGGTACCGTGAACGAAGGCAAGCCATTTTTCGTCGTAACTGTCTCCCCGGATCTCACCCTAAAAGGTTACAACGCAGGAAACATCATCCGCCAGATAGCCGCAATCACCGGAGGGGGAGGGGGCGGAAAACCGAACTATGCGCAAGGCGGCGGCAAAGACATCTCAAGGATAGATGAAGCAATCGCCGCGGTCCCTGGCTTGCTTGAGAAAAAATGATGCTGGAAGGTAACGTGGATCATGGAGCAATTTCATGATTACCCACTGTGCTCAAAAGGCATTCGATGATTCTTGTGGAGGCGGTTTGGTGTTTTGCGAATAATGGCCTTGGACGTCGGAGACAGCCGTATCGGGGTGGCCTTGTCCGATCCCCTGGAAATGCTGGCTTCTCCGTTGACTATCATCAGGAGGACCGTTGAAAGCGACGATGTCAAAACTATCGTCAAACTTGTAGCCGAACATGCCGCCGGCAAACTTTTAATAGGATTGCCGCTTTGCCTGTCCGGCGAGGTCGGGATGCAGGCACAAAAGGTCAAGGCATTTACAGAAATGCTGTCCAAATCCCTGGAAGTCCCATTCGAGTTTGTCGATGAAAGTTTCAGCACGGTTGCAGCGCGTGAATACATGAGAGAGACGGGCAAAAAGAAAGACCGTTTCAAGCAGAAAGATGACGCTGTGGCTGCCGCTGTAGTGTTACAATCTTATCTAGAAGAGGCTTTTGCGAGAAATGGCTGAAGTATCAAATAACACCGGATCGGTCGCATCTATATTCAAAAATTATGTTGAAGTGTTGAAGCCCCGCGAAACCCTCCTTCTCACTTTCATAGGAGCGTGTTCGGTCATTATCGGGGCAAACGGAACCCCCCATGTCGGATCTCTGGTCATGGCCATCCTGACCATCCTGATAGCTTCGGCTGGAGCTAACGGTCTCACAAATTACCTTGATCGGGATGTGGACGCCAGAATGGTCCGTACCCGGGGACGAGCCCTGCCCACAGGTAGAATCGAACCGCGGAAAGCGTTTATCTGGACGCTTTCGCTTATCGTTATCGGGCTCATCATGGCCTGGTTTTTGCATCCCTATGCTTTTGCGGCAGACGCAACAGGCACGATAGCAGCATCGGTTTTCCGCAAACGTGTTATATGCGTCTTTCCACAGGGGGCAATAGCAAGTTGCGCGCCTGTGTTAATGGGCTGGTTTGCAGTCAATAAAGACTTCACCCTTGAGACGGCACTGCTTTGCCTGCTCATCTTCACGTGGCTGCCCCTCCACGTTTGGAGTGTTATGGTTTCACGCAGGGACGATTATCTTGGCGCCGGGCTCACTTTTTTCCCGATGAATGTTTCCGTGCGCACCGCAGTCAGCGTACTGCTGCTTTTTGCACTGGCGCTGAACGCAGCGGCGGTCTGGCTCTATTTTGTGGCGGGGTTCTCGATAGTTTATCTGGCGGCTGCTGTTGGCCTGGGGGCGGCGATGCTTTATGCCACCTCGAGACTGCTGGTGACCAATGCCTCGAATGATGCCTGGAAACTATATAAACTCTCGAGTTTCCCGTATCTTGGGTTAATTTTCCTTGCGATGTGTGTCAGCGTCTGGCTATAAATTAAAACTCCTGGTTTAATCATTCTTTCCTTATTATCCGTTTGATTAAGTGTGCCTACATATATATTATGTATCTAATTCCCTTATCAAAAGAAGGATTAGATTTTGGGTAATTTTAATTTGGTAACTGGCAGTTCTGCCGGCGAGGCTCGTGCGGGAGAACTCATGACACCCCACGGGGTCATAGAAACCCCTGTTTTCATGCCGGTTGGCAGTCAGGCCTCGGTAAAAACACTGACGCCGGAGGAGGTTGAGGCTCTTGGCGCCCGGATAATCCTTTGCAACACCTATCATTTGTTTCTCAGGCCAGGCGTCGAAGTTGTTAAAAAGCTAGGCGGCGTTCATCGTTTTATGGGTTGGAAGGGTGCCATCCTTACAGATTCTGGGGGCTATCAGGTGTTCAGCCTCTCGGCTCTTTCCAAAGTAACGGATGAAGGCGTCAGTTTTCGTTCCCATATCGATGGCTCTTCCCATTTCATCACCCCGGAGATGGCTGTTGCTCTCCAGGAAGGATTGGGATCCGATATTGCAATGGTGCTTGATGAACCATCAGCCTCCGACGCCCCTCTCCCCAAAGTCCGCGAAGCTATGGAGCGCACTCATCGTTGGGCTGAGCGGTGCCTGAGATCCCATACGCTGTCGGGACAGCAGCTTTTCGCTATTGTCCAGGGAGGCTTTTCTCGGGAATTGAGAAGGCAGTCAGCCGAATACCTCACCTCTTTGAATTTCCCGGGGTACGCACTCGGCGGGCTCAGCCTGGGTGAACCCAAGGAACTGACGTGGGAAACAGCCAGGACGACGTTAGAGTATCTTCCAAGAGACAAACCCCGGTATCTCATGGGTGTCGGTTCACCGGAGGATGTGGTGGAGGCGGTCAGCCTGGGCGTGGACATGATGGACTGTGTGTTACCGACACGGGTTGCGCGGAACGGAGCGCTCTTTACCAGGAAAGGGCGTCTAAACATCGATAACGCCTATTTTCGGGAAGCTGATTCTCCCATCGAGCAGGGCTGTGACTGTTACACATGCACGCATTTTTCGGCGGGGTATGTCAGCCACCTTTTCCATGCGCAGGAGCTGCTCGCATACAGGCTGGCCACGGTCCATAATCTGCGTTTTATGGCCCGGCTTATGCAAGATATCCGGGGGTCAATCATCGATGGTTCATTTGAGACGTTCAGGAAGCAGTTTCTGTCTGCCTATCGCACGACAAACGAAGGAGTAAGACTGGAACAAAAACAGAAATGGGTGAAGGCGCGCAAACCTGAAATAGACTGAGACAAAATCATAGCCCCTGCTATAATTGTGATATGACTACTACATTTTATATCCCCACTAAGATCATTTCGGGTACCGGGGGCTTCGGCCAGCTTGGGAAAGAAGCGGCCCAGGTTGGGAAAAAAGCATTGCTTGTGACAGGAAAACATTCGATGCGAAAAAGCGGTCTGCTTGATCGCGCGGTAGCCGAACTCAATAAATGCGGCGTTGAAGTGACGGTGTTCGATCAGGCGGAACCTAATCCCCGTTCAAGCACGGTAGACGAAGGAGCGCAGGTTGTGCGCGAAAAAGCGCTGAACCTTGTAATAGCACTGGGAGGCGGTAGTGCGATTGATGCCTCTAAAGGGATTGTGGTGGCTGCTATCGGGGGAGAGCCGGTCTGGCATTATATCGAAACACATGAAAAGGTTCGCGGCGAATATCCGAAACTCATAACGGTACCGACGGTCGCAGCCAGTGGTTCTGAATCTAACTGTGGTGCAGTTATTACGAATTGGGAAACACATGACAAGTGCGTTTTGAGTGACCTCTGCGCATATCCTGTGGTTTCAATTGTGGATCCCGAATTGACCCTGACACTCCCGGCAAAACCAACAGCCCAGGGCGCTATCGATATCTTTTGCCATTTAGTGGAACCATACATAACCGCAGGCCATCCCCAAGTGCTCACGGACGGTATCCTTGAAACGGCCATGAAGATGGTTGTTGATAATCTCCCCAGGGTTTTAAAAAAACTGGATGACCTGGAAGCGCGTTCGCAGCTCAGCTGGGCCAGTACTGTTGCCTGTTCGGCCTTTGCCGACCTTGGGGGTGGGGATGGCGCGATGACGATGCATGGGATAGAGCATCCTCTCAGCGGGATGTATGATATGGCTCACGGAGATGGTCTGGCGGCGCTGCTGCCTTTCTGGCTACGCTCGCTGTCCGATGTCCGCGGGTCCAGGTTGGACAAATTGGCTCGTTCGGTTTTTGAGGAAGTTGATGGAGTTGCCGCTGTCGAAGGTTGGCTTCAGGCAACAGGTATGAATTTAAAATTAAGGATGTTGGGAGTGGAAAAAGCCAAACTGGGGGATCTGGCAGTCAACGCTATCAGGACGGCTCCGTGGCTGTCTGCCCATCCCAAGAAACTGGATAAAACAGCAATCGAATCAATATATCGGGCGGCCTGGTGAAAACTTCTTAATGAATATTATCTTCCCAGTAACTCCACTTCAACTTCAGCAAGGGCCTGAACGGCTGCAGAGCATGTTTCTGAAACGCTGAGGTGGATCAGGCCGTCTTCGCATTTAACTGTGTGTATCGGGAAATTCCTGCAGGTCTCCGGGCGATCATCATATATCGAACATTCGGCTCTGTTTGATTTGTAAAACCGGCATGGTTCTTTCATATAATATGTGCCTTCGATTTTTGTGAAAGCGTCCTGCCATTCAGTTTTATGAATGCCGAGGCCTTTCATCTCATTTTCTGTTACCTTCACCCCGTCGAAAATCGTGCAGCATGCGCCGCACCGTTGGCATATAAACCGTTCCCTGAAAGCGTCGATAACTTCCACGGTTGCAGGCAGTTCAGATATAGACATACGAATATTATACGAAGCCTGCGGTTCGGCTGTCCAGAATTTCTTTTCTCTGCAGTTTTTGTGTTTAGGCCCTCGGGTCGGTCCAAAACCCGGCAATACAAAATGGGCCGTGAGCAACAGCGGGCAGTAAGGAAAAACTTGAAATTTATTTTGCAAAAACATACAAAACTCTTGACAACGTGCCTATTTAACCTCGTTTGTTCCCTTGACAACAATCACTACCAATGGTATTATTACCTTTGCCTTGTGAAAACAGGCGATTATGTTGACGATAGATACATAAAGGTAGTTACGGTGAATAACCGAGCAGTGGCTTGGTGAATACAACAAGCCACTTTCTTTATGCCTCTATCCGAATTAACAACTGAATATATAAAAAACAGGCTAATATCAAGTTTGAAGTGGGTCAAGCAAAACAAGGCGCACGGTGGATGCCTTGGCATCAAGGGCCGAAGAAGGGCGTGGCAAGACTGCGATAAGCCTCGGTAAGCTGTCTAGCAAGCTTTAGCCGGGGATTCCCGAATGAGGCAACTCACTCCGGTAAAACCGGAGTACCCCTGGCTCAACACATAGGCCAGGCGGGGGCAAGCGGGGGAAGTGAAACATCTCAGTACCTCGAGGAAAATACAATATTCCCTTAGTAGTGGCGAACGAAAGGGGACCAGCCTAAACCGGGTAAACTTAGTGGCTCTGGAGCCTATGTTTATCCGGGGTAGTAAGACGGATTAGGTGTGATTCAGAACGCACCATGAAGTTACAAACCAAACTCTAGCAGAAGGTCTCTGGAAAGAGCCACCGCAGACGGTGATAGTCCGGTAGGCGAAAGAGGTAGGCTTCAGATCCTGTTCTTGAGTACCACGGAACACGTGAAATTCTGTGGGAATCTGCCCTGACCACAGGGTAAGGCTAAATACCCTTGATGACCGATAGTGAACAAGTACCGTGAGGGAAAGGTGAAAAGCACCCCGAAAGGGGAGTGAAATAGACCTGAAACCGTGCGCCAACAAGCAGTCAGAGCTTAGACGCAAGTCTTAGTAATGGCGTGCCTATTGAAGAATGAGCCGACGAGTTAATCTGTGTAGCCGGTTAAGTGATTAAGTCACGGAGCCAGAGCGAAAGCGAGTCTGAATAGGGCGAATATGGTTGCACGGATTAGACCCGAAGCCGGGTGAGCTATCCATGGCCAGGGTGAAGCTTCGATAATCTCGAAGTGGAGGCCCGAACCCTTTAGCGTTGCAAAGCTATGGGATGAGCTGTGGATAGGGGTGATATGCCAATCGAACCCGGGGATAGCTGGTTCTCCCCGAAATGTATTGAGGTACAGCCTCGGATGGTGGTTAACGGAGGTAGAGCTCTGGATGGAATAGGTGGGAGAGTATCCTGTCAACTCCAACTAAACTACGAATGCCGTTAACTTAGTCCGGGAGTGAGACTACGAGGGCTAAGCTCCGTGGTCGAGAGGGAAACAGCCCAGACCGTCAGCTAAGGTCCCTAAGAGCATGCTAAGTGGCAAAGGAAGTAGAACTGCGTAGACAGCCAGGAGGTTGGCTTAGAAGCAGCCACCCTTTAAAGAGTGCGTAACAGCTCACTGGTTGAGTGGTACTGCGCCGACAACCCAACGGGGCTTAAGCATGTCACCGAAGCTACGGCATTCCGATTTATCGGGATGGGTAGGGGAGCGTTCTTTTAGCAGCGAAGTCGAATCGTGAGGTTCGGTGGAGCTTTAAGAAGTGAGAATGTCGGCATGAGTAGCGCAAGATATGTGAGAAACATATCCGCCGGAAACCCGAGGTTTCCTAAGCAAGGTTAATCCGCTTAGGGTTAGTCGGGCCTAAGCCGAGGCCGTGAGGCGTAGGCGATGGACAACAGGTTATTATTCCTGTACCGCTGTGGTAGAGGCAAAGGGGTGACACGGGAGGTTAGTTCGAGCATTCCCATTGGACATGGAGTGTCGCTCATCGGAGATGATGCTGGGGCAGGCAAATCCACCCCGGATATAGTTGAAAATGAGAGGAAGTTGCGAAGAGATTCAAGACGATTCGAGTAACGCCAGGCCGTCTAGAAAAGCCTCGTTGTCGATGAAACCATAGCGCCCGTACCTAAACCGACTCTGGTGGGTGGGGATAAGAGTCCCAAGGTGATCGAGATAACCATCTTTAAGGAACTCGGCAATCTAGCCCCGTAACTTTGGAAGAAGGGGTGCCTCAACTCTGTTGAGGTTACAATAAATGGGCCCAAGTGACTGTTTAACTAAAACACAGGTCTGTGCTAAAGCGTAAGCTGATGTATACAGGCTGATACCTGCCCAGTGCTGGAAGGTTAATGGGAGGAGTTAGCGCAAGCGAAGCCCTGAACGAAAGCCCCAGTGAACGGCGGCCGTAACTATAACGGTCCTAAGGTAGCGAAGTCCCTTGTCGGGTAAGTTCCGACCCGCACGAATGGTGTAACAACTTGGGCGCTGTCTTAAAGATGGACTCGGCGAAATTGAAATACCCGTGAAGATGCGGGTTTCCCGTCACAGGACAAAAAGACCCCGTGGAGCTTTACTGTAACTTGTCATTGAGTCTGGGTTTATCATGTGTAGCATAGTTGGGAGGCTTTGAAGCCGGGGCGCTAGCTCCGGTGGAGCCAACATTGAAATACCAATCTTGATGAACCTAGCCTCTAACCTCGGAGCAAGCCGAGGGACAGTGGCTGGTGGGCAGTTTGACTGGGGCGGTCGCCTCCCAAAATGTAACGGAGGCGCCCAAAGGTCCCCTCAGGGTGGATGGAAATCACCCGTAGAGTGCATTGGCATAAGGGGGCTCGACTGCGAGACTTACAAGTCGAGCAGGGACGAAAGTCGGGCAAAGTGATCCTACGGTACCGCGTGGAAGGGCCGTAGCTTAACGGATAAAAGCTACCCCGGGGATAACAGGCTTATCTTGCCCAAGAGTTCACATCGACGGCAAGGTTTGGCACCTCGATGTCGGCTCGTCGCATCCTGGGGCTGGAGAAGGTCCCAAGGGTCCGGCTGTTCGCCGGTTAAAGCGGCACGCGAGCTGGGTTCAGACCGTCGTGAGACAGGTCGGTCTCTATCCGTGATGGGCGCATGGAAACTTGAGGGGGTTTACCTGTAGTACGAGAGGATCCAGGTGAACAAACATATGGTGTGCCAGTTGTCTCGCCAGAGGCATCGCTGGGTAGCCAAGTTTGGTTCGGATAAGTGCTGAAAGCATCTAAGTACGAAGCCGGCCCCAAGATGAGGTTTCCCATCTCTCGCAAGAGAGAGTAAGGTCGCAGGTAGATAACCTGCTTGATAGGCCGCATGTGTAAGCGCAGTAATGCGTTCAGCTGAGCGGTACTAATGACCGAGGGCTTGACCTGCTTCAAAGTTGATATTAGCAACTACTATCGCTTAATAGACTCCCATGGAGTATAATAAGTGAGAGTTATTTAAAAACTGAATATTAGACAATCAGGCTTAACAGTGAAAGAGTCTTCTGGTGATTAGAGCGAGGTGGCACCACCCGTTCCCATCCCGAACACGGTAGTGAAACGCCTTAGCGCAGACGATACTGGGGGGGCAACTCCCTGCGGAAAATATGCCATTGCCAGGAGTCTTTTTCTTTCTTCTTACGAAGGCTGCTAAGCCTTTTTTGTTGTTTACTTATTTTTCCATATATTTTTGCAGGAGTCCGAAACACCTGATAATGTAATTTGACCCCAATCCACTTTTAGTATATCTTGGCTGGGTGACTGCAAACGCAGAAGACCGGCGACAAGCACTGGTTAAAGCCGCGAAAATCGCACACGTAAGCCATGGTCTGGATTATGAAGAAGAGACCGCTGCTGCGGATTCTGCTGCCGCTCAGTTGTTGGATTTCATGCGCCGCAACGGGGATTTCGCTTTGGGTCTGCTTCAAGCAGCATCCTATATGCTTTCGGGGACCAGGGCTGAAGACTTTGATATGTTATGGGAAGTCAATCGACTGACTGATAGGGCCATCAGTATGGCCCCCGGCAATCCGGACATAATTCGCAGGGCCTACACCATCTTTCAGAGGATGACCCCCGGACCCGGCGCTTCCCGAGATGACATAATCATTACCGACACCAACTGGGAAACATTGCCGCAGCGCGAATTACTTGATTGAACTGCTTCTTCTACGATACCATTGCTTGGGACATGCGTATAGATTTACCATGTCAACGGGATTCTGCTTCTTGCCGGCTCTAAGTTGCGCCCCACTGCCTCAAGTCTTATAATCGTTTTACGGTTTCTTTCAGCCGTAACCACTGACAATGTGTCAGGGCGAGGGCCATTCGGCCCTCTTTTTTTATACAAGGACATGAACGGTAATGGCGGATATTCAAACGGACACAAAGGCCGAGCGTGAGAAACGCCTTGTAGCTCTTTCATCGGTGATTGCGGCCATATTTCTAACCTCGTTCAAATTAACCATTGGGCTGTTGACTCGTTCACTGGGCATTCTCTCCGAGGCAGCCCATAGCGGATTGGATCTGGTAGCTGCGGGTGTTACCCTTTTTGCAGTGCGTGCTTCCGATCGCCCCGCCGATGCCGATCATCCTTATGGTCACGGTAAAGTTGAGAACTTTTCAGCTTTGATTGAAACGTTGCTCCTTTTTATAACCTGTGGTTGGATCATTTATGAAGCGACGCAACGCCTCTTCTTCCAGACGATCGAAGTTAAAGTCAGTTACTGGAGTTTCATCGTCATGGGTCTTTCCATAGCTATTGATTTAACGCGCTCGCGAGCCCTGATGAAAGCAGCTAAAAAACATGGCAGCCAGGCGCTTGAGGCCGATGCACTGCATTTTTCCACCGATGTATGGTCTTCAGCAGTAGTTATCGCTGGACTCATCGCTGTCAGCATTGGAGAACTCATAAAGAGCAGCAACCCGGGTATGGCATCCTGGTTCTTCCGTTCCGATGCTATCGCGGCACTTGGTGTTTCGGGGATCGTTATTTATGTGAGTGTCAACATGGGGAGTCGAAGTATCAGGACTCTCATGGATAGCGCTCCAATCGGAATCAATGCGGCTGTTGAACGGGTAGTGACCTCTATCCCGGGAGTTATTGCCGTTGACCGCATCCGTTCACGCCAGAGCGGGCCATCGGTGTTTGTCGATATGACTCTTGCGGTTTCCCGCACTGCCAGCCTGGAAGAGGCTCATTCCATCGCTTCGGCGGCCGAGAGCGCAGTTCAAAAACTTTTACCCCGCACCGATGTCATGGTACACATCGACCCGGTTGCCCGTGATAGCAACAGCCTGGTTGAGAAGGTTCATTGTGCGGCAGCACGTGAAGGGATCAACGTCCATGGGCTTCATATGCATGATGTTCGAGGAAGTCTAAGCCTTGAATTGCATGCGGAAGTTCCTGAAAACCTCAGTGTACGCCAGGCTCATGAACGTGTAAATGTGCTTGAGAAAGCCATTGCGCTTGAAGTGCCGGAACTAACTGAAATAGTCGCCCACATCGAACCGGTTGGTGACCATGAAATTCTTACCTCAGCAGTACAGGCTGGGTCAGGCGAGATACAAAGGGCGGTTGAACGACTTCCTGAAGAGATATCGGGTTTGAAGGAATGCCATAAAATTACTATCCTGCGAAGTAAACAGGATGTGTCTCTTTCATTCCACTGCATAGTTGACCCCGAAATGCCTATTAATGACGCCCATGACCTGACGTCACAGACGGAGGCGAAGTTGCGGGAACATTTCCCCGGGCTCGGCAGGGTGGTGATCCACGTTGAACCACCGGAATAGGACTGAAGTTGATGAAAATCATCCTCTTTTGGTTTGTAATAGGTAACTAACGAACATCGCATTTGACTATTAATGATATTTTTAGTATTATTCTTCTTTAAGTTCGGTGGACGTGCGGGAACTAAGACTATAACAACCGTACGGAACTAAGCACCGCACTTGCCCGTTTCCCAGGTTATCTCCCTTTCTTCCTCACCTGGGAGTAGTATTTTTACTCGGGTATTCTTAGTATTTTTAGGAGGTCAGACGAGAAAATAACCTGTTCGCATTCCCAAAATCCCGTGTGCAATTCCGTTTTTGCACCGGCAGGATCCCACGACACTGAACTATGTAGACGCTGCCTCGACCATTTCGAAATAAATAAATGGAGGACGGTATGTACAAAAAGATCCTAGTGCCGCTGGATGGCTCCAAAACAGCCGAAGGAGTCTTGCCGCACGCGAAGGCTCTAGCGTATTCAGAAGGCGCCGAAATCATCATTTTAAATGTTGCTTCAAATCCAGCCTTGGAGTTTGCATTCTCCGACCCCTCGATAGCCGAGCGAGCGGTCGAAGATCAAGAAACCAGAGCCAAAAAATATACCGCAGAGATTGAGCGCCAGCTCAAAGCCGATGGCTACAAAGTCTCCAGCATCTTGCGTGATGGCGCTCCAGATGAGGTTATCCTGAAAGTAGCGGACGACACCAAGGCCGATGTTATTGCTATGTCTACCCATGGCCGCACCGGCCCGGCTCGATGGCTGATGGGAAGCACAGCCGACCGTATCGTGCGTAATGCCCACATCCCCGTACTTCTTGTCCGGGCGAAAGCCTGATCAGCGTTTATTTTCAATTTGCAATCGGGATTTTAACATCCGACACCTGCTTACGATGGGCCAAAATATTTAAAGGAGGGATAAATGGCTAGCACATCTCAGCCCACCGCCGCGAGTGCCACAAAGGGCATACAGAAAGTCATATTCGCGTCTGCCGCGGGTACCATGATTGAATGGTACGACTTTTATATCTTCGGCAGTCTGGCTACAACTATCGCCAGCAAGTTCTATCACACCGGGACCGCCGTGGGTGACCTCATCGCCTGGTTGGCAACTTTTGCAGTCGGCTTCATGGTGCGCCCATTCGGCGCTATCGTTTTCGGACGTATAGGCGACATAATCGGGCGTAAATACACATTCCTTGTTACGATGACCATCATGGGCCTCGGCACATTTGCCGTTGGTCTGCTGCCCACCTACGCCACCCTGGGTGTTTGGGCCGGGATAATCCTTATCGCACTGCGCATTTTACAGGGGCTGGCTCTAGGAGGGGAATACGGCGGGGCCGCTACCTATATAGCCGAGCATTCTCCGCAAGGGCGGCGAGGATTCTTTACCAGTTGGATACAGACCACGGCCACTCTCGGGTTGTTTATCTCCCTGGGAGTCATACTCATAGCGCGCCAGGCCCTCGGTACGGCCGCTTTCAATAACTACGGTTGGCGTATCCCGTTCCTGATTTCCATCGTACTCGTTATCGTTTCGCTGTGGATACGCCTTTCATTGCGCGAATCTCCCATGTTCCAAAAACTCAAAGATACCAAGACTGTCTCCAAGAATCCGCTTAAAGAGAGTTTCGGCAACCCGTACAACCTGAAATGGGTCCTTATCGCTCTATTCGGTGCCACGATGGGCCAGGGTGTCGTATGGTATACCGGACAATTCTACGCTCTCTTTTATCTGCAGAAAATCTTTGGAGTAGGCCTGGTTGACTCAAATATCATTATAGGGGGGGCGCTCCTGCTTGGTACTCCCTTGTTTATCTTCTTCGGCTGGCTTTCTGACAAGATAGGGCGCAAGAAAATCATGCTCACTGGTATGGCCCTGGCCGTTTTGACCTATTATCCAATCTACGGGGCTATGGCGGCATTCGCTCCGGTCAACTCCACCAAGCCTTTCCAACAGTTTCTTTTTGCCTACCAGGGTTATCATCCCGTGGCTTTGGCCCTGCTTATCTTCATCCAGGTGGTCTACGTTACCATGGTTTACGGGCCTATCGCCGCTTTCCTTGTAGAATTGTTTCCGACCAAGATACGCTATACCTCCATGTCGTTGCCGTACCACATCGGTAATGGCGTATTCGGGGGACTGGTTCCGATCATCGGATTGTCGCTTATTAACAGGACCAATAATAACTATGCCGGTTTGTGGTGGCCAATGCTTATCGCTGCGGTCTGTTTCTTTGTGGGGCTTTTCCTGGTGAAGGAAACCAACCACATCGACATCGAGAATGCTGCTTCCTCTACATCAGCCGTATCCGAGGCGGCTGGAAAACTAGAAAAGAAATAAAAATTCACGCAGTTTGAGAAAAGGGGAGGCGAGAGCCTCCCCTTTTCATATATTAAGCCTTGTTTTTACTAGACCCCAAACTGCTGAAACCGCGCATTAATCTTACTTCCTCGCAGGTGAAAACGCTCCCGGTAAGGTAGGCAAGGAGTTATGCGCGGGGTTTCTGATATCGGTAGCCGACCCCCCTTACGGTAAGTATCATCTCGGGTTTCTCAGGATTTACCTCGATCTTCTTCCTCAAATAGGCGATGTGCCACTTAACGCTCTCAAGCGAGCCCCCAGTCCATCCCCAGATGCGGTCCCACATCTGCTGCAGTGTTAATACCTGGTCGGGATGTTGCACCAGGTACGAGAGCAAACGATATTCAGTGGGCGTCAGGGATACTTTCTCCCCGCGTACGAAAGCTTCATGTTTGGCAAAATCAAGGCTCAATCCCGAATCCGAGTAGTTGCTGGCTGGCTCCATTGGGGTCATGTAGACCCTGCGCAACAAGGCCGCTACCCTGGCCAGTAGTTCCTGGCGGCTCATGGGTTTTACAAGGTATTCATCAGCTCCGAGGTTGAGACCTCTGACTTTATCGAGTTCCTGCCCCTTAGCACTAAGCATTATTACCGGAATCTGGGAGACTTCACGAATGCGTTGGCACAACTCGAACCCAGTCATCGCTGGCATTGCTACATCCAGAATAGCCAAGTCAGGCTGGTGTTTGAAGAATTCACGCAGACCCTCTAATCCGTCACTTGCTGTAAAAACGTCGTAGCTGCCTTTTTCAAGCCATTCCCTGAGAAGTTCTACCAGGGCTGGTTCATCATCTACGACCAGGATTTTCGGTTTTTCCAATAACATCCTCCTTTCAATGTACAAGCTTCTGATATGATGCATTGTAGGAGTACCCAAATTCGAGAATAGCACAATCGTGAGACGCAGTCCACAGGTTTCTGTTGTATTTGAATGCCTGAGTCCCCTCCTTGAAATTTTAGTTAGAACGAGGTGATTAGTTTGGTTATTTAAAATAACCGGGTATTCATTTTGTCCACCCGTTAACGGTCTTAAAGGGACTGATATTCTGATTTGCAGTAGGTAAAGTGCTTTCAAAGCTGAAATTCTTTATGAGTAATAGACGAACACAAGCTGCAACAGCCTCGGCGTCATAAATAATCCCCGATTGTGAAGAAACTTCTTCAAGAGCAGCGTCGATACCGAGAGAGGCCCGGTATGGGCGGTGTGAACTCATAGCTTCCACAACGTCCGCCACTGCCAGTATCTTGGCTTCAAGAAGTGTCTCGTTTGATTTTAGCCCGCGGGGATACCCTGAGCCATCGGCCCTTTCGTGGTGCTGCCTGACTATCTCGGCAATCGGCCATCTGAAGCTGATAGGGCTGAGCATTTCGAAGGCCACTTGCGGATGCATTTTAATGAGGTTGAGTTCGGCTTCGGATAGGCGCATTGGGCGGTTAAGGATCTCGAAAGGGATAACAATTTTGCCTATGTCATGGATCGAAGCCGCAAGTCTCAGGCCGTCAATGTGATATTGCGCAATACCCATCTCTTCAGCGATCGCGACGGCAAGGTTTGTAACCCTTGCCTGGTGGCCGGAGGTGTATGGGTCTCGCATCTCCATCGGAATGGTCAGGGCATAAACCATATCCTGGACGCTCCTGTCTAATTCGCTGGCAGCGGATCCGAAACCCTTATCCATGCACTCCAGTTTTTCTCGCATAGCGTCTATTTCTGCATTCAAACAGCTGTTGGAATGTGACATGGAAGCGATTTGGGCTAGTATAGTGATGTTCTGCATTTTGAGCGGAGTAATTTCGGGGGATACTGCCACAAGTACCCCAAAAACGTTGGCAATGCTACCTAGTGGCGCGCAGACGTATGACACGGGCCCAACAGGCGCCGTGGAGTCTCCTGGGAGGGGTAGAAACAGTTGCGCCAATATCCCCGGCTCAGTTGTTACTGCGACATTTCCAGATGAAAGCACGCGTTCGATGATTTCACTGTCGCTTGGTAATATCGATGTCTTAACCCGTCCCCTGGGCAGGGCATAGAAAACAGGGGCACCCCCCGACGAAAGTGTAACATTCGACGCGTCTAATGAAGATCCAAGCTGCTGTTTTGTAAAGAATACGCTTGAAACCCCCATTATCCCTAGTTCACTGCCTATCTGGCGAAAGATTTCAACGGCTGTTTTGTCCTTGCAGGCGGACGCCGTGACACGACTGATGCTATCGAACCATGCTGTGTTGGCGTTACTTAGGGATTCAGAGGAAAGCAGGGTCGTTTTGTCTTCTTGCTCCAGAATTCTGCTGTTTTTAACCAAGCGTTTATCTTGTTTAGTTGTTGCTGATATTATGTTTATTGATCGCATAGTACTATATGCTATCAGAACAATCTTGGTTACCGGTTGGAAAGTCGTTTGGATACCGTTTAATTTTATAAAAGAATGTGTGTTTTAATGTGTATCGACGGATAATACATAAGAAAAGACAGGACCGAAGAACATATGAACCAGCTTAAATAGTTATCAGCAGATAGAGCACAAAGCCCGAAGTTGTTCAACGGAAATCTCCGAAAGTGAAACTTTGAAGACCTCACTGAACGCAAGAATCAGTCTTTGTGTAACTTCTTCTATCGGAACCGTGTGTCCTATTTCAGCTTCGATGGAAGTAGCTGTTTTACCTGGCAGGCCGCAGAGATTGATAACCTTGAAATTTGAAAGATCGGGGTTAACATTGAGTGAGAGTCCATGCATACTGATTCCGTGGCTGACTCGTAAACCCACAGCTCCGATTTGTTTTCCATTCACCCAGATACCCGGGTGCTGGGCTAATTTATCGGCTTCTACCCCGTAGCTTGAAAGTACGCTGGATCCCATAAGGTTCAGGTCTGCGATGTAAGTTTTGGCTCCCCTGTGTTTGAGATTGATTATCGGGTGAACGATAATCTGCCCCGGGCAATTGAATGTCGCATCTCCTCCGCGGTCCGAATCGTAATAAGCGATGCCTTTTTCCCCCAGCCCGGATAGAGGGATTAATACATTTTCCGGTTTGCCAAATTTTCCCATCGTAACAGTCGGGGGATGTTGGAGGATTAACAGAACGTCATGGGATTTTTCATCAGATATGAGTTTGGTCAGCTTGTGCTCCAATTCCATCGCGTCCAGAAAAGGAATCAGGCCGAGGTTGGAGTACAGGTAGGCTGGCGGCTGGTGGACTTCCATAATTTACTTATTCGTACCTTCGTTGCTGGATCCGTCACACATTCTTAATGCGGCCTGCAATACCGGTATTTTTCATGAACTCCCAGCGGTATTCCCAAGGGGTTTTTGACTTTTGTCTGCGGGCATATCAGTTCCTGAATTCTGTACAAAAGAGAGGGGCCGAAGCCCCTCTCTTTGAAAGCAGGGATTTCCAAGTCTAAAAGCCGGTTATACTCCCAGTTTTTATCTGTGCCAAGAGCCAGAAACCGAGTAGGAGGAGGAAAAATCCTGAAACATAGCGAAGCGGTTTGTCCATTTTTTCCATCAAGTGTGTCGCCCTGCCCATGCCTAAGCCCAGCATTATTGCGACGAGGGGAGCCACGAATCCGATGGCGAAGATAATGAGGATGATGGTACCCTGAAGTACCTGGCCGCGCAGCGCAGCCAGACCCAGTACGATGGGAAGCTGCAAAGGAGAGCACGCGGCAGCGCATCCGGCGGTCGCGAGGCCGACGGTAGCCCCCAGGAACAGAGCCCCCAGAGTCCCGCCAGGGAGTTTATCGGTAGATACCTTAAAAGTGGGGAAGCGTAGCGGCAGCCAGTCAAGAGCTGAAAGGCCGATAAGCAGCGCTACTAACCCAAGGAGTTTTTTCACCCAAAAACCGAGTACGCCCTCCGTTGCCATGATGTTCACTCCGGCGTAACTGACTATGGCACCAAGAGCGCCCAGTGCTACAACAGATGAAAGTGTGAATGCTCCAGCCGCCATAAGCAATTGTCGTTTTTTATTAACCTTGCTGGACCCCGTGTAGCCAAGAATCACCAGCATGGCGGGAAGTCCGCCGCAGCCGGCGGTAGTAGCGGCTGATGATAACCCGAAAAGAAAGGCAGCTACCAGCGCCAAAAATCCGAATGTTTGACCTTTCAGGACTGATTGAATCCATGCATCCATATTTCAAAGCCTCCCTTATTAGCCCCTGAGGAATTTGCGATCGAGGTACGCGTTATATATCGAATCTGCCGTTATATCTGCCCTCATCGTGAACTGAAGGCTTGATGAAGTGTTGAACAGCCTGATGGTGAGTGTCGGGTACGTAAGAGAGGTGTTTGCCGGCAAGGTGAATACGCCGACATAAATTCCGTCGGTAGACCGTATTTTTGCAGCCGCCTGCACCGTCAAATTCAGGATGGAAGTGTTAATCGCGGTGTCGCTGGAGGGAGTAAAGACCATGACGAAGTCATTATTGGAGTTCCATGCTTCTGAGATGCTTGTGATGGCAAGGGGGGCTGTTCCGGTATATGTCGGTGGCGGTTTTTGCGTTACGGACGGGTTCTTTTGGTTGGCGTTGAACCTGATGGTTGAATTCGTGACCAGGCCGATATACACCAGGGCGATCGCGATCAAAACCACCGTTTTCCATGCGGGCCAGGGAACGACCGGTACTTCATGGCCCTCGGGCGGGTTGGGGTTTGCTTTGATCTCACCCGTCTCGGGGGCTTTTTTATCACTCATTGTTATTCTCCTTCCGTCTCGTTTTACTATGTTTCAAACTTAAAAACTTGTCCAGCTATACATAAAAATGACAACATCGTCTTTTGATTCGTCTCCGACGCCCCGGACCGGGTAATTCGCGCTCGGCCCTACCTAAGCTATCTCCTTCAGATGCTTGAGTGTCTTTAGACTCTCTCCCAATGTCCAGGGTAAGTTGCTTCAAGCCTCGAGGGCTTGTTTTAGTTCTTCGTATTTCGGGTATTTTTTGTTCGAGAAGATATTTCCGTCGATACTCATTATAGGTAATGTGTCCAGACCTTTTTCTCTGACAATTTTCAAGATATCCGGGTTCTTTACGAATACTTCAAGATTGTATGACATGTTTGCACGTTGGATCGTCAACTCCGGGAAATCCTTTTTCAATTTCTTCAGGGTTTCGTTGAATTCGACCAGCGTCATATTTGGTTCCACGCCGCATACACCGGATTCGCAGCACATGGTGCCTTCAAAGATTGCCAGTTTTTTATGATTCATTTATTCTTCCCCATTTCATCGTTATCCTAATATGCGCATTTCAGCTTATAATATACCACACAAAAATAAAAAGTCAAGAACTTTTCAAGTGTTTTGGTCAATATTAACCCCCTAATTGTGGGCCACAAGTTCCCTGTATGCCTGTGCCGTCAGAAGACTGTTAAGTTCGGAAGTCCTTGTCAACTGGATCACGAGCATCCATCCGCTGTTATACGGGTCATTTATTACGGGTTCCAGGACTGTGCCCTGAATAACGAGAGAGTTTAAAAAATCGTTTATCTGGATAACAGTTCCCGAGACCGGGGTTAACAGGTCGGCGCTCATTTTGTATCCTTCAATCGTTCCGAAGGTATCTCCAGCGGTCATTTTAAAGCCAACTTTTGGCAATGAAATCTTGAACGGTTCAAAGAGTATTTCGTCCAGAGTTGTGGTGATTCCGAGTACGGCCATGCCGGTTGCCGTCGAAATCGTTTTAACCCAGATATGGTCGGCAGAATAAACCCGGTCCGTCGCTACAACACAGGCGGTGCCGGTAACTGTAATAAGCGGTGGTAAAACGCTTGGAGGGTTGTACGAATAGGTTGAGATCGTGGGGGTCGCGCTAATCGTGGCGGAGGTTGATACCGCGGTAGGGGTAATGGAGGGGGATTGTGTCGGAGCCTCGGAGGTCGGGATGGTAACGGGTTGTTGAGAAGCGGTCGTCTCTGATGAGGTCGTTTCGGATGCCTTTGTCGTGGTTGAAGTTATTGTATGACTGCACGCGGAATTGATTCCGAGTGATGCCAGTGTTACTCCTCCGAGGATAATACCGGTGTCTTTTAGAAAATTCCTTCTGGAGATTTCTCCGCTACTATTGCTTGCTTCGTCCGACATGTTTTTCCTCCCGGTTCTCCCTTTTGTTCCACTTCTACTCTAATTTAGAATCCCTCGCATTGGGTTTATTTAGCCAGGAGATTAATGTACTGCTGGGATGTGAGCAATGTGCTCAATTCCGCTGGTTTGCTAAGTTGAACAACAATCAGCCATCCGCTTCTATATGGGTCCTCATTAATTTGAGCGATCACCCCCAGGTCGCTCGACTGTGCCAATACCCAACTGTCAACTTCTATAACCGCACCTGTGATGGGCGTCAATAAATCGGAAGCCATTTTGAACCCTTCGATGGTGCCGAAAGCATCACCTTTTGCAAGGATTGTTCCCACTGGAGACAAAGATATTTTATGTGGTTCAGTGAGGATTTCGACCATAGTAGAGCTGATTCCCATAACTACCACATTGTTAGGCAGAGGTAGAACCCATATGTGGTCCTGTGAATAAGACCTGTCGGTGGCAACCACACAGGTTGTCCCGGGTACTGGCTTCAACGGTGGTGTGACTGTCGAAGGTATGTAATTATAACCGTTGGCGGGAGGTGTACTCGAAGTGACCGTACTGGTTAGGGGAGTCGTGGAGGCTGGAACGGGCGTACTCGAAGTCGGAGTTGTTGAGGTCGAAACAGGCATACTCGAGGTTGGAGTAGTTGAGGTCGCATTGGATGATGGGGAGGTCGAGGTTATAACCGTGGTTCCGGGCGGCGTGGTTTCAGCGGTCGCTTTTTGGGAGGTGCCGGACGATTTACAAGCGGCAGGCAAAGAGGCAATTGCCACTCCCGCTGCTGCTACTGCAGCGTGCTTCAAGAACTGCCGCCTGGAAAAGGTTATAACACGAAATGTATTTCTTTTCCGGGGATTTTGTTTTTCTTTATTCTCTGACATAATATCTCCTTAATACTTTTACTGCATGTTAATAGATGTCGTGGACAAGGGTTTTTTTACGCGTTCGAATAATTCGGAGGCCCTGAAAGAACTTCTAACAAGGGGAGCGGATGCCACGCCTTTGAACCCTTCCTGCAAGCCTATCTGCTCGTACTCAGCAAATTCCGCCGGAGTCACGAAAGTAATCACGGGGTGGTGTTCGGATGACGGTGCAAGGTACTGTCCCAGTGATAAGAGGTCGCAACCCGTAAGCCTCAGGTCGCGCATAACCTCGATAACCTCATCCCTGGTCTCGCCTAAACCCAGCATCAAACCAGATTTGGTAACGATGAGCGGGTCGCATTCTTTAGCCATTCTGAGCACGTCCAGAGAACGCAGGTAACCCGCCATCGGCCTGACCCCCGCATACAATCGGGGCACGGTTTCCAGATTATGTGAAAAAACGTCCGGGCCCGCCGCTACGACCGTGTTTACCGATGCAGGGTTGCCCTTCATGTCCGAAACAAGCACCTCGACTTTAAGTTCAGGCATTTTGTCATGAAGCGAGTGTATAGTGGCTGAAAAATGTGCTGCGCCCCCGTCTGGAAGATCGTCACGGGTAACGCATGTGATTACTACGTACTTCAAACCGAGTTGGCTGACCGCTTCTGTCACACGAAGCGGTTCGTCGGGGTCGAGAGCCGGCGGAAAACCCTTGTTTACCGCGCAGAATGTGCAGTTACGGGTGCAAACTTCACCCATAATCATGAATGTGGCGGTCCCGTTTGAAAAGCATTGGCCGATATTCGGGCAGTGCGCTCCTTCACATACAGTGTGCAGTTTCAGTTGCGAAAGCAGCCTTTCAACATGGCTGGTTTCACCGGCTCGCGGCAACTTCTGCTTAAACCATTCGGGCAGCCTCTGGCTCACTGCACGCTCCTTCCAAATTTTCTCTTGAAATAGGTTCAACTTCTACACTAAACACTTCTGAAAAGGATCGAATGACCTTTTCCTCGACTTCCGTCATGGTAATATTTTTTCCGAGTTCGCTTGCAATACTGGCAGGGACTTTGCCGGGCATCCCGCATAAATTGATCACTTCGAATGAGAGGAGATCCGGATCCACATTCAAAGAGAGGCCATGTTCGCTGATACCATGACTGAAGTGCAAGCCGAGCGCACCTATCTGTTTGCCTTTCACCCATAAGCCCGGGTGTTCCGACCATCTTTCGGCCGGGATATCATAACCCCAAAGCACCCTGAGGGCCACCTCCTCCAGGTTGGTTATGAATCCTCGCAATCCCCCTGGTTTTCTTTTTAAATCCATAACCGGGTGTATCAGAAGTTGGCCGGGGCAATGAAACGTCACATCGCCTCCCCGGTTTGAGGTATAAATGCCGATTCCTCTGGTTGCCAAAACTTCGGGAGGGAGAAGTATATTTTCAACCTTCGCAAATTTCCCCAAGGTGATCGTTGGGGGATGTTCCAGCACCAGTAAAATATCGCCGATTCTGTCCTCGAATCGGGCGGTTACCAGTTTTTGCTGTAAAGCTGCAGCTTCCGGATAGGTAATCCGCCCAAGCCGGCAAAGACCGCATCTGCTCAATATTTCATCCACCATTTTGTTTTAATATCCACCGCTGATGGAAATGGCTTCGCCGGTAATGTAGGCGCTTTCTTCTCCCGCCAGAAATGCCACCAGCGACGCGACTTCTTCCGGTTTTCCCAGACGGTGCGCCGGGATATCATCCAGTATGGATGCCATCGATTTTTCGGGTATGCTTTGGATCATTTTAGTATCAATCATTCCGGCGGTTATGGCATTGACAGTAATCCCCCTTGATGCCACTTCCACTGCCAGCGAGCGAGTGAATCCGATGATCCCCGCTTTGGAAGCCGAATAATTGGCTTTGCCCCCAAACCCCTTGAGGCCGGTGATAGACGAGATATTGATGATACGCCCAGATTTTTGCTTGATCATCCCAGGGAGGAATGCGTGCGAAAAATTGAAAATCGATTTCAGGTTCACATCCATGACGTGGTCCCACTGATCGCGCTCCATCTTGATAAAAACCTGGTCCCGCATCACGCCTGCATTATTGACGAGAACGTCAACCACGTGGTATTTGACAAGGATGGTTTCGGTTAGGGCATCGACTTCTTCCATGTCCAGCAGGTTGCAGTGGTATGAAGCAGCGCAGGGATATCTTTTTAAGATGCCTGTCGGGTCCGCTTCGTGCTCGAAATATGTATATGCCACTAAGTAGTCGTCTTTTAACAGGCGCTCCACAATAGCGGTCCCGATACCGCCGTTTCCGCCGGTAACAAAAGCTAGTTTCTGCATCGCGCTCTTGCCTTGTCGCAGCTTGGAGTGAGACAAATGTCTGCCAAGCGGCGCTTTGAGATATGTTCCAATTCGGTCCGAAATACTTTCGAGAAAGAAGCCTCGATTTTTTTCATCAATTCGGTCCCCGAACCGGCCCGCCCATAATCCACCCTAACATGGATGCTTGTGATGTTATATAAACGTATAGTTGATTATTATATGCGCATTTACAATTGAGTGCAAAAAGATACTACATCCAATAGCTCTTTTTGTCAATCCAACTTTATGTTTTGAAGACCTTACGACCCAGCGCCGCCAGATCTTTAAGGCCTTCGGGTTCATGGTCGAAAAGGGGTATGCCCAGCAGTGGAACAGGGAATTTTTCCTGAAGCAGCGGCAGATATTTCTCTTGCTGCCTGCGCCGGCTGTCGAAAAAAGCATTGTCGCCGGATTCGCGCGGTATAAGCATGTTGACTACTGCCAGACCGGTGTGAATCCCTACCTGTTTTTTCAGATCCTCCGATGCCCGCCAGGCTTCTACGATAGGTGTGAATTCCGGATACATAACGAAGGCGAAAGTACTCTTTTTCGGGTCGCGCATGGATGCGATGACCGAGTCGTATTCCTGGACGGTCCCGTCCGATGTTTTTTTCGTGAGGGACCCGAGATCTATATATCCGTGCCAATCAGACGGCAATTCAAGCAGCCTGATGGTATGCCCGGTAGGGGCGGTATCGAACACCACCACCTGGTACGGTCCCGGAACCAGGTATGCCATGAACTTTTCGAAAGCTGCCATCTCTTCTGCGCAGGGTGAATTAAGGTCTTCAGTCACCGATGTAATCACTTCATCCCCGAGGTCTTTAACAGCCGCAAGGATGCGGGCCCGATATTCATCCAGCGCCTTTTTCTGGTCGATACGAGCGGCATAAAGGTTAGGTTCGCCCTCGATTAACCTGGGTTCGTGCCCGACTGCCTGCCCGAAGATAGCTTCAAGGTGCGAAGCAGGGTCGGTAGTTAATATAAGGGTCTTGAATCCCTTTTCCGCCATATGCAATGCTGTCATACAGGCCACAGTGCTTTTCCCTACACCACCCTTGCCGGTAAAGAAGACGTACCTGGTTTTTTCACCGGCCGCAGGGACCAGCAGCGGATTGATCTTGTCGCCGTCGAATACTATAGAAATACCTGAAGACTTGTGCCGTACTGAACCTGCGGAAGGCAGCTCCCGCGCGTCATTTTCGTAAAGAAAGCTGCCCACCGCTTCCAGTAATTTGAAACCATTAAGTTCGGATGGCATCAGGGGGAAGCGGAACCTTTCGATAGCTTTGAATTGGTCATCGATAATCGCCATGTGGTGTTCCTGTTCGACCAGTTTTTTCTTGAAGAAGGCATCTGTGCAGGCCTCTGCCGGGAACAACCCGTTTATAATCAGCAGGTTGATATTTATCCCCAACGCCCCCAGTTCCTTCTGGCTTCTGGCGGTTTCGAGTATGGAAAGATTTTCAGCTTTGAGTACGAAGACGAAAGATGTTTTGCTGGTGTCCTGGAGGTACGAAACGGCCTTCTCATATTTCAGTTTGGCTCCCTGCAGGGAGGCGCTGGGACCGATGCAGGTGGAACCCCCTTTGGATATCTCCTTGTCCCAACCGCTCGGCAATTCGAGTAGGCGTATGGTGTGCCCGGTCGGGGCGGTATCGAAGATTACAACGTCGTATTGAGGGTCATCCATGAATTCAATAAATTTGTCGAAAGCCGCCACCTCTTCGACGCAGGGGCTTTTCATCTGTTCCATGATAACGGCGAGCTGCTTCTCCTCGAGAATACCCCGCACCGGCGCGATGGCTCTTTCACGATATTCTTCGGATGCCATATCAGGGTTGATTTCAATGGCATGCAGGTTCGGTACCTTCTCAATTGCAGTTACCCGATGTCCGATGGTTTGCCCGAATATGTCGCTGAGATTAGGAGCAGGGTCGGTGGTGACCAGCATTGTTTTATAACCCTTGCCGGCCAGCCATACAGCGGTAGCGCAGCTCATAGTGCTTTTACCTACGCCGCCTTTTCCGGAAAAAAACAGGTAACGGGTGGTACCTTTCTTGGAAGGGAGAACATAATCCTTTATCATTTTTCCTGCTCCTTTTTTATTGAAAGTATTTTGTGCTATAATCTAACATGCGCATTAAGAAATCTGATTGGAGTCTACATCGTCAATATTTAATTGTCAATAGATTTCTTGGTTGGCACAGAATAACCATCAACAAGCTGCCTGGCAAGAACAAAGCGGAATCGAGAGGAGAAATCAATGACTGATGGAAAGAATGAAAAGTCCAGGTTGCCGCTTCTCGACCGTTTTCTTACCCTGTGGATTTTCCTGGCCATGGGGATCGGCGTAGGTCTCGGATACTTCATTCCCGGGGTAAGCCGCGCTATCACACAATTGTCGGTTGGTACGACTTCCATCCCGATTGCCGTTGGGCTGATATTGATGATGTACCCGCCCCTTGCGAAGGTCAAGTATGAAGAATTAGGCAAAGTTTTTCGAGACTGGCGCATCCTCGGGTTGTCTCTGATTCAGAACTGGATTCTTGGACCCCTTCTCATGTTTTTCCTTGCGATATTATTTCTTGGTTTCCTCTGGCCGTCTCCGGATTACATGGTGGGTTTGATAATGATCGGGCTCGCCCGCTGCATAGCCATGGTGATAGTTTGGAACCAGCTGGCAAAAGGGGATACGGAATATGCTGCGGGGCTGGTGGCATTCAATTCGATTTTTCAGATACTGTTCTACTCGGTGTACGCGTATATATTTATCACGATATTGCCTACGTGGTTCGGCCTGGCGGGTTCAACTGTTCATGTGACAATCGGCCAAATAGCTGAAAGCGTACTTATATATCTGGGCATCCCTTTCTTTGGCGGGATGCTCACGCGTTTCCTTTTGTTGAGGACTAAGGGGCGCGGATGGTATGAGAGCAAATTCATCCCCAGGATCAGCCCGGTTACTCTGGCTGCTTTGCTTTTCACTATCGTGGTGATGTTCTCACTAAAAGGGAAACTGATCGTTCAGATCCCCTTGGACGTTTTACGCATCGCAGTTCCGCTTCTCATCTATTTCGTCGTAATGTTCCTGGTATCGTTCTACATGGGGAAAAAAATCGGAGCGACTTACGAGAAGACCGCGACTATCGCACTTACTGCATCCAGTAACAACTTTGAACTGGCGATAGCCGTATCAGTGGCGGTTTTCGGTATCGGTTCGGGCCAGGCATTTGTGGCTGTTATCGGGCCGTTGGTGGAGGTGCCGGTCCTTATCACTCTTGTGAATGTGGCCCTCTTTTTCCGAAGAAAATACTTCGTGTCCTCAATGTTAGAATCGGGGAAGGTTACACCGTCATTAAGTGGTGATTGAAAATCCCGGAGGCTGGGGCTCTCAAGCGATCGAACATTTATTACCGGATAGTATATCCCTGGGCTCCGTCGCTTGGAACAGCAGTGGCTTTCCCATCAAGTGATTCCGTAAATATTTATCAGCACCCGCTGCGCTTTTAGCGTGTGGGTTTAATACTTCAAATTTCGGCTTAATGCCAGCATCCAACCGCTCACGATAAACGTGCTTGCTCCTAGGAGAATCAGCAGGGGGCGCATCAGCACGTTGCAGTGCATCAGTCCCCCCGGGCAAACGCCTATCAGCATGGTCGGGATAAGGATTGCCGATACACCGAGTACGATCCCGATAAATGAAAGGCCCCAAAAGCCACTTCTCCGTTTCATGGAGAGCACCGAGGCCCCTACCGCGGCCAATGGCGCGCCTACGACTAACTCTGCAGATGCCGATTGCTGGCATGGCATTTTGGACGCCAGGTCGGAGCTGAAAGATTTGCATTGGGTGAATTGCGGCACGATAGCGATCGCTGCCGCAAGTACTATCAATGTGATCCCGAAGAATTTATTCATGTTATCCTGTTATTTTGCCTCCGCGCCAATACTCATATTCCAATGGTTTTATTATCTACTCGATAAATTTACCTTGATTGAGCTCAAATAATCATAAAATGATATGAAGAAACATTACATTTTCCTTAAATCTGTTGTTGAGCGCATATCAAATTAACGGAAACATAAAGGATTGTCGGGCTAAGCAAACAGGGATGAGGGACCAAAATCCATTGTTGGGCAAGGCGGCACGAAAATCACTGAAATTGCATCGTTAAGATGGTCGGTTGTTTGGATTCAGAGGTGGATTTGGTGGACCCGAGGGGGCTCGAACCCCTTACCTTTTGACTGCCAGTCAAACGCTCTACCAAGTGAGCTACGGGCCCAAAAGACAAAACTTAATTTAACACAAATCTTACGTTCTTGCAAGGTTGTCTTCGTGGATTGAATGCGGTTGCGGTATGCCTGGTGGTTGAATGCGGTTCCGTGATGTCCTATACTTTCGATTGGAATCCCGCACGGAGGTAAAACCCAAAATGACTAAAGCTGTTAAAGAGTTGATAATCGTATTCCTGGTCGGGGCGGGCGCTCTGACTGTCTTGTGGGGATTGCTGCACCAGGTCAACACGTCGATGATACCCGGACAGGTGATATTAGCCAAGCGTACGATGTGGAGTGCGGTGGGTGCCGGAGCCGCCCTGATCGTTATCGGCGGGGCACTTTCGTTTGTGTTGAAACCCGCTAAATAATCAGCGCCTGGCTTTCCAGGTCGTACCTCCGGCGGTATCTTCGATAAGGACGCCAAGGTCTTCGAGGCGTTTTCGTATATCGTCGGCCAGCTGATATTGTTTGGCTTGCCTTAACCCGTTCCTGGTGTCCAGAAGGAGCTGGATGAACTGATCGGAACCACCGGCAGTTTTTCCAACACCTTTCAGGGTCAACCCGAGTACTTCGCTGAGTTCCTTGAGCAAATTCTGAGCCCGGGAGATATCCTCACCTTCGTCGCGCAACCGGTTGAGTTCGCGGGTCAGGTCAAACAGCACCGCCAGTGCTTGCGGCGTGTTGAAATCATCGTCCATGGATTCCATGAAACGCTTTCGCACCCCCGCTGTATCAAGGCTGATGCTTTTGCCCCCCGAGGTACTCGATTCCAGCGCTTGCCTGAGTCTGGCTGCGCCCTTCTCTGCCGCTTCCAGCGCCTCCGGGGAATACGTTAACGGGCTGCGGTAATGTGACCCGAGGATAAAGATGCGTATTGCGTCTACGGAATATTTTGAAAGGGCTTGCTTGATGCTTATGATATTGCCTATGCTCTTGCTCATTTTCTCTTCGCCGAGCCTGAGAAGGCCGTTATGCATCCAGTATTTCACGAAAGGTTTTTTCCCCGTGAAGCTTTCTGACTGTGCTATCTCGTTTTCATGGTGAGGGAAGATAAGGTCCTGGCCGCCGCCGTGGATATCCAGCGTATCTCCGAGGTATCTTAGCGACATGGCGCTGCATTCGATATGCCATCCAGGCCTCCCCTTGCCCCAGGGGCTGTCCCATGAAGGTTCTCCGGGCTTGGCGGCTTTCCAAACTACGAAATCCATGGGGTTCTCTTTTTCGTCTCCCGGCTCAATGCGGGCCCCCGCCATCATCTGGTCCAGTGTACGGTGGGCCAGGTTGCCGTAATTTTCCAGCCTGGTTACGCGGAAATAAACGCTGCCTTCAGCCGGATAGGCGAAACCCTTGTCCACCAGCCCCTGGACTATTTCGATAATCTTGGGGATCTCCTGGGTGGCCCGGGGATAAAGGTCCATGCGGCTGACGTTAAGGGCATCCATGTCAGTCATGAAATCGGCCATGTTTTTTTCAGCCAGTTCGGATATGCTGACGCCCAATGCGGCGGCTTTATTGATAATCTTGTCGTCGATATCTGTGAAGTTCTGTACGCACCTGACTTTATAACCGCGGAATCTGAGATAGCGCCGTATCGCATCGAAGTTGATGTAGCTCATGGCGTGGCCTATGTGGGCCTCGGACTGCGGCGTGATACCGCAGACGTACATCTTTACTTCTTCGCCCTGCGGGATAAACGCTTCTTTTAAGCCTGACAGAGTGTTGGTGATTTTCATTGTTGAATATTATAACAGGACTCATGCCAAAAAGGCGATGACGGGTGGAAATTAGGGGACTGCACCGTATCGATGCCGTGCGTGAAGGTTGTTAGATTTTCTCAATCGCGGCCACGGCCCATGCCGCCATCCCTTCTTCCCTGCCTATGAAACCCAGTTTTTCAGAGGTGGTAGCCTGGATGCCGATGTCGCCGGGTGAACAACCAAGCGCCCCCGATAGTGCGGCGCGCATGGATTCGACGTGGGGTGCGATTTTGGGGCGTTCGGCCACGATTGTAGCGTCGATGTTACCTACTTTGTAACCGGCCTCCCCGAGTATAACTCCGACGCGCTCCAGCAGGACAAGACTGGAAATACCTTTTAATTCGGGGTCGCCGGGCGGGAAGTGTTTGCCGATATCCCCCAGCGCGGCCGCGCCGAGCAAGGCATCCATCACCGCGTGAGTGAGGACGTCAGCGTCGCTCCATCCAGCAAGTCCCTGAAAATGAGGTATCCTCACGCCGCCTAAAACCAGCGGCACGCCTTCAGCAAGCCGGTGTACATCATAGCCCAGCCCGATTCGCATATCAGCCCTCTCTTCTCCGGCACAGGATTTCAGCCAGCGCCAGGTCAGCCGGCGTAGTGATCTTGATATTGTCATACGCTCCCATGTATAGCTTGACGGAGACCCCCGTAGCCTCAACCAGCGCCGCGTCGTCGGTCGCTTCGGTGACGTTTTTTGCGTAAGCATCGCAGATAATATCGTAACGAAAAACCTGCGGGGTTTGCACGGCCCAGAGGCGGGAACGCGGCAGTGTCTCCTTGACATAACCGCCGTCATCAACCAGTTTGATCGTATCTGTCACAGGAACCGCCGCAACGGCGGCCCCGGTTTCCTGGGCGGCTTCGAGCCCGTTGCTGACCAGGTCCGGAACGAGCAAAGGCCTGGCGCCGTCATGGATTAAGACCCATTTGCACGAATCCAGGCTTTTAAGCCCTGCGTCTACCGAGTCCTGGCGCCGTGGCCCTCCGGGGACCACGTTGGCTAGTTTTGTGAAGTTTTTATCTTTGAGGAGGTGCCTGCCCCGCATGACGTTATCACGGGCGAGGACTATGACAAAGCGGTCGATATAAGGCGAACCGTTAATAGTTCCCGCGACCCGTTCCAGCACCGAAATGCCGCACAGGGGCGCAAAAATTTTATCGATGCCCCCCATGCGCTCCCCGTGCCCCGCCGCAACGATCACCGCCCCTACTGTTTGAGATTTATACATCCGTCATTACTCAAGACGTTTTATTCTTCTTCCTGCCCGCAGGGTTCCGTGGTTTTCCCGATCAGGCCGAGCTTCACCGCCTCGCGGAGAGTGCTGACCGGTACAGGTTCGATGTCAGTCACGTGAATGCCCGAGAATCCGGAGCGGGGAACCAAGCATTTTTTGAACCCGAGGCGCGCTGCTTCGGTCAGCCTTCGTTCAAGCTGGGAGACCGATCGTATCTCACCCGAAAGCCCCACCTCCCCGATGGCCGCCATCGTCGGGTCTACCGGCTGGTCTTTGAAACTGGAAGAGACCGCGAGAGCGATGGCCATATCGGCGGCGGGTTCCTCCACTTTTATCCCGCCTGTCACGTTTACGATGATGTCCTGGTTGCTCAACTTCAGGTCCAGCCTGCGGCTCAGGACCGCTGTGATAAGCAGGAGCCTTCCGAAATCCAGTCCGTTCACCGTGCGCCTTGGAAGTCCGAAACTGGTAAGACTGGTAAGTGCCTGAACGACCACCAGCAGCGGCCGGCTCCCTTCGAGAGTCGCCGTAACGACGGACCCGACGGAATCACCCTGCCGCTGTGACAGGAAAAGCTGGGAGGGATTGTCCACTTCGGCGAGTCCTTTTTCCTTCATCTCGAAAATGCCTACTTCGTTGGTCGAACCGAAACGGTTCTTAACTGCCCGGAGCAGTCGGTAAGAACTGAACGGCTCGCCCTCGAAATACAGAACCGTGTCCACGATGTGTTCGAGGACTCGCGGTCCGGCGATGGCGCCGTCCTTGGTGACATGCCCGGTGATGAAAACAGGCGTCTGGCTTTGTTTCGCCCAGCGCATCAGCCTGAGGGTGCATTCACGAACCTGCGTAACGCTGCCGGACGAGGTTTCAAGTTCGGGCAGGAAAACGGACTGGATGGAATCGACTATCGCCATACATGGTTTCAGCCTATCGAGGTGCTCGATGATGCTTTCAAGGTTGTTCTCCGCCAGGAGGTATAATCCTTCCCCTGCGATACCCAAACGGCGTGCCCGGAGGTGTGTCTGGTGAAGTGTTTCCTCCCCGCTTACGTATGCCACTTTCCCCTTCGAGGCAGCCATGCGGGAAGCCGCCTGGAGCAGCAAAGTGGATTTACCGATCCCGGGTTCTCCGCCGATAAGTACCAGCGAGCCGGGAACCAACCCTCCCCCAAGCACACGGTTGAGTTCTGCGATGTCCACGGGCCAGCGCTCCTGTGGCGTCGCCTCGATCTTCGATAGTTCCTGGGGGACACTGAAAGGGCCCGCTCCGGACATCTGGCTGGAAGCAACCGGCCTTATTGTTTGTTCCGCAAAACTGTTCCAACTTGAGCAGACGGGGCATTGCCCCATCCATCGGAGGCTCTCCTTGCCGCACTCTTTACATACAAAAACGATTTTTGATTTAGCCACGTGTTGACTTTAAACTATTTGAACTTTGAACGCAAGGAAGGGGCGAGTTAAATCATCCGGGTTCCTTGATATAAAAACAGAGCCCCGGTTTGTCCGGGGCTCTGTTTTTATCCATGTGATGGGCGTCAGTTATTACTTGTCTCGCTGGCTGTCAGGGCCGGTTCTGCAGCTTTCTTCACTTCTATGAACAGCTCGTCACCGTTCTCCGCAAGGTCGACTATGACCGTATCGCCTGTGCGGAACTGTGAACGCAGGAGGTCTTCGGACAGTTTGTCCTCGATGAGGTCCTGAATAGTGCGGCGAAGGGGACGCGCTCCAAAGACTTCGTCGTAGCCTTTTGCGCCCAGCAGGTCCTTGGCTGTTTCAGTGACCTCAAGCTTGATGCCCTTTTCCAGCATCTGTTTGGTGACTGAAGCAAGCATGAGGTCGACGATCTTGCGTATCTGTTCCTTTTCGAGGGGATGGAACACCACGACACCATCGATACGGTTGATAAACTCGGGCCTGAAGGTTTTCTTAAGCTCGCCCAGAAGGTTTTCCTTCATGCGGTCGTATGACTTCTGCACAACCTTGCTTTCGTCTGTGTGGGAAACGAATCCGAGGGTGTTGCCCTTGCGGATAAGCTCGGCTCCGATGTTGCTGGTCATAATAATGATGCTGTTCCTGAAATCCACCCTGCGTCCCTTGGCGTCGGTAAGATGTCCGTCGTCGAATATCTGCAGCAGGATGTTGAAAACGTCCGGATGAGCTTTCTCGATTTCGTCGAGAAGGATCAGGCAGTAACTCTTGCGGCGGACGGCTTCGGTCAGTTGCCCGCCCTCTTCGAATCCCACATATCCAGGGGGTGCTCCCACCAGGCGGGATACCGCGAATTTCTCCATGAACTCCGACATGTCTATGCGGATCAGTGAATTTTCATTGCCGAACATGAACTCGGACAACGCCCGGGCCAGCTCGGTTTTGCCCACCCCTGTCGGGCCAAGGAACATGAAGGTGCCGATCGGGTGGCGAGGGTCCTTCAATCCGGCCCGTGCGCGCCTGACGGCGCGGGAGATGGTCTCGATGGCCTCATCCTGGCCGACGATACGTTTGTGAAGGGCCTCTTCCATATGCAGAAGGCGGCTTGTCTCATCGTCGGCAATCTGCACGACGGGGATACCGGTCCACATCGCGACTACTTCAGCAATATCTTCTTTTTTAACCTCGGGTTTTCCCTGTCCCTGGCGGACCTGCCATTCGCCCTCGATGCCTTTTATCTCTTCTTCCAGCTGTAGTTCCTGCTGGCGTTTTTCAGCCGCCAGGTCGTACTGCTGGCTGGCAAGCGCAACTTCTTTTTCCTTACGCAGTTTGATCTCTTCTTCTTTGCGTTCGCGCAGTATGGCAGGTTTGCTGCGGTAGCGTATCCTGACGCGCGATGAAGCTTCGTCGATAAGGTCGATGGCTTTATCAGGAAGGAAACGATCGGGGACATAGCGGGATGCGAAATCGACGGCCGTCTTTAGTGCTTCGTCCGAGATGGTTAACTGGTGGTGTTCCTCGTAACGGGTCTTGATGCCGCGCAGGATCTTCAAGGCGTCTTCGAGAGAAGGTTCATCAACCAGGACGGGCTGGAAACGGCGTTCGAGGGCCGGGTCACGTTCGATATATTTGCGGTAATCGTCCAACGTGGTAGCGCCGATGCACTGCAATTCGCCTCGGGCCAGGGCCGGCTTGAGGATGTTGGCAGCGTCAACGGCGCCCTCCGCCGCACCTGCTCCCACAAGCGTGTGAAATTCATCGATGAATAGTATGCAGTTGCCCGCGACACGCAGCTCTTCGAGGACTTTCTTGAGGCGTTCTTCAAACTCGCCGCGGTACTTGGTTCCGGCAACCACAGAAGCCATGTCTAGCGATACGACTCGCTTGTTCTCCAGCGTTTCGAAAACGTCGCCGGAGACTATTCGGTGCGCAAGGCCCTCAACGATAGCGGTTTTCCCAACGCCGGGTTCGCCGATAAGCGCAGGGTTGTTTTTGGTCCGGCGGGAGAGGATCTGTATTACGCGTTCGATTTCTTTATTTCTGCCGATGACGGGGTCCAGCTTTCCGGCGCGCGCTTCGGCCGTGAGATCGCGTGCCACCTGATCCAGCGTCGGGGTCTTGCTGGGTGACTTGGCGGCGCGGCTCTTGTTCGCATTCTGGCTGAGGAACCTGGTGATCTCTGCGCGGGCCTTTTCAAGGGTGACGCTGAAGCTGTCAAGTACTCCGGCGGCGACTCCGTCGGCTTCGCGGAGAAGCCCGAGCAGCAGGTGTTCCGTACCGATATAATTGTGGCCCATCTGGCGGGCTTCATCGATGGCAAGCTCTATGACACGCTTGGCGCGGGTGGTCAGCCCGGTGCCCGCCGATGTTACCTTTTCGCCGGGACCGATAACGTACTCCACGGCGGACCGCATCTTGGGCAGGCTCACCCCCATGTTTATCAGGACGCGGGCGGCGACGCCTTCCTCTTCTTTGACCAGTCCCAGCAGGATATGCTCAGTGCCGATGTAATTGTGGTTGAGGCGCTGTGCTTCTTCCTGGGCCAGGCTCAGAACCCGGCGGGCTCTTTCTGAGAATTTGTCAAAACGGCTGGCCATTTCATTACCTCACAGGCTGCGATTGGCATCGCAGGTACAAGATATTATACGTCAACTTGCCGGAAGCGTCAAAGCTGGCGCTCTAATTATTTATACTTAACGATAAAATTTACGCTCAAAAACATGGCAAAATACTTGTGTTGGCCGAATTCTTGTTTCCTGGCCGGCGAAGGTCTGTTTTTTCTGAATAAACCTTTTGGTACAGAGGACCTGAAAGCTGCTGTGGTAAAAGCTTTGCGTGACCCGGGCTCGATGGTTTAGACGGACCGGTCGGGTTATCCGGAGTCCAAGGGTATTGTCCTCAGGTAATCCGCCAGCAGGGCAGGATTGATATGCCCTTCCAGCGGCTGTTTACCGCGGCTCCTGTCGCGGTAAATGGTAATGCCCTTCAACCCCAGGTTGTACGCTTCGATATATATATCTGCTATCGAGCCCCGGGTAGCGCCACTCGGAAGGTTGACTGTTTTCGAGACTGCATTGTCCACGTGGCGTTGAAAAGCCGCCTGTATCGCGATGTGCCAGGTTGCCTCAATCTCGGAGGCCGTAGCGAACAGCCGCCGCATTTCAGCCGGCACTTCCGGGATATCGGCCAAAGTCTCACCGTTTGCCAGTCGCTTTACTATCTTTTCAGAATAAAGCCCGCATCGTTCCGCCGCGCGGATAAATTCGCTGTTTACCTCGAGCAGGTTGTGTCCGCTCCTGATGCGCCGCATATAAATCAGGGCGAAGAAAGGTTCGATGCCGTTTGAACATCCGGCTATCAAAGAGATCGTGCCGGTCGGGGCGATGGTTGTGCAGGAAGCGTTCCGCATGGGGCGTTTTGCGCGGTCATACAAGCTGCCCTTGTAGGCGGGAAAGACTCCCTTTTCCGTTCCAAGCGACTCTGAAGCGAGATGCGCTTCGTCGTTTATGAATCCCATGATCTTTTCCGCCAGCACTACGGCCGAAGATGAATCGTAAGGTATGCCGAGCCGGGCAAGCATATCTGCAAAACCCATAACGCCCAGCCCGATCTTGCGCGTCCTAAACGTGCCGGAGGCGATGGCTGGAAGAGGATATTTGTTCACGTCTATGACGTCGTCGAGGAATCTCACAGCCAGCCTGACTGTTTTTGATAATTTGGCAAAATCCAATCCGGGCGGGGTTTTATCATCCAGCATCCGTCCCAGGTTGATGGAGCCGAGGTTGCAGGATTCGTATTTGAGCAGCATCTGTTCCCCGCAGCCGCTCACGCCCTCAATCTCACCCAGTTTGGGGACGGGGTTGCCGGCCTGGATGCGGTCCAGGAAAAGGAGTCCCGGGTCTCCCGTTTTCCATGTTTGTTCAACTATTGCATCGAAAACATGCCTGGCTCGCAGGGTGCGCACTGTTTTTCCGGTGGCCGGGTCGATAAGGTTGTAGGGACGGTCTTCTTTTACCGCCTGAATGAATTCGGAAGTAACCCCGACGGAAAGGTAAAAATTTGGCAGCGCGTTCCTCGTATTCTTGGTGTGTATGTAGGCCATGATATCGGGATGGTGCACGTCAAGAGTCGCGGAGTTGCAGCCCATGCGTATCCCGCCCTGCTTGACTGCGGCCGTGGCCGCAGAGAGAGGGGCCAGGAACGACGTCGGTCCGCCCTGTTGGATTTTTTTCGATTTTTCGTCCCGCGGCTGCAGGCGTGAGAGGTTGAACCCCGTTCCCCCGCCGCTCTTGTGGACCAGGATCGCTTCTTCGACACTGGTTTCAAGGGATGAAGGCGAATCGCCCACCGGTAGTACGAAACACGATGACATCTGCCCCGAAAGGCGGCCGGCATTGAGCAGCGTGGGAGAATTGGGCAGGAATTCAAGGCGCGACATCATGCCGAAAAAAGCGTCTTCCCAGGATTTTACGTCTGCCTGCCTGCCGTATCGGGTTTCCACTGAGGCGACCACAGAGGAAACCCTCCTCAGCAGATCGGCGGGCGTCTCGTTCACGCTGCCGCGCTTGTCGCGTTTGAGGTAACGTTTTTTGAGGATATACAACGCATTTGCCGAAAGGGCCGGGACCGTGTCGGGAGTCTTGTCTTTCATCAGAACAGTCGCAGGGGTTTTTCGCCCGTACGTTTCATATCGAGCGTCAGGCATGAAATCTTGTTAAGGTGTTTGCGGGCCAGGACGGCTGCTGCCTCCACCTCGGCGGCGCTTGCAGCGGGCCATGGGTTGTCTCCGGCAGGAAAATAGGCATCGATGCGGAGCGTGATACTTCGGTCGATGGTTGAGATGAATTCTGCGATTTTCTCTATCTCTGTTGCTTCTATCAAGCCCGGGATCAGCACCGTTTCAGCCTGTATTTTTTTCCCCGAACCGGCCAGTTTTCTGAAATTTTCGAGGATAACCGCGTTGTCTTTGCCGGTATATGCCCTGTGCAGGTTTGGGGAGATGGCCTTGATGCTGAAAATCACCTCATCGATGTCGCTCATGTCGGCCAGCTTCAAGCCATTGGTCAGCATCACGTTGTAGGAATGGAATTTATCGTGCAGCGCCTTCGCCAGTTTGGGCATATCGGGGTCAAGAGCGGCTTCCGTTCCCATAAAAATGACGCGGTCTACCTCTCTGCCTTTAAGAAGGTCCAGTACCTTGCCTGGGGTTAAAAAGTTGCCCGGTGGTTTTTGAGGAGATTTGCGAGCTATCGATTCTATAGTGTCGTCGAATAGGCCGAAATCAAGTGTTTCGTAACGCGTATAGCACGAGCGGCATGCGAGCGTGCATTTCGTCCAGAAATGGATGTCTGCTGATTTGAAAGATGGTTCATAAACGACGTGGTAAACCTTCATATGCTTCCTGCCCGGGAGATTGTTGAAGTTTTCTTCCCGGGACTGGGTGGTGTCAGCGCATCCAGAATTTTCTGCCCTTGACCTTGGCCTGGATCGCGGGCTCTGTGTCGTGGCCATGGGCGCATTCCAGCACCGCAGGGCGTTTCTGGTCTTTACCTATCACTATGCCGAAGGTTTCCAGCAGGGTTTCGGAGTTGAGCACCTGTTGCGGCGGGCCGAAAGCGACCACCTTGTGTGCGAGCAGCATGATTTGCTGGCATAACGCGGCTTCTTCCTGGATGTCATGGGTGGCTACAATTATAGAAGCTCCGCGGCACATCTCGTCATTCATTGCGTGCAGGTATAATTCCCTGCCTGCCGCGTCCAGCCCGGAAGTGGGTTCGTCCAGTACCAGCAGATCGGCGTGATGAGCCAGAACCTGTGCAAGATAAACTCTTTGCTGCTGCCCCCCGGAAAGAAACCTCAGAGGCGTATCCGCCTGCTTTTCTATGCCCATCGTATGCATGGCGCTTTTCACCATTTCATTGTCTGCGGCGTTCATTTTGCCCACCAGTCCGTGCAGGGGGAAACGCCCCATGCGCACCACGTCTAAGGCCCGTAGCGGAAGTATGAATCCCGCGTTGTGGAACTGTCCGAGATACGCGATACGCCTGGCGCTGTTTCCGGGTTTTGTATTGAAAACTGTCAAGTCCCCCCCGAGAGGGGGTATCAGGCCCACCGATGTCTTGAGAAGCGTCGTTTTACCGCTGCCGTTGGTACCGATGAGCGCCATGGCCTGCCCCTGCGGCAGTTCGAAGTTAATGCCCTCGACGATTATTTCCCCGGGATAACCGACTGTTACATTCTTTGCCCTGGCAAAGATTGGTTTTATGGAGCCAGCCTGTGAGGTAGTCATATCAGCCGCGGCATTATTCATGGGCCGCTTCCCCCTGGGCGTTGTTACGGCGGCTGCGCGCATTCTGGATGGTGAAAACGATGAAGAAAATGATAGTTGTCACCAGTATGATTGAAGCGCCGGTTGCAAGGTTGAAGTAATAACTCAGAAGGAGCCCGGTATAAACCGAGACGATGCCGAAAAGCGCCGCCCATGCCATCATGCCGCGGATGCGCCGCGCCAGCAGTGCGCCGGCCCCGGCAGGGGCTATAAGGAGCCCGAATACGAGCAATGTCCCCACAGTTTGGAAAGATACGATGATCGTTGTGGCTATCATGAAGAGCATGATGTTGTGGTAAATCTTCTGTGAAAATCCTGCAACCTGTGCTTGTTCGGGATCGAAGCTGAGCAGCAGGAAAGGGCGTGCGCATATGAAGGCTGTGATTCCGATAACGATGGTAGCGGCAAGCTGGATCCAGATCGCCGAGATGCCGATCCCCATTATCTCCCCGAAGAGTATCGAGGTCAGGTCGCCGCTGAAGGAATTCGAGCGCGATACGATAACCACGCCGAGCGCCAGCATGCCGATAAACAGCAGCCCTATGGCAGTGTCGGAAGAAAGTCGTGAGCGCTGGGTAATTACGGTTACTCCGCCTATCATGACCACGGCACCGATCGCAGCGCCGATTATGCCCGGGAAACCGAGCAGAAACGCCAGTGCGATCCCGGGGAGGACGCCGTGTGCAAGCGCGTCGCCGATAAACGCCATGCCGCGCATGATTACGAACGTTCCTGCGACTGCGCAGGCTATGGAAACCAGTATTCCGGCTACCAGCGCCTGCATCATAAAGGGATTCGAAGTAAATGGGGTGATCAGTCCATTCATAAGTGGCCTATTTTAACCCATCCACTATGGTTTGCGCCAGATTGGTCTCAAAAGTGAAATACGAGCCGTCCGCCGGCAGAACGTGGGTGGAGAGTTGCACCACCCTGGCTCCAGTTTCCTTCCCTATCTGGTTGATTACGACGGCCGAAGTGCCGAGTTCGGTGAAAATTGCCCCTACACCGTTAGAAAGGATGTCCTGTTTCAATGCCGCGAGGTCGGCAGCCGATACGTCTGCCTGGTCGCTCAGACTGGGGACGAGGGCTCCGATGAGAGTGAATCCGTAGCGTGCGGAGAAATACCCCATTGATTCGTGGCCCGTCACCAGTTTGCGGCTGTCAGGCGGGAGGGCGGACGTCAGGGCGGTTATCTGCTGATTGAGTGTATCGAGCCGAGACTGGAGGGCTGTTGACTCCGCATCGACATCGATACCGAGATTGGATTTAAGGTAGCCGGAAAGTGCCGCGATGATGCTTTTCATGGCCAGCGGGTCGGTCCACAGGTGGGGGTCCGGGGCGCCGACCGTCTGGTCCGGGTCGCCCGAAGGAACGCCTTCCCCGGGGCCTACGTGCCTGACGGTGATGTAGTCGGAGGCCGTGAAGAATCTGACGCCGTTGGATTGCGCCTGGGCCAGGGTTTTCTGCATTCCGCCTTCAAGCCCCAGCCCGTTCTGGATGACCAGTCTGGCTTTGTTGATTGCTTCGATGTCCCTGGCGGAGGGGGACCATGTATGCGGGTCAAGCCCGTTAGGGATGGACACTATAACCTCAGCCCGGTTACCCACCAGGTCTTTGACCAGCGACCCCAATATTGAATAGGTGACGACGATGGAACCTGTTGCCGGGACGGGGCCCGCGCACCCGGACGAAGCCGGGAGTATCAATAACGCGGATGAAAGGGCCGCTCCCAGGGCGAGCAACCACTTTTTCATATCAGCCCTCCGGCGGAAACAGCCTGGCAGTTGCGGCAGAGCCCGGTGAATTCAAGGTGATGCCGGCTTATGGTGAAACCCGTTTCGTGCGCCAGCCTTTTCTCGAGTTCGTCCAAACCGCAGGTCGGTATGTCCACGACCATGTCGCACCCTGCGCAGATGAGGTGGTGATGGTGCTGTTGCGGGCCGCGGGCGTAGCTCTGTGACCTGCCGATATTGCCCATAAGGCATACTAATCCGCTTTTTGCCAGGAGTTTAAGAGTTCGGTAAACGGTAACCAGCCCTATTTCAGGGTGTTCGGCCGAGAGTTTGCGGTGAAGCTCCTGGGGAGTGAACTGGGAATGGATGCCGTCGATGGCCTTGAGGATTGCTATCCTCTGGGGGGTTATCTTGTTGCCGCCCCCTCGCAGTTTGCGCCGTTTCATTTCAAGCGGAGTCATGTCTGTAGTTGAAAATCCTTTTCAACTGGATTATAAACTGTGAGCAAACGGGAGTCAATAGGTTACGGGGAAGTCATTGACATATATATATAGTAGAAGTACCTTAGAAACAAATGACATAAGGAGGCGTCGAGATGCAGCAAGCTCCCGCCCGGTTCAAACAACCGGTTACCCTTTCAAATTACCTTGAGGCCATGAGCAAAGCTGCCTTTCAGGCGGGGATATCCTGGCAGGTCGTTGATAAAAAATGGCCGGATATCCGCGAAAACATGAAGGGCTTCGACCCGCTCAAGGTTGCTAAGTTCACAGGTGTGGATGTCGACCGTTTCATGCAGGACGGAAAGATGATCCGCAACCGTAAAAAGCTGGAAGGCGTCGTCCTTAACGCCAGGCGCCTGCTCGAGTTGGACAAAGAATACAAGGGGTTTCCAAATTTTCTGCATGCCCATGGCACTTTTGAAAAGACCGTGGCTGCATTACATAAGGAATTTAAATTTTTGGGCGAGACGGGGGCCTATTATTTCCTCTGGGTGGTGCATGAAAAAACTCCTCCGCACGAGGAATGGATGGCGGCCCACGCCCGGGAATGGTAGCGTTATAAACTGCCAGGTATCCTTCACCCAATTATCGTTTGAAAAGCCGCTGCAAGTTATTGACACGAGGCTCTCCTATGGACTATATTATCTCGCTAGTATGGCCGGGTAGTTTGGTCTGGCTTAGTGTCCCGCCCATTCCGGTGGGACTCAAAATAAGGCTGAAGGAGAGCAAGTAATGCTGAAAAAGACACTGTTACTGACATTTGTGCTCTTGGCCGCCCTGGGAGTGGGTATCTTTTTTTCGTATACCCACATTGAGGGCAACCTGTTCAACAACCGCAACGCTCAATGGGGCATTCTTGCCTCCGTTGTAGTTGGTCTGATACTGGGGGTGGCCAGGGGACTGCTCAAAAAGAAGAATGAGATAAAGGGTGAACTCGTCACCCGCCATGGCCTGGGATCTTTGATCTCCCATTGGGCCACAGCGTTCGGCATCTTCGCTGCGATTTATTCCGGCGTCATGCTGGGGTTCTTCGTCATGAGCGGGAAATCCGTCTGGATCCTACCTGTCTTCGCTAAAACTCAGGGTGCGGTTACTTCCGCGCTCAATGCTCACTACTTTGCCGTGTTGATGATCCTTTTCGGTGCGTTTTTCTTCTGCGCCGATTACGTCGCAACTCGGGATTGGACCCTGCTCATTCCCAACTTGCAGGATGTTATCCAGGGCTTCATCGGGAAGTACTTCCTGCGCCGCAAGTGGGAGAAAGAGGAGAAATACCTTTCATCTCAGAAGAGTGCCGCCATGCCTTACTTCGCTATAGGCCTTGTGATATTGCTCTCCGGCGCTGTTAAGGTAGCTGCCCATGTCTGGCCCATAACTGCCAATGTTTGGGGCTGGGCTACCGTCATCCATGATGTGTTCATGGTGTTCATCATCCTCTACACTCTGGTGCACGTCGGTATCGTAGTGGTGCTGGGTGATTGGCCGGCTTTCCGCTCATGGTGGACCGGCACAATGTCCAAAAATTTCGTCGAGCATCATCATCCCGTCTGGTTTGAGAACCTGACGACTCGCACGAATAAGAGCTAGGAGACCGACATGAATAAAAAGCTGCTTATTTTATTAGCCTTTGCACTGATTGTAATTCCTGTGGCTGCGTCTTGCGGTCGAACGGCCCTTACCGGCCAGAAGCTAGCCCAGCCCATTCCCCATGCGGTCGATGTGCGCTTTGCGGATTGCCTTGCCTGCCATGTTACCGAAATGGAGAAGGCGAAAGCGCCGTTTGATCATGTGGCCCTGGGATATACCGACAAAGACTGCTCGAGTTTGCCGATTTGCCATGCGTTGCCGACAGGTTCCGCCACAACCACTCCTCCTACCACTACAAAGCCGGCATCGACGACTCCTGTATCGACGACTCCTGCCGGCAGTACGACTCCCGCTGGCAGCACGACTCCCAGCGGCAGCACGACTCCCGCGAGTTCTACTTCCGCAGCGACACTGCCCACGGCAGCTATTGCCATTACTACTCATACTGCGGCCCAGTTGGCTTCGTACAAGGGCCTTTGCCAGATGTGCCACGCGCCGGGCACGACCAACTCCAATCCCTATACTCCTTCCTGGGATGGTAAAGCTAACGGTTCTACCGCTAACACAGGCGTATACGCGGTTGTTGCCGGGTCACCTCAAGACCATACTCCGTACACTGTTGATCAGTGCACGCAAGCCGGCTGCCACACGGCGCCAAAGTAATAATCTGGTTTAAAATTAGTCTTTTACTAAAAGGGGGCGGTGAACAACCGCCCCCTTTTTCGTGTTTTGACCCTCGGAGAAGCGAGTGCTAGAACGATTGGCGTTTTTAAGCGTTTGAAATAGGCTGCCTAAGCCCAGATATAGCCATTGATCCGAAAGGGGCGGCAAAAACCGCCCCTTCTATGTTTTTGACCAAAAAAGCACTCAGTGTTAGAATGATATTTATTCTTGTTGATGAAGTTCATAATTGTTAATACAAAAAGGGGGTGCGGATATTCAGAAAAGGTGTAGATGAAGCGATAATAGATGTGGCTTTTAAAGGTTATTAATCGAACGGCGCGCAATATTTACCTTCATGCAACCACATATTTGCTATCCATATTTTTGCTTTCCTTGCACTAAATCCTACCTAACTTTCGGTGCTTTTAACCTCTCCGTTTTTCCGGTTGCCGGATTGTTGGGTAGTGTCATTGATTGAAGCCAGAAAGTAAAAATATTCTATTCCTTATCGAAAGTATGGTTTTAGGTATTATTAATATCCTGCAGACAAGTTTTGAGCGTATTTTATCTGTTCCTGTTCAAAATTAAGAAAAGCATCACGGATCCGAATAAAACGAGGGAGAAATTTTAATGAAAAAAGGATCATTGTCAGTACTGGCCATCACGGCCTTGACGTTGGCTTTACTTGTGTCCTCCTGTGGCGGAACTAAGGCCACTACATCGACTGTTCCGCCTACCACTACCGCCGCTCCCCCCGTCACCACATCTGCCACGCCCGCCGTTACCACTAGCTCAGCCGTAGCGACTACCTCGACAACCACGTCTGCTAAACCAACGTCGTCAACACCCGTCGCTTCGACACCTGTTGCTTCGACGACCACAACGAAGACCACCACCACCTCCGCACCATCAACCCCGACTGTCGCAACCGGAGGGATGAATCTTGGTGCTAAACCTACAATAATGACGCATCCAACCGGAGGGGTTTACGCGGATTGTCTATCCTGCCACGGCCAAACAGGTATCGCGGCAAAGCTAATAGATGAAACTTCGCATCCGTGCCTTCAGTGCCACAACGGGTTGCAGCAGCTTCCGCTTGCCAGCCATGATGATTCACTGACGAAAAACAAGCCAGCTTTGAATGCAACGTGCATCCTCTGCCACCAACCCGCCAGTTAAAAATATTTTTCTTATGAATCTGCCATCCGCCCTAGGGCGGATGGCGGCTTTTTTATTTCGGGACCGTGTCTCCTGATCGGCACGATATTTCAACCAAATGTCACTTTCATCATAGGCATGACGAAATGTACTTCTCCAAATTCGTTGCTGCCGACTGCTTGTACTCGGTGGGGTCCCCCGGGTGAAGCGTGGTGGGCATCTGCCTGAAGCATTTCGATTGCCCTAAAAAATCTTTGTGTTATAATTGCATACGTCGGTATTCAACATAAATCTCTATAACTTCTCTCGAGGTTTTATATATGTTCAAACACAAGAAATTCATCATCGGTGGAATCATCGTGGTTTTGGCCGCGTTGGTTTTGGGATATGTCGGTTTCATGGGCGTAGGTACATATTATTACAACGTGAGTGAGTTCATATCCAAGGAAAGCACGCTTTCGGGTAAAACGGTGCGCGTGAGCGGTATCGTTGACTCCGCGGTCCCTCCGGTCAAGGATGGTTTTACTTATCGCTTCACACTTCTCGACATCTCCAGCCCGGACGTTAAGATTGAGGTTGTCTACAACGGACCTACACCTCCCGACACTTTCAAGGTTGGCCAGCAGGCTGTGGTTGAAGGCAAATTCGATCCTGCGGCTGGCGTTTTCGACGGCAGCGGCATTATAGTCAAATGCGCATCTAAACAGCCTGCGGCTACGTAGGCATAAAGGAGCAGGGCATGTCCTTTTTAGGGAATGCAGCAATCATCCTGGCTTTCCTGGTGGCGATATATACCATAGCGGCCGCGTTGATGGATTCGCGCAAGAACAAGTATGGTTTTCCCACGAACGCCCGGTTCGGCGTATTTGCGGTAGCCGGGCTGGTAACACTGGCGGTCGCCGTCCTCCTGATTTCCCTTCTGACTCACAATTTCAGCCTGCAGTACGTGGCTGATTATTCCAGCCGGGAGACCCCGCTCCTTTATCTTGTTACGGGCCTTTGGGCCGGTAACCCTGGTTCTCTCCTTTTCTGGGGCTGGATAATATCTCTTTCCGGCGCGATCTTGCTCTGGCGTAGCGATAAAAATAACAAAGAACTGATGCCCGATGCCCTTTCCATCGTCATGTTCACGGTCACCCTTTTCCTTGTCCTGATTTTCATAGACAGCCCCTTTAAGGCGTTGTCCCCGGTTCCCGCGGATGGGCTTGGCCTTAAACCAGTCCTCCAGAATGTAGGCATGGTTTTCCACCCGCCGCTCTTGCTGGCTGGTTATGCCCTTTTTACGATTCCTTTTGCCCTGGCCATGTCGGCACTGTTCAATCGGAAGACCGACGATGTCTGGGTTACCACGGCTAAGCGCTGGGCTGTTGCCGCTTTCCTTTTGCTCGGTTTAGGCAACGTCCTTGGCATGTGGTGGGCTTACGCCGAACTCGGGTGGGGCGGGTAC
>Ga0118677_10000658_pt1 | contig 75061 bp, 67 predicted proteins | sample AliMusrvi5mmetaG_FD_86154 | JGI IMG/M metagenome (GOLD analysis project Ga0118677, IMG submission 86154) | reverse complement strand
TAGCTCTATTGTCCTCGTCGTTCTCCTCTAGCCACTTCCAGGCAGCATCGACTTCCTCCGTGTCGAAATACTTCATTTTGGCCTTAGTAAAGGGCTTGCAGAAGCTGGTCATCCACTTTTCCCATCGGCAGTCGCCTACCATAGCGATCCGCTCAAAGTCGGAATAGTGCTTCAGACTGAACTTGAGATCGTCCCAGGCAGCATGTATGTCCCACCCGTGAAAATCATCAAATTGCAAGAAGAGCCGCACTTTCCCTTCGGCGGTCAAGATGGTTTCCATTCTCGGCACGAACTGCTTGTAGTCCTCGTCGTGCAGTTTGCCGCATAACCTAAAGCCGACCACCTTCGGAGAACCTGTCTCGATTGTCGCGATCATGACTTGTGCCTCCTATAGAAGAGCTTGCCCCAAGGGAATTCTAGGCAGGGCGACCGGTTCGGGAGATAACCTGAACGGTGCATCCAGCCCAGGTCTTATGCGGCAGATCGCGTTCTGGATTGCCTTGTTTCCTGGCCGGTTGAACAAAATATCGCTGCCTGGTAGTCGACTTACCGCTCTGGTAAAGTGGTGTGGGATGGCTTGGCTGCTTACCCGCAAAGTCTGCCTGACCTGCAAAACGGACTCTATCGCTATGGCAGGGCAGAAGATATGGGCGTCCCGTGTGCTTGCGGGCCCTACTCTTTGGGTCTAAACTGGCAGTTATTCACTATTCTGGCCTAGCATCAACGTCCAGGACACCCAATAGGCGGGCATGCACGCCATCGGCAGGTAAACCATGACGCCCGAACGAAAAGCCCGCGAGCTTATCGACGATCAACTTCAGCAGACTGGCTGGGCGGTGCAAAACGCCGGCGAAATGGACATTACCGCTGCTCGTGGCGTGGCCGTGCGTGAGTTCCCGCTAAAGACCGGCGTCGCTGACTATCTTCTCTATGGCGACGCCAAGGCACTTGGCACGGTCGAAGCCAAGCCCGAAGGCCATACGCTCACCGGTGTCGAATCCCAATCCGCCAAATACTCCAAGGGCCTCCCCGCCGGGCTGCCGCATTTCCATCTTCCACTGCCGTTTGCCTACGAATCGACTGGCAGCGTCACGCAGTTCACCAACCTGCTCGACCCACATGCCCGCAGCCGCGAGATATTCACATTCCATCGGCCCGAAGAACTGATCCGCCTGGCAACGCTTGAATCGCAACTCCGTGCCAACCTGCGGAACATGCCGGAACTCATTACGACTGGCCTCTGGAACGTGCAGGTCGAGGCGATTCGCAACCTGGAACTGTCGTTGGCCGCCAATCATCCCAGGGCCGTAATCCAGATGGCGACTGGCTCCGGCAAGACTTTCACCGGAGTCACGGGCAGCTATCGGCTGATCAAGTTCGGCAAGGTCAAGCGAATCCTCTTCCTGGTCGATCGCAATAACCTGGGCCGACAGACCTTAAACGAGTTTCAGCAGTACGTCAGCCCCTACAACAACCGCAAGTTCACCGAGGAATATGCGGTCCAGCACCTTCGCCGCAACACGATCGATCCAGCCGCCAAAGTCTGTATTACCACCATCCAGCGGCTCTACTCGATCCTCAAAGGCGAAGCGGAATTCGCCGAAGAGAACGAGGAAGGTGGCTTGTTTGAAACCGCTCCGTTGCTCTTTAGGGAGCCGCTGCCGGTGGTCTACAACCCGCTGGTGCCGATCGAGATGTTCGATATCATCATCGTCGATGAATGTCACCGCTCGATCTATAACGTCTGGCGGCAGGTGCTGGAATACTTTGACTCCCACATTATCGGCCTGACCGCCACTCCGACAAAACAGACGATTGGCTTCTTCAACGGCAACCTGGTGCAGGATTACAGCCACGAGCGAGCCGTAGTAGATGGCGTGAATGTCGGCTATGACGTATACCGCATTGAAACAAAGATTACCAAGGACGGTGCCAAGCTCGCCAAGGAGCCGGGCATATTTATCCCGCATCGCGATCGGCGAACCCGGAAGAAGAAGCTCAAGGAACTCGATGACGACTTGACTTACCAGGCCAACGACCTGGATCGGGATGTCGTGGCGATGGACCAGATTCGCTTGGTTATTCGCACCTTCAAGGAAAAGCTCTTTACCGAGATATTTCCCGGTCGAACCGAAGTGCCTAAGACGCTGGTATTTGCCAAGACGGACCTCCACGCCGACGATATTGTGAAGGTCATTCGCGAGGAATTCGGCCGCGGCAACGACTTCTGTCAGAAGATTACGTCAAAGACGACCGGTAGGAAGCCTGAAGACCTGCTCAGCGAGTTCCGCAACTCATTCAACCCCAGGATCGCCGTTACGGTCGATATGATCGCCACGGGTACCGATGTCAAGCCGCTGGAATGTCTCATATTCATGCGGAACATCAATTCCGCCACGTACTTCGAGCAGATGAAGGGTCGCGGCTGCCGAGTCATCAAGGCTGACGATTTGCAGGGCGTCACGCCCGACGCCAAACAGAAGACGCATTTCGTCATTGTTGATGCCGTGGGCGTTTGTGAACGTGACAAAACGCCACCGAAGGTTGTTGACCGCAAGCCAACGGTATCGCTGGAAAAGATTCTCAACACCGTCGCCGCCGGGGCCGTCAGCAATGAAATCTGCTCGACTTTGGCGGCCAGGCTGACGCGGATTGACCGGCAGATCGACGACGTACAACGAGGAACAATCTTTCTGCATTCCGCCGACAAGACCCTCGCCAATTTCAGCAGCAAACTGCTCGATGCTATCGATCCCGACGCCAACGCCGAACGAGCTGCCGTACAGTTCAATCTGCTGCCGGATGAGGAACCGACGGAAAAGCAAGTAAGCGTGGTCGAACGCGAGGCCATGGCTGAAGCTCTCAAACCGTTCCACAACCATAAGTTGCGGAAGGCAATCCTCGACGTTAAGGCGGAGTTGGAGCAGGTCATCGACGAAGTCACGAAGGATGTACTGCTTTTCGCCGGGCAGAGCCAAGCCGCCAAAGACAAAGCCAAGACGGTGCTGTCGAACTTCCGCCAGTTTATCGAAGACAACAAGGACGAGATTGAGGCATTGCAGATTCTTTATAGTCGGCCGTTTAGGTCAGGTCTGCGGTATCGGCAGGTCAAGGAGTTGGCAGAAGCGTTAAAACGCCCGCCGCTGGCTGCTCCGCTGGAACGGCTCTGGCGAGCTTATGAACTGGTCGAACCGGACAAGGTCAAGGGCGTAGGCGGCAAACAACTGGTCGATGTTGTGGCCTTGGTAAGACATGCCCTCGACCCAAATTCGACGTTGGTGCCGGTGGGCATGACCGTGGAAGAACGCTATCAAGAGTGGCTGGCTCAGCAGGCAGCAGCCGGCTTGATGTATACTGCCGAGCAACGCAAGTGGCTAGATGCCATCAAGGACCATATCGCCAGCAGCCTGCGGATCGAACAGGACGATTTCGACGACGTGCCGTTCAATGGGCTTGGTGGACTTGGAAAGGCTTATGAACTGTTTGGCGAGCAGCTTGGCAAGATTTTAGAAGCGATGAATGAAGGGCTGGCGGCATGAGTAACGGTGAAGGATTACCGACGGGGTGGGCAACAGCATCGCTCTCAGACTGGGTGCGTCCTGGCAGGGAGCGAGTCTTGCCTACCGACCACAAGCATCTGCCCTTCATTGGAATGGAGCACGTTGAGGCCCATACCATGCGTCTTCTCGGTAAGGGCTTGTCAGAGACGATGAAAAGCTCGTCCGTACACTTTTTTTCTGGAGATATTCTCTACGGGCGGTTGCGGCCATATCTAAATAAGGTGTTGCGGCCCGAATTTGAGGGACTGTGTTCCGCTGAGTTCATTGTATTTCCGAAATCACCCGACTTCATTGGTGGTTTCCTCCAGTACCGACTTAACGCTACCGATTTCCTAAGTTTTGCAAGCCACTTGAATGAAGGCGATCGGCCAAGAGTAGATTTTGACCAGATCGGCAAGTTTTTCATTCGATTACCACCAGTGCCCGAGCAACGCCGCATCGTTGTCAAGATCGAAGAACTCTTCTCGGATCTCGATGCCGGTGTAGCGGCTTTGCAACGGGTGAAAGCCAAGCTGAAGCGTTACCGAGCCGCCGTGCTCAAGGCCGCCGTTGAAGGTAAGCTCACCGCAGAATGGCGGAAGAAGAACCGGGCGAAGGAGACTGGTCAGCAGTTGCTTGATCGTATACTGGTCGAACGTCGCCGCAAGTGGGAAGAAGAACAACTGGCAGGTTTTGAGAAGGCTGGAAAGAAGCCTGCGGCGGGCTGGAAAGACAAGTACAAGGAGCCGGTTGGGGTGGATGAAAGCACGTTGGCAGAGTTGCCGGACGGGTGGTGCTGGGCAACCGCTGAACAGTGCTGCGAATATCTTACTAAGGGTACTACGCCAGCCCGCGACGAGCTATTTGCGGACCAAGGCGATATTCCGTTCATAAAGATTTACAATCTTACGAAGGATGGATCTCTAAACTTTGATGTAAATCCGACGTTCATAAGCAGCAACACGCATAATCACAGCGTGATGGTCCGTTCTCATGTTTATCCTGGCGATGTTCTGATGAATATCGTCGGTCCGCCACTGGGCAAAGTGTCGATTGTTCCAGACTTGTTCCATGAGTGGAATGTAAACCAGGCTATTGCCATATTCCGCCCTCTATCTCGGTTTGACAGAAAGTTCTTGTGCCATTTGCTTCTTACCGAGCAAATTCTTTCCTGGGCGACTAAACAGGCGAAGGCAACGGCTGGACAATTCAATTTGACCCTTGAAATCGTCCGTCGATTACCGCTACCCATGCCTCCCGAAAGAGAACAGCAAGAAATTGCCAAGGAGCTTGATCGGCGTTTGTCGCTTGTTCGGGAATCAGAAGTACAAATCAACGCCAACCTCAAACGCTCCGCTCGCCTCCGCCAAAGCATCCTCAAGCGGGCCTTTGAGGGCAAGCTGGTCCCACAAGACCCGAACGACGAACCAGCGAGCGTGCTGCTGGACCGGATCAAGGCCGGAAGCAATAATACACCGGGGAGGACGAACACCACGACCCGGACGCGGTTGAATCGGCGATCGTCATCCACCAAACAACAGAAGGAGAAAGCATGACTACCGTAACGCTTGAAGAAGCCCAAGCCAAGTTGCCGGAATTGATCGGGCACCTTGCGGCGGGCGAAGAACTACTGATTACCCGAAACCAACAGCCGATTGCCCGATTGACGGCTGAGGAGAAGCCGAAGCGTAAGCCACGCAAGGCAGGAAGTGCCAAAGGGATACTGACGATCCTGGCCGATGACGATGAGCATCTCAAGGATTTCGCGGAGTACATGGAATGAGAATACAATGAGCACCGCCAGCCAGAACATTGTCAACAAAGCCTGGAACTTTGCCCACGTCCTGCGGGACGACGGGCTATCGTACATGGCCTATACCGAGCAGATCACCTTTCTGCTTTTCCTCAAGATGGCCGACGAGCTGACCAAGCCGCCCTACAAGCGTCCGGCGATCGTACCGCCGTCGCTGGGCTGGCCAAGCCTGATGAAGCTCGACGGCGACGAATTAGAGGTTCATTATCGGCATGTCTTGGAAGAACTTGGTAAGAAGCCCGGCATGCTGGGCGAAATCTTCAAAAAGGCCCGGCCGGAGATTCAGAACCCTGCCACGCTCAAACGGTTGATTGTCGATTTGATCGATACCGAAAGCTGGTCGTCGATGGAAGCCGACATCAAAGGCGACATCTATGAGGGCCTACTGGCCAAGAGTGCTGCCGAGTCACCCAAGGGTGCAGGGCAGTATTTTACGCCGCGGGAACTGATCAAGGGCATCGTCGATTGCGTGCAACCTACGCCCGAGGACACGGTATGCGACCCTGCCTGTGGCACCGGCGGATTCCTCCTGGCGGCCCATGACTATGTTGCCAAGCACCACGGTAAAGAACTCGACTCCGACCAGAAGAAGCACCTGCGGAAGAAGTTCGTGCAGGGCTGGGAACTGGTGCCTAATACGGCCCGGCTGTGCATTATGAACCTCTATCTGCATGGCATCGACGCCGATCCTTGCCCTGTCAGGTCTGGCGTGGACAGCTTGGCTGGCGATCCCGGTGATCGGTTTAGTCTGATACTCACCAATCCGCCCTTCGGCAAAAAGTCCAGCATCGCCATCGTCAATGAAGAAGGCGACCTGGAAAAGGAAGAGCATAGCTACGAACGGCTCGATTTCTGGACGGCGACGAAGAACAAGCAGTTGAACTTCCTGCAACACGTCAAAACGCTGCTGGCCATGAATGGGCGGTGTGCGATCGTGGTGCCCGATAATGTGCTTTTCGAGGGCGGTGCCGGTGAAACCGTCCGGAATAACCTCTTAAAGCAGTTCGACGTGCATACGCTGCTACGGCTGCCGACCGGGATCTTTTACGCCCAGGGCGTGAAGGCCAATGTACTCTTCTTCGACGCCAAGCCGGCTCAGGAGAAGGCGTGGACCAAGACGGTGTGGGTCTACGACCTGCGGACGAACATGCACTTCACGCAGAAGACGAACCCCTTGCAGCGGGCCGACCTCGATGAGTTCGTAAAGTGCTATAATCCCGAGAACCGCCATCGTCGCCGCCAGACTTGGAGCGAGAAGAACCCAGAAGGCCGCTGGCGATCGTTTGATTACGAGGAAATTGCCAAGCGGGACAAGGTCAACCTCGATATCTTCTGGCTCAAGGACCAGAGCCTGGAAGATTCCGATGATCTGCCTGATCCGGACGTGTTGGCCCAGGAGATCGTCGACGACATGCAGACGGCGTTGGAGCAGTTTTCGGCGGTGATGGAAGGGTTGAAGGGATAACTATTGGAATAGGAGAATCGAACCATGCGGATCATGACCATCCTGGGCAGTCCCAGACGTCACGGCAATACGGCCACGGTGCTGGGCTGGATCAAAGGGCAGTTTCAGACCGACGGCCACGAGGTGGACTCAGCTAATATCTTGGATTACCGGGTACAGGGCTGTGGCGAGTGCATGGCCTGCAAGAAGGGCACCGTTGAACTGTGTAGCATCGGCGACGACGCCAACGGCCTATACCAGCGGATGGTGGCGGCGGACCTGGTGCTCATCGCGGCCCCGGTGTTCTGTTGGGGCTTCCCAGCCCAGATCAAGGGACTGATCGACCGGATGTTCTGCATGATGGACTTTGACGGCGAGCGTCCTAATGTTCCTCGGTTACGTGGCAAGCGGATGGCCCTTTTGCTTACAGGGGGTGGTGAGGAGGCAAATAACGCGGATCTGGTCATCGCGGGGTTCCAGCAGTTGGTAGAATGGCTCAAGGGCCGGATGGCGGGCCAGTTGTTTGTCGGCGGCTGCACGAAGCCCGAAGCGATTGGCGAGGACGTGAAGGCCCTTGCGGTTGCGTTCGCTAGGAGGCTTATCGACGGAACCAAGTGAACCTACAAATTCATCTCATGGTCGTTCATCTTCACCAACTTCCAATGGCCGGGCGGAATCATGGCCGTGATCGGCAAGTGAAGGGTGAATGCCAGAGCAATCCGCAAGACCTTGCCGCCGCCAGCCAAGAACAATAGAATAGGCGTTTTGAGGCAGAAGTGCGGCGTTTCGTAGACCGATATGTAGCCGGAAAGATTAGGATTGGCGTGGAGATACGGGAAAAAACACGAAAGCTGATAGCCGAAACCGAACAAATGACCGGCTTTCAGGTTGCCGTGACGGAGGATGCGAACATTCAGACGTTCGCCACGGTGCAGATGGCGGTCTGGGATCGTCCCAGCCATCTGATCCGCATACACCCCAAGGCCCCTGCGGCATTCGATTACTACATCGTCCACTACTGCCGTATGATTCAACGCTTCTTTGAGAATCCGCCCGAGGAACGGCATCTTTTCGGCATGGGCGAGAAGGGCCGTTACCATTTTCTCAAGCTACTCAAAAGCCTACCTTTTGCGAAGCGAATGGGCGAGGTGGCAATTCTTCCGATTTGTGAGCAGTTGCTCGCAGGGTTCTTAACTCACTTGCGGACCATACCCCTCGGATTGCGAGTCGATAACTGGATTTTCAACGAACATCCCGAGTTGATCGAAACACAGCGACTTGCCATTCAACCGCAACTTCAAGACGCCAACCGCTCGGCTGGCAACCAGTTCCGAAGCGTCTGTCCGCCCCAAGTCTTCGATGATACAATGGCGATCAACGCCGCCTTTGCCCAATTCTGGGCCGAGAAATGGGGGCAACCGGAACTTGCCGTGCCTTACAAGGCCAGCGGTCATCTGGCGGCTGGAGGAAAGCTGCTGAAGATTCTGCACGATACACCAGATTCGGGCAGGACCGACCGGGCACTGATTGATGCCTGGGGGGTGGAGTTGGGCGTGACACAATGGTATGCTTGGATTCCTTACAAGAATCCATAATCGGGATAGGATTCGCTCATGGCCGACTACCGATTCAACATCTCTCTGCGGACTTTCGACTCTTCGCTGCTGCCGTCAGGGGCACCAGCCAAGGGATCGCCAGACTATTCCGCCGCTGTCCATGACTTCCTGCAAAAGCAGTTTGCAGACTTCAAGGGTGATGCACGCATTGTCGTGTCGGAGGATTCGATTCTCGTTGAATGGACGCCGCCATCGCCTGAACATGATCCAGTAGAGTCGGCGGCGGCGAGGCTGGAAAAGGGAGATGTGATTCCCGCTGTCCTGATACTTGAACTATTGCGGCAACAAATCCCGAACGAGTTTCGGCTACTGTATAACCTCGGTGTAGCCTACAGCGAGTTGGGCCGGTTGAAAGAAGCCCGAACGACACTGAGCGAGGCCCTGCGTCTTGATCCCAAGCATGTCAATTGCCGTGTTGCCTTGGGCGTCACCTTTGCCACGGAGGGTCGCCATCAGGAAGCGATCAAGGAATTTGAGCGAGCGGTTGCAGACGATCCTAACAACCCTTGGGCACAGCGGAATCTTGGCGGATGCCTACTGGCCATGAAAGAAGTAGATCGTGCCACGGCTTGTTTGCTGCAGGCGACCCAACTCAATCCCAAGGACCAGAAGGCGTTCTTTGGATTGGGCGAGGCATATCGAATGGCTGACAAGTTGGAAGATGCCGATGAAGCTTACCGGCAAGTGGTCGCCATTGATGAGTTCAGCGACTCAGCAAAACTGGCAAAGAAGCAGTTGTCTTTCCTTGCCCAGGTTGGGTTCAAGAGGCGAGGGGGCAGATTGGGTCGTCCCGATGCCGTGATGTACTGCCTGTCGGCCCTTGAGCGATTTGCAAAATTGCCCGAGGAAGAGGTCAGACGGATCTCCTTTGAGGTCGGCATGCTCGGCACCAAGGGATTTGAGATCAACGACCCAGAGCAGCAATATCAACTGCGGTCGATACCGGGCAAATTCAGCGGCATGGAACTGGTTTGCATCATGTACGTGGGGTTTCAGCAGTTTGCCCCAGATTGTCCCCCAAACTTTGATCTGTCGGCTGAGTATGCAGCGGCGAAGGAATTGTTCAGGAAAAGGCAAGAGAAGCGTGGATGACCAACATGGTTCTATCATGGTGTGAAATCACGAAATAGGCTTCCTCACTTGTTATTGCCGATCTGACTGGGAATCCTGTTGGGCTGCGGCAAGGCTAGGAACTCAATCCTCCGCCGGCACCCCGCTGATCGACTTCTTTAGCTGGTAAAGCACGTTGACAAGATACTGCCGCAAGCCGAACTTTCCGGCCAAGCGAACCCCGGCTGTGATCCAAGCCTGTTCATCAACGGCAGCCTTGAAGGGCGGAATCCCGGCCAACACGGGGTTGCAGAGGATTCCGCCGACCATTTCCTTATTCCATCCGTCGTCATTCCAGTCACGGTCACCCTGGTAAGAAACACTGGGAAGCGGCACATCTCCTTCCGTTCGTCGTGGTGGATAATCGCCAATCGGCTGCGGCTCGCCCAGATACTTCGGGACCGTCAGCCTGAGAATATGGAGCAGATCGGTGAGGAACTGGGCCAAGCCGTTATCGTCAATGTCCCGTTCGCAGCCCAGCACCCAGTCCTCGTCCGAGATCGAACGAGGATGCCTACCGATGCCGGTGGCGACGGGGTTGATGCTGACGCCCCGTAGTTCGGCGTTTGACCATGTTTCCGGCGACGTGTGCAGATCGGGCCAGCGGACTTTCGGTTTCAGCTTTCGTGTCATGGATTCAGCGTCATGAACTGGACGGTCTTATTTTTCCTTCCGCTTCAACTTGCTGTCGTTATCTTTCAGAAACGCCTTGATCTCGTCGGCAAATGCGATTAACCGCTCCCACTGCTCGATATAAAGCGTGACTGGCATCCGTTGCAGTCCGTAGATGCTGACCGCACCCTTCTCGCTGACCTTGCAGTAGAGCGAACCTTTTTTCGGTTGCTCGATTTCTGCAAGCATCTTGGAAGCCGCATCGACTTCAAGTTCACCGGCAGCAAGTTTCTTCAGGATTTCTTCTTTGTTCATGGTTTTCGCTCATGGGTTGGGTGATGGATTGACCAAACAAGAGGATACCGTTCCTGGTGGCAATAACAAGAGGGGCTAGCGGGGCTGGCATTGATCTTCGGATTGCCTCATTGTCTTTAACACACCAACGCATCCTGATATAATGACACCATGACCAAAAAAGACATTGTCCGCCGCATCGCCGACGACCTCGGCCGCACCCCGATAGAAACCGCACCGATCGTGCAAAAAACGCTCGAAGCGATCATCAACGTCCTCGTCGAGGAAGGCCGCGTCGAATTAAGGAACTTCGGCATCTTCGAGGTGAAAAAGCGGAAGGCCCGGCAGAGCCGCAACCCAAGGACTGGCGAAGAAATTATGGTGGGCGAGACGGTGACGGTGAAGTTTAAGCCGGGTAGGGTAGTGAAGGAGCGGGTGGCGATGGAGTGCGGTAAAATAGGGCATCAAAGTCTTACAAGGGACAAGGCGACTAACTTGAAGGAACGGTTATCATGACAAGATGTGTGGGCTGGGTAACGGTGTTGAGCGTAGGCTTGTTGCTGCCAAGTATTGCGGCAAGTGCTGATTTGGTGGAGTCCAAGAGCGATCCATCGAAACGGCCGGCGGTGCGGAAGGTCGGTGTCCTGGACCTCAACCGTCTCTTCAAGAGCCATGCGGATCTGAAGGGGAAACTGCAAAGATTGCAAGTCGAGGCAAAGCTTGTCCAGGCGAAGCTAGAGAGCGATTCGGCGGCTGTCAACAAGAAGGCCGAGGGACTAAAGGACCTGACCACTGGAACGCCCGAATACAGGGCCCTGGATGCAGAAATTGCTAAGCGTCAGGCCACTCTTCCGGCGGAAATTGCTACGAAGAGAAAGGAGTTCGTGGAACGGGAAGCCCGACTGTACTACGACGCCTATCAGGAAATCATGAAAGACGTGGAGAAGCTCGCCAAGAGCCAACATATTGCCATCGTATTGAATGCGAGCCACCAGGAAATCAACGCTGGCGATCCCAACGACGTTGCCCGTGGAATCAGCAATAAGGTAATCTGGTTCGACGATTCGATCGATTTGACGCCGGTGCTGGAAAAGAACTATTCGCAATGCCCTGCTCCGGCTGCGGCCGGCAAGGAGGCTTCCGTTGCCGCGGAATCGGAAAAGCGATCCAAACAAACGGGGCAAGCGGGTGTGCCGTCGTTCGTGCCGCATACCGGCTACGGCCTGCCGAGCGTATCGACCGACTGGTAAAGTGACCAGCAAGACTGGTTAGGCCTGGATCTGCAATCTCGATCCTTTGGCTCAGTCGGCCACGGTGGCGATGGCTTTATGCGGCAGTGGGCGGGATGGCCTACTTTGCTCTGGTCGGACTGAACTTCCACTTTGTCTGTGATGTGATTGCCGGTGCCATGCTCGGCTCGATAACTGGCGTTTATGCCACGTGGATATTTCGATTACAACCTGTGGCAGAGCAAGATCGATACGCCAGGAGCAGCATCTGAGCAGATCACATTTTCATCTCAAGTACAAAATCTTGCAGATGATCGTCTTGGTCCAATCATCTCCCTGATTCTTACCGACTCGCGTCAGACCTACTGAAACTCCCGCCAAGACGCAAGATACGGCCCTGTTTACCGGCTTATTCGGCATATCCAGAATCTGCGTCAGTGAATGGGAGCTTTGGCGATGCTTTGTGGATTGTTCCGTTGATTCTGAGGGTAATAATTGTTCATACAATCGAAACCCAGAAACGGAGATAAAGAAATGGCCAAAAAACCCAAGATCAGCAAGACCCAAGCCGTGCGTGACTACCTGAAGGACCATCGTGGTGCCATGAACGTAGAAATCGCTACGGCATTGAAGAAGCAAGGCATCCCGATCACACCAGCCCACGTCGGCACCATCAAGACCATCGATAAGAAGGCCCGCACTGCCAAGAAGGCAGCGAAGAAACCCGCAGTCGCAGTAGCCACTGCACCGGCAGTCGTTGAGAAGCCGACGAAGAATGGCGATACGATCACCCTGGATCAGGTCAAAAAGGTTGCTCAAACGGTCAAGGCGATTGGCGGTATCCATCGCGTACTTGAAGTGCTGGATGTCATTAAAGAGCTGGGCGGCGTGAAGAAGTTCAAGGAGTTGGCGGAAGCAATCTCGGCCATCAATTCGGACGACATTCCGTTCTGAGTTATGAAAGCAGGGCTGGTCTGGTTGTTTTAGGGCGGGCAGTAGCGGTACCGTCTGGTATTGTCCGCCTGATATTTAGTGCAGTTTCGACCAAAGCTGCTGGCTTGTAGCAAGTGAGTGACCATGCTGGTACTGTCCAGAAAAACGAGCGAGAGCATAGTTATCTGCGATAACATCGTTGTGACAGTTGTCGAAATCCGTGGCGACAAGGTACGACTCGGCATTGACGCACCGAGGAGCGTTTCAGCTCACCGCCGCGAGGTCTATGACGCGATCAAGCTTTCAGAAGGTTCGCAGGTAGAGTCGCCTGAGAAGCCAGTCTCCGAGAAGTAAGTTCGTCCCGCCTCTGCGTCATCCGCTCCCAGAATGAGTCGCCACCTCCGTAAGACGTCCAAAATAGAATAGCCCTCCCAAGGCAAGTACCAGGGGAGGGCTAATCGTACGGACATGACCATTACTGGCCTTTGATCGGTCTTAGGCGGCGATATTCTTCTCTGTTTCTTCCAAGCTCAGCTTCTTTAGCAATCCGCCGGTCTCGTCGTAGAACTTGATTTCCCTCGTGTCCGCAAGCAAAACCGCTTGCATTCCACCACAATAATAGCGGTAGCCGACAAAATATCGGTCCTTGAGTAGAATTGCCCGAGTGAGTGGGGCTTCCGACGCCCCCAGTTCTACGAAGGTCCTTACTAATATTTGGTTGAGGAAATCCGCCGTTTCACGAGCTTCCATGATGCCGCTCCTTAAGGTAAATAACGCATCGGCATCAATGGTGATTCAGAAGAAGATTGAAGGCATGTCTCGACACAACCGGCAAAGCTCGCCCATTCTGCCAGGAGGGAGTTCATCATCGGCCTTGACTCACTAAACCGATCATCGTATTCTTCCGGCAGCATGAAGGCTCCTTGATGCCACGGGCAGCAATCGCACTGCCACAGACCGCCCAATCGCTCCCGAAAAAGCAAGTATCCTTCCCCCCCTGGGACACTGGCTTTTCGGGGGCTTTTTCTTTTGTGACCGTGACTCAAATAGCCGAATCGACGTGCGACCTCTTTCCGATGTCCCGTTTCACGGCAGCATCTTCTTTACCACCTTCTCGCAAAACTTTTCGTATCGCTGCCGGGCAAGCTCTACATCCGCATGAAGGTTGTTGATATGTTCCTCCAAGTGCCCAATAATCATCGCTTCACCGACCTCAGGCAATATAGTTTCCTCAGTAATTCGCCGGTGAAGCACTGTGAGTGCCGCTTGCGATTTATGAATGACGGCATCCAGACATGCCTTATTACTACACTCTCGAAGGTAAGCCAGGGTATAGGTCAGCCGTCAATGACTTTGGTGTGGCCAGTTTCGACGGCGGCGATGTCGGCGTAGCGGATGGTCTTGCGTAGGAAGGGTAACGGGCCGAAGCGAAGGGCCAAGTATCCGCCTTCGTCGCGGATCGTCAGAGAGCCAAAACCGCATCAGCATCAGCGGCGGTCTGCATGGCCCACGGAAAGTTCCTCTGCCGCAATCCGTTGCAAAGTCTGTATGGCAAGTTCACGGACCCGTGCATCTGCGTCGTGCAACAGTCCCGTGACGTGCGGCACCGCGTCACGCCCCATTCTCACTAATACCAGGGAGGCATCAATGCGGATGATTTGATCTCTGTCTCGAAGTAGGTCGGCAAGGACCGGTATCGCGGTCTTGGCTTTAGCCCCCATCTCTCGTAAAGCACCGACAGCACTTTGGCGGACAGAAGGATCACAATCGCGAAGCCGTTCCGTGATTGCGGGTATTGCAGCCTTGGCTTCCGGCCCAATCTCTCCCAAGGTCCGCACGGCAAGTTCCCGGACACGAGGCTTAATGTCCCAAAGCAGTGGCACAAGGCTCGGCACTGCCTCTGGCCCCATTTTTGCTAACGCGTGAGAGGCATCGATCGCAACGTATTGATCCGTGTCTCGAAGCCTTTCGGCGAGGGCTGGTATCGCGGTCTTGGCTTTATCCCCCATGTCTCGTAATGCAGCGACGGCAGTCAGGCGAACCGAACTATCTGGATCCCATAGCCGTTCCGCGATTGCGGCGATGGCTAGGTCAAGACGGTCTCCCGGGTTCGCTGTCGATCGGGTTTGGTCTTGAATGCCTTGGCCGTAGCCGGCAGAAGTGACTAGGCCACCGCTAGTCAGGAGTAATGCAATCACCTTGACAATTTGCCCATTACGGCGTTTTGAAACCGCGATCTTGCAGAGAACCTTGTTGTGATCAGCCGCCATAGGCATCGTTACGGTTTCCTTAATGGTCGTCATGACTTGCCTTGCCTTTCGTTTCAGCAGTTTCAGCCCGTGATAATCAGGCCATGAATTCGACCTGGTCGAAGCCGGGAGTCAACGTAGGCTCCCTCCAGGAACACGATGCGGGGTGCTCAGGTATCCTTTTTCTATCATAGTTCCTCCCCTGTGACCGAGCAAATTGGCTGGCGAACGCAGCCGCACGGCCTCCTGGATACCGTTAGCCAAGCGTTGCAAGTGCAATTCAAGGAACCCGGCATGAAGAATTGCCGGCGGCCCGTTATGGGCCAGCCAAGCACCGGCCAGAGTCGCCAGGGTGAAGGCATAGAGAAGGTAGTGCCAGCAACCGTCTTGAATTCTTTCGAATGTCAGGCAGATTTTGGCTGGACTTCGGGCTTTGCACTAAGGGAACCAGTTTCGTTATTGGTGGCCCTGCCTGCGGAGCTGACCTGGGCATTGGCACGCTGCCAGTGGCTGAAGATGTCCACGTCAAACCAATACGGCAGCGATTCCCGCTGGACGAGCGAATCGTTGGTTTTAGACTTGTGCTTCCGTTTTCTGGCCATGTCCAGACTCCATTAAGACGTAGAATGGTTCGTTTCAGCAGTTTCTACGATCTGGACACATGGTTAGTTCGCCAAGACCAGCACGAACTCCGGACAGCACCATGCCTACTTTCCGCGGATCACGATCACTGGACCGCGAATCTCTTGGGGTCGATCCGGCGGCGTGGGTTTGCTGTGGGTGGCCGAATCGAGCAGTTGAAGGTGCAGGGCCGTTAAGTTGGCTGGCTTTTCGGCGGGCGTTGCCGTTGTAGTCATCGGTGGGGATTCCTCATTGTTCGGGCAGATGGGTAAATCGGCCAGAAGGGACGGTGGGGTTTGGCCTGGAGGTGGCTGCGGTGGCCCCCGAACTTCACGACTACTTCCTAATTCGGATTCTCAAGAGTAGCTGGCGGCGTGACTGCTTGAGGAGTGTGGATTCTTGCGAGCACATCAAGCTGTTCTCGCTGGACATCGTACAGGCCTTTTTTGATTTGGATCGAACGAATGCGGCCATCATGCATCCAGTTGCGAATATTCTTGTACCTGGAATTGTGCCAACGCTCGGCCAATTCACGCTCCGATTCGCCCTGGTGCGGGCAACGACCATACACATAGGTAGTGATTTCCTTGGGCGTTAGTCGCAGAAATCCAGGTGGTGATCCGGATTGGATCTTTGAAGCCTTTTCCAAGAGAGGCTTGTGTAAGCAACTCTCCGGGGAACGGGCTAAGGGTAAAGCGTTAAGCCGTTCCAGGTTCCTGACGTCTATAGCAGCTTTAGCTGCCAAAAAAACACTTTCGCCGTCCGGGGCGCTGAGTGTTAATGCACTTACTGCAGCGATCTGGACACCTTTGTCCGAGTCATCGAGGGCGAGGCTCACAAGTTCGGGGACCGAAAGTGGTGCTTCAAAGCCAAACCAACCGGTACATGTACATGCTGAGGAACGCAAGGAAGCGTCTAGTAGTCCCCCTACGGAGGGAATAGCATTTATGGCAGTATCAACTTTCCAAGACATCAACTCATTCAGGGCGTTCTTGCAGACGGAAGATTCTGAATCGACAAGATTCGTGATGATATCCTCCAGAGGTAGCCTAACAGCATTGGGTTTTGCGGCCACGATACCTGGCGATGGATTTTTCTTAGGTGGCTCCTTCTTTCGACGATAATTTAGATATGGTTCGTAACAATGCTCCTGAGACGGATGTCTCATTCCAGCGATCCCTATAGCGAGCAATGCGGGGACAACTAACGCCGCCGCCAGTGGACCGGCCACCGGAGCAGCCACCGGGAGGACAGTCAGCAGGCCGAGCTTTGCAACCAGAGCGGTTAAACCCTCGCAGAACATCGTTACACTAAGCCTCGAATAGGTCCACTAACGCACAAGCCTACCAGCCCCCGTAAATACCGGCGGCGAAGGCTTCGTCGTTTATTATACGCATCACTTCCGTCGGAGTCCAGATTTTCCTTTTGCCGCCGCTAATCCCCCTATCGCTGAGAACTTCGATTCGCCGTCCAACGCCCATTATTATGTCTTCACCTCCAGATGTGGTAAGCGTGACCAATTTGAGTGGCATTGCTCGAAGGGTGACCTGTTCAAGTGAAAGCCTCCTCCTATGAACCACCATCGGGTGGACAGTTGCACGGGCCGATAGTTCAATTTCTATTAGGATCGCCGAACTGCCCTGCCTAAGTGTCGGATAGACGGTGTTCGGAAACGGCCAGGAATTGCGTCGGAACCTGGCCGGAAACCTGCCGTTTTCTGCCCCGCTGATTTGACTCCACTGCTAAGAATTGAAGCGGTACTGTCCACTAATACCGTTTCACGGGTAGGTAACAGAATATGAGAGCTTGGATATTTCAAGATCATCGTCAGAAAATGAAACTTGGCGACAAAGCCCCCTGGTCGGCGGGTTGGGTTGATCCCGAGGGCAAACGAAGGTCCAAGCGGATCGGCAGCAAGAGCATGGCGGAGAAGTACTCCAGAAAGAAGGAAGGGGAGTTGGCGGCGGGAACCTACCAGTCCGACATCCGTAAGAAGTGGGACGAATTCAAGTCGGAGTACGAGCGGCGGGTCTTGGCTCTGATGCCGCCGCAAACCCAGGAAGTGATTCTCCAGTCCCTCGAAAAGTTCCGCGAGATCATCAAGCCGGTCAAAGTGGTAACCATCCGGACGGCAACGATCGACGACTTCATTGCCAAGCGGCGGGAGGAGCGAGGCCGGAAGCCGGGGAGCAAGGTGTCTCCCGCCACAATTAACAAGGATTTGCGGCACTTGAAGGCAGCTCTAAGAATCGCCCAAGAGTGGGGATATCTGCCCAAGGTTCCGAAGATTCGCATGGCCAAGGAACCAAAGAAGCTGCCGCGGTTCGTGACGCCCGAGCATTTTGCTGCAATGTACACGGTATGTGACGTGGCGATCCGGCCGGCTGGGCAAGACTATGCCGCTGCTGATTGGTGGCGTGGGGTGTTGATGTTCGCCTACATGACCGGCTGGCGTATCTCCGAGATTGTCGGGGCACTCACCTGGGACGACGTCTCCTTGGACGATGGGAACGCTATCACACGGCATGGTGACAATAAAGGCAAGCGAGACGAACGGGTTCCCCTTCACTCAGTTGTGATCGAGCATCTCCGCAAACTGGTGGACCTTGGGCCACTGGTGTTTCCCTGGTCGCACGGCCGGAAAATGTTGTACGACGAGTTCGGCCGCATCCAGGACGCGGCCGGAATCAACCTTCCCTGTCCTGAAAAGCACGTGCACACTGACGCCTGCCATCGTTATGGCTTCCATGACCTTCGGCGGGCGTTCGCCACCATGAATGCCGATCGACTTACTGGCGATTCGCTACAAGCGTTAATGCGGCACAAGAGCTACCAGACGACACAGAGGTACATCAACATGGCCCGGCAACTCGACGAGTCGGTCAAAGTTCTCTATGTTCCGGACGTGAAGCCCAAGAAAGCCGCCACCTGATCCGGCATTGAGTGTTTATTGAGTGTTGCACCGCGTTGCCAGATCTCACGATGTCAAAAGCCCCGCAGTGACATATCCTAAGTCATTGCGTTACATTGCTTTATAACTAGCCGAGGCGGGGTTCGAACCCGCACGTCCCGTAAGGGACACAGGATTTTAAATCCTGTGCGTCTGCCAATTTCGCCACTCGGCCTCTTCCGCCCGGAACCGCCCATCAGTCGGCAGCGCGCCGGGCCAATTAAAGTCGCTCGATTCGGAAAGTTTCAGATTCGGGCAACTCTGGACTTTTTGTTTGCACTTTCATTCGCGCCGACATATAGCCAAGCCCTCACCTCCGGCCCTTCTCCTAATAAAAAGGCGCGGGGAGGATTGGCTGCTTTATGCCGTTGCCGCGGCAATCTTGTTCACGGCATTCAAAAATGCCTTCGCACTGGCCTCCACGCTATCGGTCGAAACGCCACGGCCGCGATACATTTTGCCGCCGTGCTCAATCTGCACCATCACCTCGCCCTGCGCGTCCTTGCCAACCGTCACGCTGTGTACGTTAAAATCCTTGCAGACAACCGAGATCCCGGTCAGATTCTCGATCGCCAGGAAAACCGCGTCGACCGGCCCGTCGCCACCGACCACGTCGGTCGAAACTTCGCTCGATCCGCGACACAGCCGCAGATGCACGCTGGGGATCTGGCCCGTGCCGCTGGTTATGTTATAGGAAACAAAACTCCAAAGCTCGGGCACCTGCCGCATCTCCTGCTCCGTCAAGGCTGCGATGTCGGCGTCGTAGATCTCCTTCTTCTTATCGGCGAGAACCTTGAACATTTCAAAAATCTGCTGGATCTGCTCGTTGCCGAGCGTATAGCCCAGGGCCTTGATGCGGCTGGCCAGGGCGGCGCGGCCGCTGTGCTTGCCAAGCACGAGTTCGGTGGTGGCAAAGCCGACATCCTCGGGCCGCATGATCTCGTAAGTCGTGCGCTCCTTGAGCATACCGTCCTGGTGAATGCCCGCCTCGTGGGCGAAGGCGTTTCGGCCGACGATCGCCTTGTTGCGCTGCACCTGGATGCCGGTCACGTTGGCCACCAGCCGGCTCGTGGGCACCAGCCGCTTGGTGTTGACATTCGTGTGGGCACGATAGAAATCGCTACGGGTTCGCAAGGCCATGACGGCCTCTTCCAGCGAGCAGTTGCCGGCGCGCTCGCCGAGGCCGTTGATCGTGCATTCAATCTGTCCGGCACCGGCTTCCACGGCAGCCAGGCTATTGGCCACGGCCATGCCCAGGTCGTTGTGACAATGAACACTGATCACGGCCTTGTCGATGTTGGGCACGCGGTTGCAGAGCGTCTGGATGACGCGGTGCATGTGGCTGGGGGTGGCATAGCCGACCGTATCGGGGATATTGACCGTTGTAGCACCGGCGGCGATGGCCGCTTCGACCACCTGGCAGAGGAAATCAGGTTCGGTGCGCGCGGCGTCCTCGGGCGAGAACTCGACGTTAGGGCAATAACCGGCCGCCCGCTTGACCCCGGCCACCGCATGGCAAATGATGCCGTCCTTGTCCATCTTGAGCTTGAATTCACGATGGATCGCGCTGGTGGCGAGGAAAACGTGGATCCGCGGCTGCTCGGCGTGCCGGAGCGATTCCCAGGCACGGTCGATGTCCGCGTCGCGGCAGCGGGCTAGGCCACAGATCTGCACGCCGCGGACCGAGCGGGCGATCTCGCTCACCGCCTCAAAGTCGCCGGGCGATGCGATGGGGAAGCCAGCCTCGATGACATCGACGCCCAGGGCCAGCAATGCCTGGGCGACCTCCATCTTCTCGGCCAGATTCATGCTTGCTCCGGGCGACTGCTCGCCGTCGCGGAGCGTGGTGTCAAAAATAACAATGCGTCGCGAATTGGTGTGGGATGTATCTGTCATGGTCGATTCAATTAAAAAACCCTAAGACCTTACTGGCCTTAGGGTTTTGCTTGTATTCGGAACTTGGTGGTCTACGCGCAAACCCTAAAACCGGAGGCTGGCAAGAGCCAGCAATAGCAACGGTAACAAGAAGGTCTGGGTAGACATAATTCGCACTCTGTACGGGTTCTCAGCACGGCGACCGACAATTCTCCCCCAAATATACAAGAAACTGACTGGGAAGTCAAGGGTTCTTATTTGGAAAGACACACCTTGAGTCAAACGACCAATTCGGGTAGCCTTCGCCCCGCCATGGAATATGAAATCGAGCGATCGGCGAAATGCTGCGCGGCGACAGGCCGGGAATTCGCTCCCAGCGAGAAGTTCTACTCCGCGCTCATCTCCGAGGGCTCCGAGTTAAAAAGGTGCGATTATTCGGTCCAGGCTTGGCAAGGCCCACCGCCAGGTTCACTCGGTTGGTGGAAGTCGCAGATGCCCGACCAACATGCCCGGCGTACCCATTGGGCGCCAAATGAAGTGTTGCTGAACTTTTTTGACGAGCTGGCCGAACAGCCAGACAGGCAGGACATGCGTTACGTGCTAGCCCTGCTCTTGGTTCGCCGTCGCGTGATGCGGATGGAAGAGGAGCAGCGCGATGAGGCAGGGCATGAGCGGTTAATGCTTTACTGCCCGCGGCGAGATGCGCAGTACGAAGTGCCGGCGGTGGCGCCGGATCCGCAACGGGCGGAAGAGATCCAGCAGGTGTTGGCGAAGCTGCTGGAAAGATGAAGGTGGGAAGGGGAGGAAAGAGTGAAGGGTGGGAATGGTAAAAAAAGTGTGAAGGAACTAAAGTAGGCCCATTACACCTCTGCGCGATGCGTACATTTCAATGCACGGAAGCACATCTCGACATCTTCTGTTAACGCTGGCGCTGGCGACACTTGTCGCACAGGGTGGTTGTGCCTGGCTGCGCAGTTTGTACACAATGCAGGAACCGCCGCCGCAGGTGCTTCCGCCCGGTGCGGGGCTGGAACAGGTCATCGCGGCGGTCAATCGAAATAACTCGCAAATCCAGGCCCTCTACAGTAATTCGGCCACGCTCAGTGGACCGGGCCATCCGACCCTGCAAGCCCACATCGCCTTTCAACGGCAGCGCAACTTCCGCCTCAGGGCCGACACCGGTTTGACGGGGACGGAGGTTGACCTGGGCAGCAACGATCAACTCTTCTGGTTCTGGATCAAGCGCAACCAGCCGCCGGCGGTCTACTTTTGCCGCCACGATCAGTTCCCCACAAGCCAAGCGCGGCAGATGATTCCCATCGACCCCAACTGGCTGATCGAGGCCCTCGGCACGCTGGAGCTTGACCCATCGCTGCCGCACCAGGGGCCCTATCCGGATAAGGGCAACCGGATTCAAATCCGCACCGTCCGCGAAACGCCCGATGGACCGAACATGAAGGTCACGATCATCGACTCGGTCAGCGCGTGGGTCATGGAGCAGCAGATCTACGACACCCAAGGGCGGCTGCGGGCACGCTCGGTGGTCGAGAATTACCGTCGCGATCCGCGGACAAAGCTCTACGTTCCGACGGCCGTGCGGGTGGAGTGTCCCGAGGCACAATTCTCGATGCGCATCGACCTCGGCGCGGTGCAAGTCAACCAGTTGCAGGGCAATCCGGCCGAGTTGTGGACGATGCCCAACTATCCCGGTTCGACGCTCGTCGATTTGGGCAATCCGAACCTGCCCCAGGGTCCGCCGCCAGGGATGTCGGTGGGGCGATAATTGTTCGTCGCACGGATAGCCCCTGACCTTCAGCCCCTACGGGTTTGATGGTATAATCGGGTAGAACAGCAATAATGATTCTCGGACCTATAAGGTTCCCGAACTTCGCGCAGGTTGCTCAAACGGCAACCACCGCGTCTGCCAAGGAAATTGCCAACACCCTTAATTACTCTATCCAAAGAAAGCTCAAAAAATGAAGATCGCCACGATCGAGACCAGCAAAGGCACCATCCGCGCCGTGCTACATGCCGACAAGGTGCCGAAAACGGTCGCCAACTTCGAGAAACTTGCGGCCAAAGGCTTTTATAATGGCCTGAAGTTTCACCGCGTCATCGAGGACTTCATGATCCAAACCGGCTGCCCCAAAGGCACCGGCACCGGCGGCCCGGACTATGAGTTTGAAGACGAGTTCCACAAGGATCTCAAGCACATCGGGCCTGGCGTGCTTTCCATGGCCAACTCGGGACCAAACACCAACGGTTCACAATTTTTCATCACCCACGTCGCAACCCCCTGGCTGGACCGCAAGCACTCGGTCTTCGGCCAGGTGATTGAAGGCATGAAGGTCGTCGATGCCATCAAGCAGGGCGACAAGATGATTAAGGTCACGGTGACGGAAGAGGCCGATAAGAAGTAGTTTTCGATACATTTGGAGTGCGAGGGCTTGCCCTCGCTTTTCAAAACGCCTGGAGAGTTGGTCGATTCGGAAGTGGACGGGACGCATTGGAGAGCGGTGGCAAGCCACCGCACTCCAAAGGAGATCGACATGCAATACATTTGGAGTGCGAGGGCTTGCCCTCGCTTTTCAAAACGCCTGGAGAGTTGGTCGATTCGGAAGTGGACGGGACGTATTGGAAAGCGGTGGCAAGCCACCGCACTCCAAAGGAGATCGACATGCAATGGGTGCGGGCTTGTTATTGGATGCTGATTCGCTTCCTGACCCGGTTCCGCTACCGCGTTCGCGTGGAAGGACTGGAAAAACTCCGCGACCTCCGCGGCCCGACGCTGGTGATGCCCAATCACCCGGGGCTGATCGATCCGCCGCTGGTGCTCTCCAACGTCCGCATACCGGGCGGGATGCGGCCAATCGTCACGACCAGCATGTATCGCAAACCGCTGCTCTACCCGCTCATGCGGCTGGTCAACGCGGTCGAGGTGCCGGAAATGGAGGAGCAGAGCCGCAACGCCCGCGAGCAGACGCTGGCAATGATCGACACCATCGTCGAGGGGTTGAACCGCGGCGAGAATTTCCTGATCTATCCGGCCGGCCGAACCGAACGGCGGGGAATCGAGCAGATCGGCGCCACGCGGGCCGTGGCCGATCTCTTGGAACGCTGCCCGCAGGCCAACATCGTGCTGGTCCGCACCCGCGGCGTCTGGGGCAGCATCTTCACGACGGCCTTCACGGGCGACCATCCAAACCTGGAACGCTGCGTTGTGCGGGCCTGGGGCTGGGTCTTCGCCGCATTGTTCGTCTTCCTGCCGCGACGGAACGTGACCATGACCGTCGAGCGAATCGATCGCCGCGATCTGCCGGGCATCACCCGCGATAAGCTCAACCCGTTCCTGGAAGCGTGGTACAACCGCGGCGCGCCGGAGAAACCGACCTTTGTGCCATTCAGTTTTCTCTTTGGCCCACGGCAGCACGAGTATCCCACGCCGATCGTGACCGGCCAGGTTGACCTAACCAAGATCCGGCCGGCCACGATCCGCGCGGTCAACGAACTGGTCGAAGAGCGGCTCAAGCGGCCGCTTTCGGTTGAAGAGAATTCCGCCGAGATGCTCCTGGAACGGCTCGGGCTTGATAGTCTGGAACGGATGGACCTGGCCCTGCACATCGAAGATCGCTTTGGCTTCCGCAGCGATCGCGTAGCGGACGCGCTCGGCGAGCTTTGGGCCTTGGCCGAAGGGCAACTCTCCACGAACGGAAATAAGCTTCAGTCGGCCCCCGCGGCGTGGAACCTGCCGCGGAGCAACAAGGAAGAACCGGCCGTGCTCGGCGAGTCGCTGGCCGAGGCATTTGTCCGCCGCGCGTTCAAACATCCCGACGATGTCGTTGCCGCCGATGGTCTTTCCGGTGTGCTCAGCTATCGCAAGTTGTATGTTGGCGCAAGGCTGATGGCGAAGCGATTCCGGGCACTCTACGCATCCTCACCCCCTGCCCCTCTCCCAAAGGGAGAGGGGAGCTTGGTGCCTGCCCCTATCGGCGTGCTGCTTCCCGGTTCGGTGGCGGCCGATGTGGTTTTCTTCGGCCTGCATTTGGCCGGTAAACTGCCCGTGCTCCTCAACTGGACAACCGGCCCCGCCAATCTGGCCCACGCGGTCAAGACACTGGGCATCCGCCACGTTATCACATCCAAAAAGCTGATCGACCGGCTCGGCATCCAGATCGAAGGGGCCGAATACCTGTTCCTGGAAGATGTCCGCGGCGGCATCGGCAAACTGGAAGCGGCGATGACGCTGCTCTCGACCTACGTGCTGCCCGGCCGATTGCTGCACGGCTTGCCGCGGCCGGACGCCGACGCTCCGGCGGTCGTCCTCTTTACCTCCGGTTCGGAGAGCACGCCCAAAGCGGTGCCGCTCTCGCATCGGAATCTGATTTCAAACCTGGGGGCGTCGCTCACCGTCTTGCAGGCGCGTTGCAGCGACGTGGTGCTGGGCTTCTTGCCGCCGTTTCATAGTTTCGGACTGCTGGGCAACATCCTGGCCCCGATCCTCGGCGGCATTCGCGTGGTCCACTATCCCGACCCCACCGATGCAGCGGGACTGGTTCGCACCGCGTCCACCTATAAGACCACGATCGTGGTCACCACGCCGACCTTTCTCAGCTATATGTTTGGTTCGGCGCGTCCTGAAGACCTGGCATCGCTACGGATCATTGTAAGCGGCGCGGAAAAATTCCCCGAGGCCCTTTTTGAACGCGCCAAACAGATGATTCCCCATGCCTTCATCCTTGAAGGCTATGGCATCACGGAATGTTCGCCGGTCGTGGCGGGCAATCTGCCTGGCAAGATCAAGCAGGGCACCGTCGGGCCGCCCGTGGCCGGCGTGGAAGTCTGCCTCGTCGATCCCGATTCGCATCAACGCCTTCCCACCGGGTCTACCGGCATGTTGCTGGTCCGAGGGCCGTCGATTTTCAACGGCTACTTGAACTACAACGGGCCTGATCCATTCACCGAGGTCGACGGCAAGCGGTGGTACGTAACGGGCGATCTCGTGCGATTGGACGAAGACGGCTATATCCACTTCTGCGGGCGCCTGAAGCGGTTCCTCAAGATTGGCGGTGAGATGGTTTCCCTGCCGGCCTTGGAAGAGCCGCTCAGCCGGCTCTACCCGCCAACGGAAAACGGTCCGCAGGTGGCGGTCGAAGGCGTCGATGCCCCCGGCCGCTGGATCGTGCTCTTCACCACGCTGGAAATGTCACTCCAGCAGGCCAACGCCATCCTGGCTGAGGCGGGCTTGCGCGGCGTGATGCGGCTGGATGCCGTGGAACGCATCGAGGCGATTCCCGTGCTCGGCACCGGCAAGACGGATTACAAGGTTTTGCGCAAACGGGTGGCGGAACAGCATAATTGAACAACCACCCGCCAGAATATCAAGTAGGTCAGGCTTTCCAGCCTGACGTTGCCCGTTTCACTGTCAGGCTGGAAAGCCTGACCTACTAGACATTCCTGAATCCAAACTATCGCTACAGGGTCATGCCCGGTTCACTGTCAGGCTGGAAAGCCTGACCTACAGCAGTTTTGACATCTTGGCGGGTGGTTGTAATTAAACGTGTCGAGAACGGCAAGAACATGGATCCTGGCTTAAGCCGCGCGGAGGCTGGCAGCGACTAGTCAATCTGGCACGTGCTGGAAACCGCCATGCCCAACCGATAAGCCCGAACGCGCCGAGCAAGGCAAGGGTGGAAGGTTCGGGAACCACGGCAAACTGGCTATTGTGATCCAGCACGGCCCACACCGCATGAGACTGGACATCCACGCCGTAATCGCCCAGCGTCATGTCGCCGATCCACGATCCAACGCCGACGAAATGATTATTTGTGCTGCCAAAATTGCCGAGCACGGCCAGTTCCCACAGATCGTCGGCAGTGCCAGCTTTAGCGTCAAGCCCCTGATCCAGGTATTCCATTTGGATAAATCCGGCATTGGCAGCCGCCAGTTCGCTCAGCCCGGTCCTTTGTTCGACGGCCAGTGAATCGTAGCTCATTTGCAGGACGAATTTATCCGTATGGAGGCTTCCGTGGATAGGTTGTCCAGGGACGACTCCCATGCCGGACAAATCGACGACATCACCGATAAATCCTTCATGGATACCCGTTTCTGGATTCGTGGCCCCTGTCCGCCAGGCCATGCTGGCCGTTGTGGCAACGCTTGCGGTTCCCGCCAGAATCGTGGCCTTGCTGCCGACCATGCCCGCTCCGCCGCTGCCCGCGGTTGCCGATGCTTTGGATTCCAGGTTAGCGTAGCTGGCGTTCTTAGCTATCGGGGCAATCAATGCAGTGCCAAATTTAGTCGGGGAGTTGCTGGCGTCAGCCGTGGCGGTTCCCACGTTGCCTTGCAGCGTGACGATGATCGTCCCGTTGTTGTTGCTGCCCGCACCCGGCAATGGGCTGTCATCCACCAGTTGGGAGGACGACATCGTGAGCGTCGTTACCCCCGTCGTGGTGTAGTTATTGGTGTTCAGGGTGACAAAACTCCCGCTGCTTCCGCCAGCGGCAAGTCCACTGAAGGAAGATACGTACGCCGTGAATGCCGGATCGCCCGCTGGCGTGTAATCGGTCAGTTTAAGATTCGCCGTGGGTACTACCGTGGTATTGGCACGGTTGTAAATGGTAAAACTCTGGAAGGGCGGTGCCGTCGCCCCCTTGAGGAAGTTGCCAAAGTTGATCGTCTGAGTCTTCAGGTTGGTACCAGAGGAAAGGGAAGCGTTGGAGTGGTCGGTGACGGTCAGGGTTGCACTGGTCGAAAGTATGGTTGCCGACGACGCTCCCAGCAGCGTATGGTCATCGCCAAGATTGATGCTGAATACCTGGGTCTGCATTCCTAGCGTGCCGGTGCTTAATGCTGCCGTGTAGGACTGCGTAGAACCGGATGCCACCAATTTGTTGCCGGTAGAGCCGGTAACGAGCGTTCCCAGCGAATTGACATCCAAGGAGGCAAGACCGGTTTGATTGAGGGCGCCATTGAATAGGGTCAGAGCTGCGTTGATCCCCGTTGCTCCAATAATCACCGTTTGGTTGTTGCCGGATATTATTTTCAGGCTCGGAGCCGTATGGCCGAGAACGGTCAACGATGCACTTGTTGAAAGATTGCTTGCTAAAGACGCTCCCAAAAGCGTTTGGTCGTCGCCCACGTTTAGGCTGAAAGTCTGCGTCTGCGTGCCTAGCGCGCTGGTGCTAAAATTTCCCGTATAGGATTGGGTGGAACCGGAAGCGACCAGTTTACCGCCCGTCGAGCCGGTAACGAGCGTCCCCAGCGAGTTGACATCCAGTGAGGCGAGACCAGATTGGTTTTGCGTGCCGTTAGACAACTTCAGCCCTGCGGTAACGCCGTTCGCTCCAACGATCACCGTTTGGTTGTTGCCACTGAGTAGGCTCAAGCTCGGAGCGGAATGGCCGTGAACCGTCAAGGTTGCCGTGGTCGAAAGGGCGGTTGCCGATGACGCACCCGATAGCGTTTTGTCGTCGCCCACGTTTAGGCTGAAAGTTTGGTTTTGCGTGCCTAATGTGCTGGTGCTAAAATTTCCCGTATAGGATTGGGTAGAACCGGAAGCGACCAATTTACCGCCCGTCGAGCCGGTAACGAATGTCCCCAGCGAATTGACATCCAGCAAGGCAAGGCCGGTTTGATTGAGGGTGCCGTTGGACAACTTCAGCCCTGCGGTAACGCCGGTCGCTCCCACGATCACCGTTTGGTTGTTGCCACTGAGTAGGGTCAAGTTCGGAGCAGTATGGCCGAGAACCGTCAAGGTTGCGTCGATTGTTTGCGGCGAATTGGAAGCGTTAGAATCCGTAGCCGTGAACCGAATGGTGTTCACGCCCAAATTGCTGGAACTGGCTGATACCGTACTGGATTGACTTGCACTGGGAGTGAGGTTGCCGGAACCAGGGGTGACCGTTCCTAGCGAGGCGTTTCCGATTGGAACGGCGGCAGTTAGTGTGTAGTTGAGGTTATTAGCACCGGAAGCGGCTGAGTTGCTCACGGTTGCGCCCAGCGAGGCGGTCCCTCCACTGATGATTGTGGCATTGAAGACACTGCCAAGTGTGATGCTTGCGGGCGACGCGAGGGTCAAGGCGAAAACCGTGCCGTGACCATTGGAGCCGCCCCCGTAAGTTGTCCCATACAAATTCGAGCCGTTGAGTGTCAAATCGCCGCAGGGGGTTGCGCCGTCGGCACCGTTGAACGAGTGCAGGATAGTGGGCATCCCACCACCTATGGGGAGACTGAAAACAGTACCGTCATTGTTGGTACCGCCTGCGTTGGTTGTCCCGTAAAGCGTTGAGCCGCTGGGCGTCAGTCCCGAGTGAGGGTTTGCGCCGTTGGTGCCGCTAAAAGAAAGTAGAGTCGTGGGAGCACCGCCGGTCACGGGGAGACTGAATACCGTGCCGTCGTTGTTCGCACCTCCTGCCACGGTCGTTCCGTAAAGCGTTGTCCCAACGAGCGTCAACACACCTTCCGGATTTGCACCGTTGGTGCCGTTGAACGAGCAAAGAGTAGTTAGACTTCCGCCAGTCACGGGGATGCTGAATACTGTGCCGTCCTGGTACGCGCCTCCTGCACCCGTCGTTCCATAAAGAATTGAGCCAATGCGAATCAGGGGACCTTTGTTGTCAGTGCCCGTCCCATTGAAAGACGCCAGGGGCGACGGACTACCGCCGCCTATTGGCATACTGAAGACCGCGCCCTCACCGTATGTGCTGTAGAGCCCTGTCGTCCCGTAGAGCGTCGAGCCGTCAGCGCTTAGCGTCACGCCAGCATGGGGATTACCGCCGGACGACGAGTTAAAACTGCCCAGCACCGTAACATTGCCGCCGGTCACGGGGACGCAGAAGACCGTACCGATGCCCCCGCCGCCAGCACCGTTTGCCGTGCCATAGAGATTTGAGCCAATGAGCAGCAGTCGAGGCGCGGAGCAAGGTATCCAGCCGGTACTAGGGCTGAACGGGGTTGACCAGTTCAGGCTGCCGCCAGTTACGGGCAGGCTGAACACCGTGCCGAGGCCGATCCCCGGGATGTAGTCCGTCGTCGCCCCATAGAGGGTCGAGCCGCTGAGCGTCAAACCGCAAGCAGGATAGGCGCCGTCGGGACCGCTAAACGAGTACAAGGTCTTAAAAGTCTGGGCACCGACGCGGCTTGCGACCAACCAAAGCAGAATCAAAATGCCGACCCGTGCGCCGCAAATTGCCGCGTGACGCACTTTGCGACTCTTAGAAGAACAGAAACCGACAATGCCTGCCATCAACCTTCTCATCTCAAATCTCCTTTGGAGTTGCGAGCGACAAGTCGCCCTGGAATCGAAGAGTAAAGAAATACCGTTTGTATTCGGATACAGTTGCGGATTGGCGACAAGCATGTTGGTGCGGCATAAAAGAAAAAGGGCGCCGATCCGAGCCGCTCCCTCGACCCCTGCCAAGGGGCGTACAGAACAGCCTGGCCGACGCCCCTTTCGGGGCGTGGCACAAGGCTGCTTCTGTACAAGAGCTTTCGCTCAGGTTGGCAGTTTCGAGGGAAGCAGTTACTTGACGCTACGCGTCGATCAATATGTATTCACGGCCGTCAAGCGGCCTGTTATTTCAGCTAATCAGTGCTCCTATTGTCAGTTTGGGGCCATTCCCATTCATAAATGAGGGGGGCCAGCTAGTCGCTAGTCTAGTCACATCGGCGCGGAAAAGCAACATCCGCTCGAAAAAACATTCAATTGACGAACACCACCTGCTGGCGTAGAATAAACCGTGGCCGTGCAAGAACTTGTGGCGTTTGGATGACACTGCCCCGAGACCCGCGAGGCTGCCATGACACTGAGACTCGATAGCGAAAAAGCGATCCAAGCAGTCGGCGTTCTGCTCCGCCACGACGGGAAACGAGCGAGCCGTCCGCGACTGCTGAAACTTCTTTACATCGCAGATCGCATCTCTCTTGATTTGAGGAGTGGCAAAAGAGCTAAAGGGGTCGCGACTCCTAGATTGGCTTTGGCAAGTCATGCCGAGGGCGCGCTACAAGTCCAGTAGTCTCCGAAGCTTGTCCTCGACTTCGGACGCAGCAGTGCGCGACAGAACACCAAGACGTCGAACAATATTTCGCGAGTGAATGGTGGCTAATTTGTGCAGGCGAAGTACGGATGTGGTTTTCAGATTCGTCGAAGCATGTTCCCTCGCTGCCGGGTCAAGTAGGATGTCGGAGGGCAGAAGAGCGGAAGGGATTACCGACGAGATGTAGGCAACCAGAACCTCAGGTACAACACCGACCTGGCCGGTCAACAGTAGAACAGGACGCAACTTCATGCCGGTACTGTCACCAAAAGGGAAGCTGGCCAAATAGACTTCGTCAGGATTCACGGACCGGTTCTCCATCCGCCAGCGTATAGATGTCCTGTTCAGGATCATTCAGTTCGTCTGCCCACTCCTGGGAAATGCCTGCCGTCCAGGCATCTGCCTCGTCGTATTCCTCGGTTACTGGGAGGAGCAACACGATGACAGGCCCTGGGCGTATGGAGACCGGAACCTGCGCCGAAAGCCGACGATCCTCATCAACATTGCCAGCCACTTTTACCATGCTCATAATCTTACCCCAACCGCCTATCAACCCAAGTCTATTGTATTTGAAGAATCACGAACCGGCAAGACGGGCATCATAATTGTCGGAGCCTTTTAATAGGGGTATTCAGTTGACTCAATAGCTTAAACCCGGAAACTACACCACCACCGTCTTCCCGCCCTGGTTCCCGGTAATTCCCAACACCACATACTCCACATCTTGGCTGCCGCGGTTCGTCATGCGGTGAATCTCGCGAGGGTCGATGGCGATCGTGTCGCCGCGACCGAGCGCCACCGTCTCGCCTGCCACGACCATCTCGGCCTCGCCCGCCACGATAATAAAAATCTCCTGCATGTCCTCGTGGTAATGGGCCGCGAAGCTGTTGCCCGCCGGCAGCCTGGCCCAGTTGACCATCTGCACGGTGCCGGGCTGAAGCTCGTCGCGCTGAAAGAGGACTTTTTTCCATACGCCGGGGGCGAGCGGATTCTCGTGGCTGGCGGGAATGAACGGCTTGTCGCCGGCGCGGATGATCTTCATGATGCCTGGAAGCTTCTCCTAGCAGAGTAATGGAAGCAGCTATATGACTGACACCGATCCGAGGATATTCACGATGCCTGGGTGTTGCTCATAATACCTTGGTGAATCCCGGCATGGCGATCGGATATCGACCTTGTGCGTCCGGAACGACGGGCGGCGTCGAGTTCATCGTGAAGTTATCCAATCCCGGCGCCAGCTCCAGATTGGAGGCCAGGGCCTGCTCCCAGGTGATCTCGCGGCCCGATTCGGCGGCCATCCGCCCGAGGATCCCGGCCAGGGCGGCCTTGGCGCTGAACTCCGTCTCGTTATAGGGCTTATCCTTGCGAATGGCCTCGAACAGCAGGTCGTGCTCGACCTGGTAGGGGTTCTTATGCTGCCCTTTGGCGGGCTTCCAGATCTGGTTGGCGGCAGTCTGCTGATGCCCCTTGAAGATCCGCGGCATGTTCTGCCCTTCGCCCAGGACCGCCGACCCCTTGCTGCCGTGGACCGTGACGCCGAAAAACTCCCAGCAGCCGGTCATCAACCGGCCCTGGGCCATCAACCGCGTGCCGTCGGCAAACGTATACTCCACCGCGTAATGATCGAAGAGTTGGTCGGCCTCGGTGCGGGTCTGGCGACCACCTTGCCCCTGGGCGGAAACGGGCCACGCATTCTTGATCCAGCAACAGACATCGAGGTTGTGAATCAGCCAGTCTAGGAGGAAACTGCCGTTGAGCCAAGTGTAGCAGGAGTAGTTGCGGACCTGATGGGCCAACTCGTTGACATCGGAGGTGCGGGGATGAAAACCGACGGGACCATGCACGCGATAGGCCCAGAGGGAGATCGGATCGCCGATGATCCCTTTTTGGATCTGCTCGATGGCTTGCTCCAGTGGCGCTTCGTGGCGGCAGCGAAGCCCGCCGGCGATTTTGAGGTTCTTCTTCGTGGCTTCTTCGCCGGCCTTGAGCACGCGGCGGATGCCCGGAGCGTCGACGGCGAACGACTTCTCCATGAACACATGGCAGCCTTTCGCCACGGCATATTCCAGGTGGCTCGGCCGAAAAGCGGGCGGCGTGGCCAAGAGCACGACCCCGCCGGGACCGACCGCATCGATCGCCTTCTTGTAAGCATCGAGGCCGACGAACTGACGGTCCGCCGGGACATCGACCTGCTTGGCCAGATGGCCGCGGGTCAACCCCTGGATGGAGCCTTGTACTTTGTCCTGAAAGAAATCGGCGGCAGCGACCAGTTTCTTTGGTCCCTCGGTTTGCAATGCCTCGTGGACCGCCCCGTTGCCGCGTCCGCCGCAGCCCACCAAGGCAATCTTGATTGTGTTATCCTCGCCGGCATAGGCCCGTTGCGAGATCGCGCTGGCCAGTGCGATCCCGGTCAGCGCTCCACCGCTTTGCTGAAGGAACTTGCGACGCGTCGATTGATTGCTGGACATGTTTCGTCTCCGGTTAATTTGTGGAATGGACTGGACTCGGCAGTAGGGTGGGACTCGTTTCACTCGGCCCACCCTACTTTCTCCGGTTAAGGGTTCAACTGATGATCTGACGGCTTCACGTTTTTCTTGAATCCGCCGTTGTGAATCGGATTGGGATTGTAAGCGCCGATCAGATCAACCTTGGCCTGGGCGGGAATCTTCTCTTCCAGCCCCATGCACCAATAGCAGGCATTGACCAAAAGGCGGCGAAAGTTCTCGCACTTCAGGTCGTCGGCATGGCCCATCGTGGTCGTGAAGACCCGCGACGCCTTTCCCTGGACGCCGGTGTAGCTCTTGGTCCAGGCGACCGGCACGGGCTTTTTCTTTTCGTTGGGCGGGTCGGTCGATTTCATGCCCACCAATACGTGGCCGAGCACCAACGGCTTGCTATCGCCGGTCAGCGCGGTGATGGCATATACGTCCGACGGTCCCCAAATCTCGCCTACGCCGCGGACGATCGGATGCTGCTCCATGCCGGTGGCGATGATGCCCCGCGTGCTTTCAACATTATGCTGGCCGTAGTGGTCGATCCACGTTTCGCCCAGCACCTGCCGACCGAAACCGCCGGAGAATTTGGCGTCGTTGAAACTGTACTTGGCATAGGGGTTGGTCTTGTGCCGCGTGTAGTTGAAGGCATGCGTTGCGGTCCGCAGACCAATGACCGGCTTGCCCGATTCAAGGTAATCGACAAAATGCTTCATCTGCTCGTCGGGCAGTTCGCGGAAGCGGGCGAAGATCACCAGCAGGTCGGCCGAATCGAGGGCTTCCAGCCCCGGAATGTTCTGCGAGGAGGGATCGATGAAGCCGGTCGCCGGATCGATGGTAAAGAGCACCGTGCATTTGCAACCGTGGTGGACGGCGAGGATCTTGGCCAATTGCGGGATCAATTCCTCGCTGCGGTATTCATCGTCGGCGGCAATCAGCACGACATGTTTACCTGCCAACAGCCCAGCCTTGCCTTGCAGCACGACGCACGGCGTCTCGGCCCGAACGGTGCTCACGGCAAGAAGGAGCAAGATTGCCAAGGATGCAGCCCGGAGCGGAAGAGGATGTGGGATGCGGTTCATGAGAGACCTTTGGTCGGCGGCGTGGCTCGGTTAGGGACCGGCCACAACAACGGAAGTGCGCCTGCCAGGCAGGCAAGGATGACCGTTACTATAACGTGAGTTTGCGTCAGTTTCCACAACAAACAAAATTTGGTCGAGAAAAATCCCACTAGAGGGTGGCTCCCATGATTCTCCCCGATGGCGGAAAAGTTTGCAAACCAATGTCATTCATTCGACAGAAAAATGTTGGGACAGAAAAATGAATGAAGGCCACAAAGATTGTCCAGCGGGGTTCTGTTTTATTTTCCTCCCTATTTTTCTGTCCCAGCATTTTTCTGTCGAAACTCTGCGCGTTCTTTCCGAGGGAACATCGTGGATCGCAAAACTAAGTACCTGTCCAACATTAACTCCGCGTTTTTGTGGTGCGGCCGTCCCGGCTGCATGTGCAGGCGAGACGCCCGCACCACAAGTTGTTTTTGGACGGGCACTTAGGCTTCGTAATGGTGGGCTGGGGGGATTTTGACATCCGGCTCCACCCGTGGTAGATTAAGGCCAGTATCCTCCAATCCTCAAACTTCATAAAGGAAACTCGACCCATGACCCTGACTCGACAACATCTGTATCGTTCGTTCCCGTTGTTTCTCCTGGCCTTGGCGGCGACCACCGTCCAGGCAGCCGACAACTACCTGAACCTCATTCCCGGCACGGCCTTGGCCTGGGGTGCGGTGAACCATATCAATCAGGCCAACGACAAGATCCAGAAGCTGGCGACCATCGTTCAGGCCCCCGCGGTCAGCGTGCTGGAAGAACTCAAGAAGGAATCGGGGCTGCAAAAGGGCCTCGATGAAAAGGGAGCGGCCGGCTTCTTCGTGGTGCCCGGCAAGACCGAGAAAGATCCCTGCGTGGCCATCTTTGTCGCCGTCGCGGACGAGAAGGAGTTTCTCGCTAATTTTGAGATGGTGAAAGCGGGTGAGAAAATCAGCGAAGTCAAGCTCAAGACCGCCACCAAACAAACTCATTATCTCGCAATGCGGAACGGCTATGCTTTGATGGCGCCGAAAAAAGATCTCGCGGCCGTCGAGGCCGCCGTTGAAGCCAAGCAAAGCATTGCCGCCGAGATGGCCGGGCTGGAATCGTGGCTGGCGGAGAACGACGGCAGCGTGGTCGGCACCGCGGCGGGCATCAAGTTTGCCGCCAAGCAGGCTAGCGTGGAACTGAAGAAAGCCAAAGAAAGTGTTGGTGTTGGAGCGGAAGCAGCCATCCTGAGACCCGTCCTGGAGATTTATGGCAAGATTCTGGAGGTGGCGCCTAGCGAGTTTTCGCTGGCCACGTACGGCATCCGCTGCGACAAGCAAGGCTCGATCCGCATTATCGGCCGGGCGCGGCTCGTCAAGGGCGGCATGGTCTCCACGGCCGTTGCCGGAATTCCGCCCGTCACGGAGAATTTGCTCTCCGGCGTGCCGGGCGGTCCGTTCGTCTTTGCCGCCGGCGGCGTTGGTCTTCCCAAGCTGATCGATGGCTACATGAACCTGGCCATCGGCCTGATGAAGAGCATGAAGTCGGTTTACGGGATGTCTGCCGAGGATCTGGAACGGATGAGCAAAGAATCGTTCGAGGGCCTCCGCCAGGTGCGCTCGATGAGCTTTGTCATGAAAACGGGCAAGCGCGGCGATCCAATCTACAGCAATATATTCTGCGCGCTGCATGTCGACAATTCCCAGCGACTCCTCGATTTGCAAGAGAAATACATGGAGAGCGCGAATAAGCTCATGCAAAATGCCAAGCAGGGAATACTGAAGTCGATGACCGTCAAGCGGCTGGAGATCGCCGGCAAACCGGCCCTCCAGCAGGAAGTGAACCTCGATCTATCGAGCGTGGCAGGGCCGGAAGCCAACCGTGCCGTCCTGGATGAGATGATGGGCATCGGCGGCAAGATGCTGGTCTATCATGTGGCTGCCGACGAGCATACGGTTCTCATGGGAGTCGGCATTTCCCAGGAGCGCATGGCCGCGGCCCTGGACGTGGTCAAACAGCCGCGGAAGAGCCTCGCCGAAGATGCCGATCTTTCCGTCACCTCGGCCATGCTCCCGGCCAATGCGCAGTGGGTGGCCTACATGAGTCCCCGCGGTTACATGCAGTTGGCGCAACGCATGATGACCGCGACGTTGAAAAATGTCCCGGAAGCCAGGGGTTTCTCTCTGCCACAGTTCCCCAAGTGTCCGCCCGTTGGCTTTGCGGTTCTGGCCTCGCCGACCGAGTTGCACTTTGAAATAGCGGTTCCCTCGTCCTTGGTCCAGGCCACGGGTGAGTATGTCAAGGAGATGCAAAAGATGTTCATGCAGCGCATGATGGAACAGAACCAGACGCCGGCGCCGTAATGCTATCCTGGCTATCTGACGAACTTGCCGCCCTCGACCGCGCCGGTCTCCGCCGCCGCCTGTCTACCCGTCGAGGTCGCCAGGCGGCAAAGATCATCCTCGATGGGCAAGAGCTGGTCAACTTTGGATCGAACGACTACCTTTCCCTGGCGGCCCATCCGCGCCTGGCGACCGCCGCGACCGCCGCCATCCAGGCCGAGGGCTTTGGCAGCGGGGCAAGTCCGCTCATCAGCGGGCATTCCGAGATGCATCAGCAGTTGGAACAACGACTGGCGGAGTTTGAAGGCACGGAGGCGGCGCTGGTGTTTCCTTCCGGATTCGCCGCCAACCTGGCCGCCGTTACCGCCTTGGCCGGCCCTGGCGATGTCGTCTTCAGCGATGCCAAGAATCATGCCAGCCTTTGGGACGGCTGCCGTCTTTCGCGCGCCGATGTCCGCGCCTACCCACATGCCGATTGGCAACAGCTCGACAGGCTTTTGGCAAGTGCGTCAAGCTACCGCCGCCGCTTGATCGTCACCGACAGCTTATTCAGCATGGACGGCGACCTCGCGCCGCTGGTCGAGTTGGCCGAGGTGGCCCAGCGGTACGATGCCATGCTACTCGTGGATGAGGCCCACGCCACGGGCGTGTTCGGCGCGGGCGGCCGCGGCGTGGCCGAGCATCTCGGCGTGGAAAAATTCGTCACGGCCCGGGTCGGCACGCTCAGCAAGGCATTGGGCTGCGCCGGCGGATTCATCTGCGGCAGCCGGCCCTTGATCGAGTGGCTGATCAATCGTGCGCGGTCGTATATCTACTCGACGGCTGCACCGGCCGCGATTTCCGCCGCCGCACTGGCCGCGCTGGAGATTGTGATCGCGGAACCAGATCGCCGTCGCGAACTCTTGCAGCGGGCAGCCGCCCTTCGCGAGCAACTCGCGATACTCGGCTGGTCGCTGGGCCGGTCGGCCAGTCAGATCATCCAGATCGTGGTCGGCGAACCACAGCAGGCCGTAGTGCTTTCGCAACGGCTCCGCCAGCACGGCCTGCTCGTGCCCGCCATTCGACCTCCCACCGTGCCGGATGGCGAGGCCTGCCTGCGGGTCAGCTTGACCTGGGGACATACAGCCGAACCGATCGCCGCGTTGGTTGATGGGCTGGGAGCTTGCAAGGTTGTTTAGAGGATCCTGCACTGCATGAAAATAGCCGTCAACATGGTCATCGCAATTATCGCCGGCCGCCACTATGCAGCATGAGCCAAAAATGCGATAATCCGCCGGCATTTCGTTCGCACGGGGGCAAGCCGGTGGCATCCAATCCAGCACCTAGCCAGAACGCAGGAAACGATTATTGGTCGCAGTCGCGGCGGCCGCTGGCCAGCCTGCTTTTCACCGCGCCGCTGCTGGTGATCTATGAGTCGGGCCTGATTTGCCTCGGACCCAATGCCATGCGCAACGGGGCCGAGGCGTGGCTGCGGCAAATGCTCGATCTGCTGGGCTTCAATGCCTATTTCCTCCTCCCCGTCCTCACGGTGGGCATTCTGCTGGGCTGGCACTATGTTTTGCGGCAGCCGTGGCATGTTCCCCGTAGCGTGCTTTACCGCATGGCTGGCGAGAGCCTCGGTCTGGCGTTGGTTCTCTGGCTTTCTTGGAAGTTGTACCGATTTCTCTTGCAGGCCATTCTCCCTACGCTTGGCCTGAGCATCGGCGGTTTCCTGGAAACGATCTCGTGTTATCTAGGAGCAGGCATCTACGAAGAATTGCTCTTCCGCTTGATCCTGCTGAACCTGGGAATTGGCCTTTTGGCGTGGATGCGGGCAGGCCCCAGCGGCAGCCTGATCGGCGGGATCGTGCTGACGAGCTTGTTGTTTTCGGTCGCCCATTACGTCGGTCCGTGTGGCGACCCGTTTCGCTGGTTGACATTTTTGTTCCGCTTTTTGGCCGGCGTGTTCTTCGCCGTGCTGTTCCGCTATCGAGGGTTTGGAATCGCCGCCGGAGCGCATGCGTTCTACGACTTGCTCGTTGGTTTGTCGACGATCGCGTAGGCGTAAGATCGTGTTAGCGTCGCTACTCGCTAGTCGCATCTACCTCCGCATCGCCAGACTGTCAAGAGCAACTGAAAAATGCCCTTTTGGTTTCAGAAAAACTCTCTTGGTGGACCACTGGGAAACCGCTATAATGCAGCCCTGTGGTACAAGAGAATTCATTCCGCCCAAAAGCTTCTGACCCGCAGGCCGCAAGCCCTGAAATTTTAGAACGGGTGCTTGTGACTTCCGGCCGGATGTAAAGGGCACCGTGATAGCAAAGGAACTGGGAAAGTGCTAACTGTTCGACCAAAAGTCGCGGTGTTGGTCTTTCAACTCTTCGGCCGCCCGTTGCATCCGGAACTGTTCGAGGTTTACCGTACGCGCAGCGTCTCGCGGGGGAATTACGAAGCCAAGATTGATATCACCAGCGCCGGCCACGTGGTGACGTGGCGCTACGGGGGGGTGACACTTACCGAGGTGGCCGCTTCGGCCCATCATCCCTTGCCGGAGAAACGGCGGCTGATGGCTTACGCGCTCAAGGGTCAGCGGAGCGACCATGTCGAGTGCCGCGGCGGCGTCCGCTACGAGATGAGCTTCCAACTCGACCAGGTCGATCCCGAGGTCTTTTGGACCTTCCAGCAGGAACTAGCCGAAGACGGCATGAGGCAGGGCATGTTCCATAAGTTCGACTCCAGCGGCCGCATGGCCTTGGGAGCGATGAGCTACATCAATGTCGAGCTTCGCACCCGCAAGCTGCTCATCCAGGCATTCCATACCTTCCCGGATGACTACGCAATCGTCAAGAGCCAGTCGATGATCGCGCTGCCGTAATTTCGCCCAGAAACTCCCCCATTGCCGCCGACACTTCCTCGGGCGCTTCCAGTGGCGCGACGTGTCCGGCGCCGTCGATCTCGACGATCCGCGAACCACGAATTGCGCGGGCCATGGCGTTCATTTCGGCCGCCGTGGAAATAGCGTCTTGCCGCCCCACAATCAGCAGTGTGGGACAATCGATCTTGGGCAGCAGGGGCGTGAAGTTCGGCCGCTCGGCCAAGCCGCGCGACGTGGCGGCATAGCCGGCCGGGTCGCCGGCAAGAATCATCTGCCGCAAATGTTCGACCACTTCCGGTTTGTCTTCCAGCGTGGTGGGGGCCAGGAGCCTAGGCAACATCGTGTCGGCCAGGAACTGGACGCCTTCGACCTGGAGACGCTGGGCCATTTCCAGTCGCCCTGCGGCAGCTTGGGGGGTGTCGGCCACTGCCTTCGTGTCGCAAAGAATCAGCCCGGCCAGCCGCGACCGATACACCTCGAAGAAACGAAAGGCCACGTAGCCTCCCATCGACAGCCCACCGAGTACAATCGGCTCGGTAATCTGCAAGGCGTCGAGCATGGCGGCCAGATCGTCGGCCCATTGCTCGACAGTCACCTTTCCGGGCGTAACCGAACTTAGGCCGAAACCGCGGAGATCGGGGGTGATGACACGGTAATGCGGGGCGAGCGATTGGAGCTGCTGGGACCAAATCGAACGATTCATGGGAAAACCGTGGATCAACACCACCGGTCGGCCGGTGCCGTGGTCGGCCAATGCCAGTTCAACGCCGGGAAGAATGAGGGTAAGCATGGGAAGCAGGAGGTGAGAATGTGTGAAAGGTGCGAAGGGTCTGAAGTCGGGGTGGTATGCTTTCAATTGTAGGGGGTAAGCATAGTGGGTGTGGGTGAGAAAAGTGTGAAGGGATTGCTATCCGGTTCCGCCCCCTTCTCGCCCTTCCTACCTTTCTCACCCTTCCCACCTTTCTCACCTCTCTCATCCTTCATACCTTCTCTCCCCTTTTCCCCAGCCTTCTTTCGTAACAGCAAGAGCTGCTTCTGCACGGAGCGGGTGTGGGGCAGTAACTCGGCGGCTCGGGTTTGATGTATCAAGGCGTGAGCGTAATCGCCCTTGGCGAAATAAACTCGGGCAAGTGTGTCACAGAAGGATCCGTTCGCGCCAACCAGATCGGTCGAGCGTTGCGAGAACCGCAGGGCCTCGTCAAGATCGCCATCCGCGTTTGCCGCCAGCCAGGCAAACTCGTTGCAGGGCTGGGCCGCGGCAATGTTGGAGCCAAGGTCGGCGGCTTGCTCCCGCAGTTCGCAGAGTCGCCTCTCGATCAGTCCGCGAATCTTCACGCGGTAAGCGGCAGGCGAATCGGGCAACTGGTAGCACTCGATCAGAACCTCGATGTCGTAGAATTGCGTGGCCAATGCCTTGTCCAGGTGCTCGCACTGCTTGGCCCGATTGCCCTGGACCTTCCAGTAGCAAGCGTCAAAATAATACATGCGTGCCCGCAGAGCGCCCAGCGTTACCGTCTCGCCGCTTTCCTGATTGAGCAGCGGCCACTGGTTGGACCGCTTGGCAAATTCTTTCTCGATGCGGCCCAATGTTTCGGACGCCCGATGGTCATCTTCGAGGTCGTGGAAGAGTTCGGCCAGACGGCGGGCAGCGACGATGCCGAAGGGGGACTTCGGCGAGGCCTGGCGAATCACATGCTCCCATTCCTTCGTGGCCCAATCAAAATGGCCGCGTTGTTCGAGGCTCTCGCCCGAGAGAAAGTGCCTACCCAGCGACGTCTCGTTGCTTTCGGGATTGAGCTTTAGGGCCTGGCTGGCCGATAGTTCCGCGGCGGCTGCATCGCCTCGGCAAACCTGGGCTTCGGCAACGAGATACAGCAGATCGGCCGACTCGGCGATCGTCGTTTGACATCGATTTTCCACGAGGCGCGTCGCAGGCCAATCCTTTTGATCGATCAACCAATTCAGAAGTCGCCCCAGTTCAATTGGTTCGCCGCGGCGGAGCTTGATCAACCTTTCGACGCTGGCCGCGGCGGCCGTAGCGCGATCGATCTTCCGCAGCGCCACAATCTGGAATCGCAGCAGGCTCTCGATGACGGACAACGAACTGTCGCGAGGCTGCCGGAACCGTACCCCTTCTTCCTCTGCGATGAGTTGCGTCCAGATTCCGGCAAGTGCTTGGGGATCCTGGCTGGCTTGCAGCCAGGCGCGGATCCATCGTGCTGGAGCGCGACGGCAAGTGCCCAGGTCCTTTTGGAGCATTGGGACCAGGTCCGGTCTTGCAATACCTCGGGATGCCCCAGCAACATCCTGTGTTTCCCTCCTTTCATATGGTGTGGGGAGGTCCGGTCTGGCCATTGCTTCCAACAACCGCAAGGCTGCCATTTTTGCCAAGAGGAGCGATCGTTCGTAGCGAATTACCCGACAGACCGCCGGAAGGCCCTGGTTCTCCGGAAGGTTGATCAGGCCGATTATCTTGACTTCGCGGCTACCATCGTCCTGAGAGTCGTAATCTGCCAGTAACTGCGAAACGTCAGCAGGCTCGCCTGGGACTGCCCAGTCGCTGCGGATCAGATTCAACAGACGATTCGCCCGCGTGGCGATTTCCATATCGTCGTACTCGGTAGCCGCGGTCAGCGCCTCGACGGCATCAAAACCGATCTTGCCTAAGTCCGATTCGGCCTTCTGTCGGACAAAGTAATCGGCGTCGCCCAAGGCTTCGATCAAGGAGCGGATCTTTTCAGGGGAAGGCGGAGAGGCGGCGGGAGGCTCCGCGGCAGAAAGAATCTGCAAAAAAGGAATGGCAAGAAACAGCAACAGAGCCAAGCGGGAGATTCCACCTCGTTTGATCGTAGTCATGCCGATCGCTACCATGAATAACCATAGGTTCTTGCCGATTCGATCCATCGAGTTTCTCTGGGCCATTTTCAATCAGGTTTGCATGATTCGGGAAGCGCGCTCCTGAATCTAGTATAAAGCATGAACAGTACAACAGCGAAAGGATAATTATTTCAGCACGAATCGCGCGATTTCCATTACTTATTCTTATAAAGACTGCTGGGTGAGTATTGACTCGTAGTTTAGTAATGATACACTTAGGTGGTACGGAGGATGTCGGAAGGCAGGGGACGATTATGCCCACCATACTTGTTGTTGACGATTCGTCGGTCGACCGATCTTTAGTGGGAGGCTTGCTTGCGCAGGAATCGAGCTGGACGATCTCCTATGCCGCCCATGGCCTGGCTGCCTTGGAATCCCTGGAGTACGCGATACCCGATCTCATCGTCACCGATTTGTTGATGCCGGAACTTAACGGCCTGCAACTTCTCACCGCCGTACAGAAGCGGAATCCATTGGTTCCGGTGATTCTCATGACGTCGCATGGCAGCGAGAGCATCGCCCTGGAGGCCATCCGTCAGGGTGCGGCCAGCTACGTGCCCAAGGAGGCTATTCCTCGCGACCTGCGCGAGACGGTCCAGCGCGTGCTCGCAATATCCACGCGCCAGCGGAGCCAGGTCCGGCTTCTCGGCCGCATGACGCGGCAGCAGAGCACCTTCCGCCTGGAGAACGATCGGCAGTTGTTTGCGCCTCTGATCCAGTACTTGCAGGATGGGGCCGCGCAATTTGGCCTGTGGGGCGACAACGAACGGAATCGCATCAGCGTCGCCCTGGAAGAAGCCCTGGCCAACGCCCTTTATCACGGAAACCTGGAAGTCGGGTCGGAACTTCGCGAGCGGAATCTGGATGCCTATTACGAGACCATCGACACCCGCCGTAACCAGTCGCCCTACCAGGATCGCCGTATTGAGGTCGAAGCGGAGCTATCTTTCGATCGAGCTGTTTTTGCGATTCGCGACGGCGGCCCCGGCTTTGACCCCACGATCTTGCCCGATCCCACGGACCCGGCCAACCTCACGAAGCCTAGCGGCCGCGGCGTCCTGCTGATGCGGGCATTCATGGATGAAGTCGTCTACAACGCCAGCGGAAATTCCGTCGTGCTGATTAAGAACCGCGCATGAAATAAGCACTGCGCACTCGGTACTGAGTACGCAGTGCTTTGGTGAACTTTGGTTTGCTTCGCCGGACTACTTCTTCAAGCTAGCCCGCAGGCTCTCCAACTGCCCGCCCGAACCGAGCTTGCTATTCTTGTGGGCGATATAGTCGGCATAGGCCTTGATGAAGACCTTCCCTGGCGGACGGAGGTCGAAATTCGCCGGGTCATCGCGGAACGCCTCGCGGTGGATTGCGCACCAGACCAAGCGGCCGTCGGTATCAATATTCACCTTGCAGACGCCCAGCTTGGCGGCCGGCAGGTATTGGTTTTCATCGACGCCGCTGGAGCCTTTCATCTGGCCACCCGCCGCGTTGATGCGGTCAACCCATTCCTTGGGCACGCTGCTGGAACCGTGCATCACCATGGGAAAGTTCTTGGGCAGAACATTCTCGATCTCGGCGATGCGGTCCATCCGCAGGCCCTGGCTGCCGCTGAACTTGAAGGCCCCGTGCGAGGTGCCGATGGCCACGGCCAGCGAGTCGCAGCCGGACTTGGCGACGAACTCGGCCGCCTGATCAGGCTCGGTCAGGCAGACGCTGCCCACGATGTCTTCTTCCACTCCGCCGAGTTGCCCCAATTCGGCCTCGACGGAGATACCCTTCGCGTGGGCACGATCGGTGACCCGCTTCGTGATCTCGATGTTCTTCTCGAACGGCTCGTGCGAAGCGTCGATCATCACCGAGCTGTAGAATCCGCTGCCGATGCAGTCGTAGCAGACCTCTTCCGTGCCGTGATCGAGGTGGACGGCGAAAATGGCCTCCGGAAAGACCTCTTCCGCCGCACGAATCATGGCTTCCAGGAACCGCTTGTCGCTATACGACCGGGCACCGCGGGAAATCTGGATGATGAACGGCGCGCTGACCGTGGGCTTCGTCGGGTCGCTGTTGGAATCCGACTTGCCCAAGTTGCCCCGGAACAGGCCCACGGTCTGCTCCAGGTTGTTGATGTTGTACGCGCCCACGGCGTACTTGCCGTAAGCGTGTGCAAACAGTTGCTTGGTTGTGACAATCATCTCTTTCGCTTCCTTGTTTGATCCATAAGGGGTATCAAAGTCCAAGCATTCTAGCGTGGAACCAGACGGCCTGCCAGGGTCAAAGGACGGAAAAATGAAGAAATTCGAATGACAAATGACGAAAGGTGCCTCTTCCTCATTCCACACCACTCTTTCGGGTAGCTTCTGCGAAACTTCGCGTTGCATCATCGCCCCAGTGCGGCTACAATCCGCTTTCCAAATAGCCTCTGAGGCACGTCAAGGACGACGAATCATGAGCAGCCAAAATACCGCGGCCGCGTGCCGCTGGACCGCCTTCGCACAACTGAGTTTCGCGCGCGAGGTCATGCAAACGGAAAGCCGGTCCATCGCCCAGGTCGCTCGGCGGCTGGACCAGGAGTTCTGCCGGTCCGTGGATTACCTCTTCAACTGCCAGGGAAACGCGCTCGTAACCGGCATTGGCAAGGCGGGTCTCATCGGACAAAAGATCGTGGCCACGCTGGCCTCGACCGGCACGCGGAGCCACTTTCTGCATCCGGCCGAGGCGGTGCATGGCGATTTGGGCCGAGTGCATGGCGACGATGTTGTGCTCGTGCTTTCGCAAAGCGGCGAGACCGACGAGATCGTCCGTCTGCTGCCGCCGCTGGCAGAGACGCGCGTGCCGATCGTTGCCATCACCGGCAGCGCTACCAGTACCTTGGCGCGTGCGGCCACAGTGGTCATTGACCTGGGACCACTGGAAGAGGCATGTCCGCTCGGGCTGGCTCCCAGCAGTAGCACGGCGGCGATGTTGGCGGTGGGTGATGCCTTGGCACTGGTCGTCAGCCGGATGCGAGGCTTTGCCCGCGAGGATTTTGCTCGTCTCCATCCGGCCGGCAATCTGGGCCTGAAACTCAGCAAGGTCGAGCAGCACATGCGGCCGCTGGAACAATGCCGTCTTGCGCCGCAGGAGGAAACGGTCCGCCAGGTGTTGGTCCGCGTGAGCGTGCCAGGGCGGCGGACCGGGGCAACGATGCTTGTCGATGCCCGCGGCCATCTGGCCGGCATCTTCACCGATAGCGACCTCGCTCGGCTCTTTGAGCAGCGTTGCGACAACGCCCTGGACGACCCGATTCACTCCGTGATGACTTCCCATCCGCTCAAGGTTTCTCTCGGCTCGCTGATGTCGGAGGCCGTCGCCCTGATGGCCCAGCGAAAAATTAGCGAGTTGCCCGTGGTCGATGGAGACGGCCGGCCGGTTGGGCTGATCGACGTCACGGACGTTGTGAGCCTCTTGCCGCGGAAGGTGCAGGGGGAACCGGCAAACGCATCACGGCACGAGGGCTGGGGGATCGTGGGAGAGGATCGCTCTTTTCCCTAAATACCTGGAAAAATGCCAATTTTCGTTACCGATACCGATTTGAACGTGGAAAGGCTTGGCAGATGACAGAAAAGGTTTATTTGGCAATCGACATGGGGGCGTCAAGCGGGCGCCATTTGATAGGTCGTTTCGACGGCCAGAAACTGCGACTGGTGGAAGTCCACCGCTTTGAAAATGGTCCTATCGACCTGGGCGGCCGAATGTACTGGGATCTGCCGGGACTATGGAACTGCGTGCGGCAAGGTTTGATGGCCGCGCGCGCCGCCGAGGGTGGCGATGCGATCGTGAGCGTGGGCGTCGATACCTGGGGCGTCGATTTCGGACTATTGGGCCGCAACGACGAACTGCTTGGCAATCCCTATCACTATCGCGACAGCCGTACCAACGGCATGCTCGAACGTGCCTTCTCGATTGTCCCCCGCGAAGAGATTTTCCGTCACACGGGTTTGCAATTCATGCAGTTGAATACCCTCTATCAACTCCTGGCGATGAAGCTTGGCAAGTCGCCCTTGCTGGACGTTGCCGAAACAATCTTGCTGATGCCCGACCTCATGCACTGGCTGCTGACCGGCGTGAAGTGCAATGAAATGACCGAGGCCAGCACCTCGCAATTTTACAATCCCGCGACGGGCGGTTGGGCTACGGAGTTGCTGGAAAAGTTTGGCCTGCCGACACAGATCCTCGGCCAGATCGTGCAGCCGGGCACAAAGATCGGGCCACTCCGCGGCACCCTGGCCGCCGAAACCGGATTGCAAGTCCAGGTCGTGCTGCCGGGTACTCACGATACGGCCAGTGCCGTGATGGCCGTCCCCGCCAGCAGTCAGCCGGGAAAGCGGCCCGATTGGTGCTATATCAGCCTGGGTACCTGGGCCTTGATGGGCATCGAATCTCCCGTTCCGGTAATCAACGACCAGGTTCTGCAACGGAACTTCACCAACGAAGGCGGCGTCGGCAATACGATCCGACTGCTAAAGAACATCACCGGTTTGTGGCTCCTGCAGGAATGCCGCCGCGCGTGGAGCCAAGCAACACGGACATGGAGTTGGGAGGATCTCAGTCGGCTCACGGCTGCCGCCAAGCCGCTGGTTTCCTTCATCAATCCCGATGCCGCCGACTTCATGTCGCCGGAGAACATGCCGCGAGCGATCAGGGATTTCTGCGCAAAGACCGGCCAAGGTGTTCCGCAGGACGAAGGGGCCGTGCTGCGTTGCGCATTGGATAGTCTCGCCATGAAGTTCCGCCACGTGCTAGGTATGTGCGAAGAATTGGCGGGCGGGCGGATCGAGACGATTCACATTGTCGGCGGCGGCACCCAGAACCGCTTGCTCTGCCAAGCTGCTGCCGATGCTTCCGGCCGCCGCGTCGTAGCCGGCCCGGTCGAAGCCACCGCCATCGGCAATATCATGATGCAGGCCGTGGCCGACGGGGCAGTCAGCTCGATCGCCGAGGCCCGTGAGGTCGTCCGTCGCAGCTTCGACGTGGAGCAGTATGAACCACGGAACACGGCCGCTTGGGATGATGCTTACCCACGGTTTTTGAAGGTTGTTGAGTAGGAAACAAGCCTCCGGCGGAAGATCGCGATCTCCTCCCAATTAGGGCATCCAGTTGGCTTGCCATTTCGAGAGAAGATGGTTAGTTTTAACGGCTTTCTGCCGGGTTTGCGGATAGATAATTGTGGTGCGGGCGTCCCGCCTGCCCAAGATGTTGTGGTTGAACCAGGCAGGCGAGACGCCCGCACCACAAACTTGGCGGAGAGCCGTTTTAACGTACTTCGGAATAGATTTTCGTGATTTCTGAACGAAATGTAATGTTTAGCCCTGGTTCTTGCGCCGAACAACCCCATGGCTTCCTGCGCCGATTGCCGCAAAAAAGCCTGCTACTTCGCACCCTCATTTTGGTAGTGGTTGTAATTGTGGCCGCAGCCCTTGCCCTGCCTCTAGGGTGGGTGTTATATGGCAATCAGATGGGTATTTTCGCCGGCCTAGCGGCAGGCGGAGTCTGCTTATTAGCGGCGTGGATCGCTTTAGTTCTCAGTTCGCCACTTCGCATGCCACAATATGTGCTAGGCTTAGTTCTCGTGGGGATGATGATCCGCATGGGAATTCCCCTGGCGGCCGCATTGACCGTGCATTTCCTTGGAGGCCCCCTAGCCAATGCGGGCTTCCTACGTTACCTTGTTGTGTTTTATCCGATAACGCTGACCACAGAAGCATTTCTATCTTTCCCTTCCTGTCACTCTCCTCCAGGCGGGTGAGTGGAGTTTCAGGAATGAAAAAAATGTTCCTACGGTAGAAGATTTCGTCGGGTGAGTTATGGATTTTGCAAAGTTAGCAGAGCACATAAGCGATTCCGACCGGTTTCATTTTCCGGGCTGGTGCCCCGCGCTTCCGAACATCCTTGGATTCCAATTGACCAAATATATGGTCTTGGAACTCATTGCGGCAGCACTCATGCTTCTGGTGTTTCTTACCTTGGCTAGGCGGATTCGTGGTGGTGGTCCGCCCAAGGGACTGTTCTGGAACTTCTTTGAAGTGATGCTGGTGTTCATTCGTGACGAGGTTGCCCGACCGTCGATCGGCAAGCGTGACGCCGACAAGTTTCTTCCCTTTTTGTGGAATATATTCTTCTTCATTTTGTTTTGTAATTTGCTGGGTATCTTGCCCTGGGCCGGTTCGCCCACCGGTGCGCTGACGGTGACTGCCGCACTGGCCGGTATCACGCTTTGCGCCGTGGTGGGGACGGGCATTCAGAAATTTGGCGTTGGCGGTTTCTTCAAGAGCCTTGTTCCGCACATGGAATTGCCAAAGGCCGCGGCGATTCTGCTCATTCCGATGATCTTTGTCATTGAACTCATGGGACTGTTGATTCGCCACGTGGTCTTGGCGGTTCGTCTTTTGGCGAACATGTTTGCCGGGCATCTGGTGTTGGCGGTCATTCTTGGATTTATCGCCACCTCGGCGAACTACTTTTTCCTGGCTTGGCTAGGGATTACCACGGCGAGTGTTTTAGGCTCGGCCGCTCTTACTTTATTGGAGTTGTTCGTGGCCTTTTTACAGGCTTACATATTCACGTTTTTGTCGGCACTGTTTATCGGCATGGCAGTCCATCCGCACTAGAGCGGAATTGCTGCGTGTCGGAAAAAACCATTTCAGAGGAGATGAGTTCCGTGTTTAAGTTAACGAAGATTGCGTTGTTGGTTCTTGTTGTGTCCGCGATGGCGATTCCGGCTTTCGCTCAAGAGAAGAAGGTGGGCGAAGGCGCGGCCGCGGCGCCGGCGGCTACCAGTTCCGGTTTCATGGTCTTGGCCGGTGGTGCGGTCGGTGCGGGAATTGTGATCCTTGGCGCCGGTCTTGGTATCGGCAAGCTCGCTGCTTCCGCCGTGGAAAGCATGGCCCGGCAGCCCGAGGTGGCCGGTAACATCCAGACCGCCATGATTATCGCCGCTGCCCTCATTGAAGGCGTAACCTTCTTCGCACTCATTGTGTGTATTATGAAGGGATGAGCAGAATCCGGAAGAGTATTTCAGGCACGCTTCCGTTTTAAGACATCGAGGAATGATCATGTTGACGCGACTGACTGCCGCGGTAGTCTTGACGTGGATGGTGCTCGTGTGGAGTGCCGCGCCCGCGTGGGCGGAACCTGCTGAAGGAACCGCGGATCACGCGGCCAAGCAGGCTGCGCACGGCGGAGGTGAAGGCGCGGATGCACTGAATCCGGTGAACGCCGGCGGAGAGTATAATTTCCGCGGCGATCTGACGATTTGGACCGCCGTGGTTTTCCTCGTGGTGTTGGCCATCCTCTACAAGGCCGCCTGGGGGCCGATCTGTGACGGCTTGCAGAAGCGAGAAAACGAGATCGCCGCCCAGATCGCTGAAGCCCAGCGGAAAAACGAGGAAGCCAAGCAGCTTCTCGCCGATTATGAAAAGAAACTCGCCGCCGCCCGGGACGAAGTCCGCAGCCTGATTGAGCAGGGCCGACGCGATTCGGAAAAGATCGGCCAGCAACTGTTGGACAAAGCCCGCGAAGAAGCCGGCATCGAGCGGCAGCGGGCCGTGCAGCAGATCGAGTCGGCCACCTTGGCCGCACTCAAGGAACTGGCCGATCGGAGTGCTACCCTGGCCGTTGATTTGGCCGGCAAGATCGTTGGTGCCCAGCTCAAGGCGGTGGATCACCGCCGGCTGATCGAGCAGGCAGTGACCGAGTTCGCCACTTCCCGGCAAGTTAAGGTCAACGGAAAATCCCACGGTTAGTAAGGCGTCCCATGGCCGAATCGGCTGACATCATTGCCCGCGATGCCCAGAACGCGGTTCGCTTCTCGCCTGACGTAGGGCAGGAGAAGGTCGGCGAGATCTACGCGCGCGCCTTGTTGGGTGCCGCGGAAAAGGCGGGGCAAACGGTTGCGGTGCTTGATGAGTTGGACGCTATCGCGAGCGAGGTGTTTGTCCAGTTTCCCAATCTCGAGACGGTGCTCGGCTCGCTCCTCGTCAGCCATGCGGAGAAGACTGCCCTGCTCGACCGTGTCTTCGCATCGCAAATTTCCCGCTTGCTGCTGAATTTCCTCAAGGTCGTATCGCGGCACGGCCGCCTCGATTGCCTGCGGGCGATCCGGCACCAGGCCCGAAAGTTGCATGAAGAGATGCAGGGCAATGTCCGCGTTCGCGTGACCACGGCCACCGAGGTCGATCGGCAACAGATCGAGCAGATCACCGCCACGTTGAGCGAGTCGCTAGGCCAGCGGCTGATTTTAGAGACCGTCGTCGATCCGAAATTGATCGGCGGGATCGAGCTTCGCATTAACGACACCGTTTACGACGGCTCCGTCGCTAATCAATTGCAATCCATTCGCCAGCAGATGATTGATAGGAGTGTTCATGAGATTCAAAGCCGACGAGATCGCTTCCGTTATCCAGCAGGAAGTTGAACAGTTCGAGTCCCGTATCGACGTCCGTGAGGTCGGACGTGTGATCGAAATAGGCGACGGCATCGCCCGCGTCTATGGGCTCTCGAACGTCATGGCTGGCGAGATGGTCCAGTTTCCGGGCGACATCTATGGCCAGGCGTTCAACCTCGAAGAGAATTCGGTGGGCGTCATCATCCTGGGCGACTATCTGAAGATCGAAGAGGGGGACGAGGTTCGTAGCACCGGCCGCTTGCTCAGCGTGCCCGTGGGCGAAGCCGTGTTGGGGCGCGTACTCGATCCGCTCGGCAATCCGCTGGATGGCGGCCCGCCGTTGGTCACCTCCGAGCGGCGGCCGGTCGAATGGATGGCCCCCGGCGTGGCCGGACGCCAGCCGGTGAATCAGCCGCTGCAAACGGGCATCAAGGCCATCGACGCCATGACGCCTATCGGCCGCGGCCAGCGCGAATTGATCATCGGCGACCGCCGCACCGGCAAGACGGCCATCTGCGTCGACACGATCATCAATCAAAAGAACTCTGGGGTGAAATGTTTCTACGTGGCCATCGGCCAGAAGGAATCGAACGTCGCCTCGCTGGTCGAGACGCTTCGCCGCCACGGCGCAATGGATTACACGACCGTGATCGTGGCGGGTGCCAGCGATCCGGCCCCGCTGCAATACGTGGCTCCTTACGCCGGCTGTGCGATGGCCGAGTACTTCATGTACAAAGGCCAGGACGCCTTGATCGTTTACGACGACTTATCGAAGCAGGCCGTGGCCTACCGGCAGATTTCGCTCCTGATGCGGCGTCCGCCGGGCCGCGAGGCCTACCCGGGCGACGTTTTCTATGCCCACAGCCGCCTCTTGGAGCGTGCAGCCAAGCTCAGCAAAGAACTCGGCGGCGGATCGTTGACGGCCCTGCCGATCGTCGAGACGCTCGAAGGCGAGGTCTCGGCTTATATTCCCACGAACGTGATCTCCATCACCGACGGACAGATCTACTTGCAGCCCGACTTGTTCTTTGCCGGGCAGCGTCCGGCCATGAACATCGGCATTTCCGTTTCTCGCGTGGGTGGCAACGCCCAGGTGCCCGCCATGAAGAAGGTAGCTGGCGGCCTGCGGTTGGACCTCGCCTCCTTCCGGGAACTGGAAGCCTTTGCGCAACTAGGAACCGACGTCGACGCCGCCACCCAATCCCGCCTGGACCGCGGCTACCGCATGACGGAACTGCTCAAGCAGGGTCTTTACAATCCCATGCCAATCATCGACCAGGTGCTAAGCATTTATGCCGGCACGCGAGGGCATCTCGACAAGGTTCCCATCAAGGAAGTGCATGTCTGGGAGAGCGGATTTCTGCAATTTGTTCGCGAACAGAAGCAGGCCCTTTACCAGAAACTCAATGAAACCAAGAAGCTGGACGACACCGCGTTCACCGAGATTGACGCCGCGATTGCGGAGTTTCAGAAGGTATTCGCAGCAGGGAAGCGATAAACCCCATGGCTAAAGCCAAAGCACTCGACCGCCGACGCAAATCGATCCGTAGTATTCGCAAGATCACGCGGACGATGGAGTTGATCTCCACGGCACAGTTCCGCAAAGCGATGGACCGTGCGGTGGCGGTCTCGGCCTATACGAAGCGGATCATCGCGCTGGTCGGTCACCTCACCACGGCCGGGTTGGAGGTCAAGCATCCGCTGCTGGAAGCCCATGCCGAGATGTCGAAGGCCACACTGCTGGTGCTGTCGGCCAATCGCGGTCTGTGCGGCGGATACAACGGCAGCGTGTTGCGGCACGGCATGAGCCAGTTGAAGCAACTCCGTGCCAGCGTGCCGGAGGTTCGCTTGGAAGTATCCGGCAAGCGGGGTATATCCGCCTTTCGCTTCCGAAAAATAGAAATCGCCGAGCGTTTCACGCAGTTCGATAACAAGCCGACTTTCGCGGAAGTGGAAGTGCTGGCCAATCGCTACCTGGAATGGTATCAGTCGGGCCGCCTCGACCGCTTGGACGTCGTTTACACCAAGTTCGAGAGTCTCGGCCGGCAGTATGCCGTGGTAGAGACGTTACTGCCCCTGGCCCAACTGGACGGTGCGGGCCAAAACGGGAATCGCGACGATAATCCTAACAGCCCCCACGTCCAGTACGAGTTCCTGCCCTCGGCGGCGAGCATTGTTGACGAGGTCGTGCCGGCCAGTTTCAAGGTGAAACTCTTCAAGTGTTTCCTCGATGCGGCCGTGAGCGAACAGATCGCCCGCCGCGTTGCCATGAAGAACGCCACGGAGAACGCCGACTCGATGATCGGCAGCCTCTCGATTGCCTACAACCGTGCCCGGCAGGGGCAGATCACCGGAGAACTGCTGGAGATTGTCGGAGGAGCGGAAGCACTGAATAAATAGGAAAAAAACGACCAGCTTTGCAGGATCATCGGCAAATCAGTCGCCACCGCGAAAAGTCGCAGTAAGACATAACAACATAATTAGTTTTTTTGACTGCAATTTTCAATTTTCAATTTTCAATTTTCAATTTTCAATTTTCAATTTCCCATGCCAACCACACTAGCCTCTCCCGTCCCCGCAAAAAAACAAGTCGGCCGCGTGACGCAAGTCATCGGATCGACCTTCGATGCCGAATTCCCCGAGGATAGTCTGCCGGCGATCTATAACGCCGTGCGAATCGAGGCCGAGGAAAAGGGTGTGAAGGTCCACCTCACCGGCGAGGTTCAGGCCCAACTTGGCGGCGGTCGCGTCCGCTGCGTCGCCTTGGGCAGCACCGACGGCATGGTTCGCGGCACGCCCTGCATCGACACGGGTGCCCCGGTCTGCGTGCCCGTCGGCAAGGGTACGCTGGGCCGCGTCTTCAATCTGCTGGGCGAACCGATCGACGATCTCGGCCCGGTCGACGCCGAAGAGTACTGGCCCATCCACCGCGACGCCCCGCTGGTCACCGATCTCTCGACGAAGACGGAAATCTTCGAGACAGGCATCAAGGTGATCGATCTGCTGACGCCCTTTGTCCGTGGCGGCAAGGCCGGATTGTTCGGCGGCGCCGGATTGGGCAAGACGGTGATCCTTCAGGAACTGATCGCCCGGATCGCCTCCGCCCACGGCGGTTCCTCCGTGTTCGCGGGCGTCGGCGAACGGACTCGCGAAGGGAACGATCTATGGTTGGAAATGCAGCACGCCAAGATCGGCAGCACGGGCCGCGTGGTCATGGATCAGACGTGCATGGTCTTCGGCCAGATGAACGAGCCGCCTGGTGCCCGTCTGCGCGTCGCTCTTTCGGCACTCACGATGGCCGAGTACTTCCGCGACTCGACCGGTTCCGACGTGCTGTTGTTCATCGACAATATCTTCCGTTTCTCGCAGGCCGGCAGCGAGGTATCGGCCCTTTTGGGACGCATGCCATCGGCCGTGGGTTACCAGCCGACACTGGCCACGGAGATGGGTCAATTGCAGGAGCGGATCACTTCGACGAATCGCGGGGCCATCACGTCGGTGCAGGCTGTATATGTTCCGGCCGACGACCCGACCGACCCTGCCCCAGCCACGGCCTTCGGCCAGTTGGACGCGTTCATTTACCTCGATCGCGCGATTTCTGAGAAAGGGATTTATCCGGCCGTCGATCCGCTGGCCTCATCGAGCCGCGTTCTCGATCCGCAGTACGTGGGCGAGCGGCACTACGAGTGCGCCCGGCGGGTGCAGACGACCTTGCAGCGCTACCGCGAGTTGCAAGACATCATCGCCATCTTGGGCGTCGACGAGTTGAGCGAATCGGATAAGCTTGTCGTGCATCGTGCCCGGCGGATGGAGCGGTTCCTGTCGCAGCCCTTCCTCGTGGCCGAGGCGTTCACCAACAAGCCTGGCGAAATCACGCCGTTGGCCGACACGATCCGCAGCTTTGAAGAAATTGCCGACGGCAAGTGGGATCACCTGTCAGAGCAGGCATTCATGTATGTCGGCGCGATCGAGCAGGCAGCCGAGCAGGAGAAGAAGCTGGCCGCCGCAGCAAAATAAAGATTGCAAATTGCAAATTGCAAATTGAGGGCAGTTGCCAATACCAAAGCGTTAACTTTTTAGTGGAGGAATACGAGCGCAGGGTTGCAGAACGTGGTGGGCCTTACGGAAGGTTCTGCAATTTGCAATTCTCAATTTGCAATTTGCAATTTCCCCTTTGCAATTTCCTCTCGTCCGACCATGGCCGAACTAACCTGTATCGTCGTCACTCCTGAGAAGACCGTCCGCGAGACGCCAGCCGACTTCGTCACCGTGACGCTGTTCGATGGTGAAATCGGTATTGGCCCGGGCCACACGCCGTTTATTGGGCGGCTGGGCTGCGGCGAAATGCGGATCCGCCACGGCAATGAGACCGAGCGTTTCTACGTCGACGGAGGCTTCGTTGAAGTGGTGGGCAATGTCGTTTCATTGCTGACCAATCGGGCCATTCCGGCCGACAAAATTGATGAGAAAGCCGCTTATCAGCAGGTGGAAACCGCCCGCAACCAGACGGCCCACACACTGGAGCTCATGGCCGCCCGCGAGCTGGCCCTGGCCCAGGGCCGGGCGCAGTTGCGCGTCGTGCGGCGGGCGATTGGTTAGTAATTGGTTTCTGGAATACCTAGTCTCTCCAATTGCCTACACTTGATACCAATTCCTTAATTTCGTTCGAGCGGCGAATGGCCGGATCCTCGCGGTGTTCTTCCGCTCTTCGCGTCGAATTGATCGATGGCCGCAACCATCATCATGCCCGCGGCGACCGCGTAGCCGATCGTGCCGATGAGGTAAGCCGCCATGAAACTTCCGAACTCATGGCCGAAATCGCGGGTGGTTTCGACGCTGGCAACGCCCGGCCAGGCCAGCAGAAACGGCATGCAGGGCGCCAAGCCGATTTGCATTCCGTCGCCGCTACCCCGCGAACCAATTGCCACTACCGGGCAGCAGCACATCAGGTAACCGCCGCCCACCAGGATGGCGATTCCCAGCGCGGCGCCCATGGCGCGAAGCGTGTTTTTGGAATGCAGGGAACAATAGACGCCCAGCGTGGCCGTAAAGGCCGCCAGGATTCCCAGGTTCAGCAGCGAGAAGGCGATGCCCCAAAAATAGGAAGGCCGCAGCACCAAGGCCGGTAACCAGATGACGGCCAAATAAAGGATAAGCCCGCGCAGCGACCAGAGGCTGCCCAGAATCTTGGCCTTCACGATCTGCCCGGCCTCCAGCGGTGTGCCGATCAGCGAGACCCAGCAATCCCGCTCTTTTTCCGAAGTGATCGAACCGGCCGCGCGGGCGGTCAAGAGGAGCAGTCCGCAGCAACTCAGAAAGGTGGACATGCCGTTGGCATAGTAGCAAAACCCCTCTCCGTCCCGGCTGTAGGGGTGCCCCACGGATTCACGATAGACAAATATCGTGATCCCGCAAAGCACGATGAAGATCAGCGCCAGCAGTCCATGGCCCAGCAGGCCCAGTCGCGAGGAACCTGGCTCGGCATGAAGCTCTTTCCAGAGCATGGGATTGTCGCCGATCTCGCCCCGGAAGAACTGCATCCGCCAGCGGCGTTTGCGCGCCGGCTTGCCCGATTCTCGCAGATGGATGCGGCGCATGAAAAGGGTCGCCAGAAGCAGTGCGATCCCGCCCACGAGGATCTGATTTTGCACCAGGTTCAGCAGCAGCGACCAGGGCTCGGACACGGAACCCCAAGGCCCTTCGCCCGTCAAGATCATCAGGAAGGTCGCGACCGGGTTGGAAACGACGATTTGCTTCAGAATGGGGACGGTCCAGGCGTAGGTCGGATTATTGTAAGAAAAAATGGCCAGGGCCGGAAAGGGGAGCACCCAGAGGGAGAAAAACAGGAGATACGCCCGCATGACCGCATCGCGGGCCTTGGCGGTGCAGGCCGACACGGCCAGGGAAACCATCGTCACGAAAAGGACCGTGCTGAGGGTGATGGCCGTCAGCCCTGCGATAGCCCGCGGTGCAATGCCGCCTAGGAGCATGGCCAGGGCCAACACGGGCACGCCGGAAAGGACGAGGTAGAGAATCTGCAATACCCGGCCGCCGAGTTTGCCGATGATGATCTCCAGGTTGCTGAGCGGAGTGGCATAGAGGTACTCCATCGTGCGGCGTTCGCGTTCCTGGGCGATTGTCCCCGCGGCCAGGGCGGGGCCAATCAGCAGAACGGCCATCAGTTGCATGACGCCGAAGGTTCCAAAGAAGGTTGAGGTGAATCTCGCGATGGAGTTAATATCGCCGGGATGCGATCCGAGGATTTCCTGGTGCGTGACCCAGAGCGCGAAGAACATGGCGGCGGCATACAGCACGCGGAGGACGAAATACCGCGTTCGTCGCGACATCGTGACCAATTCCACGGCCAAGATTGGTCCGGGCCAGATTCGTAGGTTGCCAAAAAATCGAGTGAATGTTCCCACGGTTAGTTCACAAGAATTTGGCGAACAGCTCTTTCAATTCCAGACGAAAACCCGGCAGCACTTCGCCCCCGTCGAGCAGGCCATCTTCGCCAAGCGTGGAGCATTGGTTGGGCGTCGTGTAAACGCGAACCATCTTCTCTCGCGGATCAATGTACCATACCAGCCGTACGCCTGCGGCAAAATAGTCGACCAGTTTGCGTTGCATCTCGCCTTGGGTATTGCCTCGCGAAAGAATCTCAACGGCCAAGTCAGGAGCAATGCGAGGGATCGGCACGTCAGGCATCTCACCACTGGGGAACTGATCGCGGGAGATGAACGATAGATCGGGTACGCGAATCTGATCGGGAAGGATTTTTAGGGGGCCATCCGCGCCCCCCAACCAGCCGAGCTTGCGTGGACCAATAAACTCTTCCAATCGAAATGCCAAGATCAATGCCAATCGCGATTCAGCGTATCTCACGGTTTTCTCCACAAGCACGCCATCGATTAGTTCCGGGGTTAATCCCTTGCGGCGATCTACTTCCAACGCATCTTGTTCCGTGGCCGTGCCAAGTGGCGGCTTTGTTAGGATGCGCTCCGGTGGAACATTTCCAAGCCCTTCGAGGAGATCTGCGAGCGCGCCTTCAGTTGTTGGCGGGGGCAGCGCGACGGTGACCATGGTTAGGGCTTTCTAGCAAAAATGGGGGGGGTAAATTGATATTTACATTATATTTTACCGGGAAGGATGGAGCAATCGAGGCACCACAGCCGAGAAACCAAGATTCTTTGCTCCCACCAATCTCGCTCAAATCGAGAACGAATCCGCGGTGTAATTCGGATCGCGAACATTCAACCGCGGCTTCTCCGAGGTTACGGTCGCATGCGGCGTCACGGAACTTGTGATCCAGACGCTCGAACCGATCACGGCGTGATGCCCCACGATCGTCTTGCCACCCAGCACCGTGGCATTGGCGTAGATGACGACGTAATCCTCAATCGTGGGATGTCGCTTGGTTCCGCGAACGAGGTTCCCTTCGGCGTCCGTGGCAAAGCTCAAGGCACCGAGCGTCACACCTTGGTAGAGCTTGACCCATTCGCCGATCTCGGTCGTCTGCCCGATGACCACGCCCGTGCCGTGGTCGATGAAGAAGTGTTTGCCGATCGCGGCCCCCGGGTGGATGTCGATGCCCGTGCGGCTATGGGCCCACTCGGTCATGATGCGGGGGATGAGCGGCACTTCGAGCCTATAGAGCGCATGTGCCAAACGGTAGACGGTGATGGCTTCCAGGCCCGGATAGCAGAAAATCACTTCATCCAGCGACTTACAGGCCGGGTCGCCGTCGTAGGCCGCTTGCACGTCGGTGGCCAGCAGCTCGCGAATCGCCGGAATCTGTTGCAGGAAGGTCACTGTCTTGGCCTGGCCGAGGGCCTCGAAGTCGGCTTTTTGCTGCGGACCGCAGGTGAATTCCTCGCCAGCCGCATGGCGCAAGGCCCGGGCGATCTGCTCGGTCAGTTGATCGTGCAGGCGGTCGATTACATCGCCCACATGGTAGGTTATGTTACCCAGATGCAGCCCATCGCGCCGCCGGTAACCTGGAAAAATAATGTCTTTCAGGCTCTCCAGGATCTCGACGATCGTTTCGTAGCTAGGGAGCGGGCAATGGCCGAGGTGGGTGATTGTGTCCAGTTCCGAGTAGGTCTGAACAATTCGGTCGGTCAGCTCGGGCAAGGTCTCTCTGATGCGAATGTCGGTCGCCATGACAGGGGATTCCGGAACCTATCTGCCATCTCATGCAATTACAGAGAGGGCCTGTTGCATCCTAGGCGCAATAATCGGCAAAATCAAGCGATTCGGTATAGATTTCGACCGCAGGCAGCGGGAAAGTTAACTGAATCTTAGCTCGGGGCCGAACAATGCAATCCTAGCCGACAGCACGAAGTTCACCGGTATCGCCCAATTGGGCCATGACCGCCGCGCGCCCGTAGTGAACATTCCAGCGATTTTGAAGAGCCTCGTGTGCCCCAGAACTTTACGGTTTATCCACGCTGGCCACCGACCGCCGCGCGAGGAACTTCGGCGGCTGAATTGCGTGGCCGCCGCTGCGAGTTGCAAAGAACGCCGCAATTCGCTCGACGACGAGCTTCTGTTCCTCGGCCCGCAGTTCCGGAAAAATGGGCAGCGCCAACACTTCTTCCGCCGCGCGCCGCGTCTCGGGCAGATCGTCAGGCCGATAACCCAAATAGCGGAAGCATTGCTGCTCGTGCAGGCCCTGCGGATAGTAGATTTCCGTGCCGATATGGGCTTCGGCCAGCGCCTCGCGGAGCGCCGTGCGCAGGCCTTCAGGTACGCGAATCACGTACTGGTTCCAGACGTGCCTCATGCCGGGCTTCGTCACCGGCAGCACGAAGGTTCGATGCAGCCCGGCAGCGGTGAAAAGTTCCGTATAGCGGTCGGCGTTCGTCTGCCGCAGGAATGTCCAATGATCCAAGAGTGGGAATTTGACGTTCAGCACGGCTGCCTGGAAGGAATCCAAGCGGCTATTGATGCCGATGCACGAATGGAAGTACCGCGGGCGCATGCCGTGGCCGCGAAGTAGTCGAAGACGATCGGCCAAATCGTCCGACTGCGTGGTCAACATGCCGCCATCGCCGGCCCCGCCGAGATTCTTGGTCGGATAGAAACTGAAACAGCCAACGGCTCCGATTGAACCCACGCGCCGGCCCTGAATCTCCGCACCAATCGCCTGGGCAGCGTCTTCCACCAGCGAGATGCCTCGCGGCCGGGCAATTTTGGCCAAGGCCACACTGTCGACGGCCTGTCCGAATAAGTGTACGGGAATAATGGCCTTCGTGGACGGCGTGACCAGCGACGCAACGTGCTCAGGATCAATATTGAATGTTTGCGGATCGATGTCGGCAAAAACCGGCCGGGCACCAAGCCGCGTGACCGCGCTGGCCGTGGCAAAAAACGTGAAACTCGGCAGAATCACCTCGTCGCCAGCGGTAATATCCAAAGCCATCAAGGCCAACAGCAGGGCGTCGCTACCGGAGGCACAGCCGATGGCGTGCTTTGCCTGGCAGTAGATGGCAAATTGCTGTTCGAGTTGTGTGACCTCCGACCCAAGCACGAATCCGCCACTATCAAAGACCCGACCGAGCGCGGCGAGCATTTCTGCCCTCAATCCCGAGTGTTGGCGTCCTAAGTCCAAGAGCGGGACGCCTTGGATCGCACCATTCTGACTTCCCTGTCCGTTATTGCTGAAACTCATTGTGGCTGCCCAAAAAATGACCAGAAAAGACCGCGGCACTTGGCGTCCGTACCAAGAGAACATGCGGCAAGTCGGAAAATTACCCATTCACGCCGCGAGCGTCAACGGCAGAACCGTGGGCAGTAGGTTGGATGCCACCCCACCCCTGGCGAGAGCAACCTATTATTTGCAGCCATTCAATCTCTTCCTCAGTCATCTCGGTAGTTTGGGTAATACAGGCTGCCTCTTGATGCAGAATGCGTAGTCTCGAAGTTGTTGCCATCGGTAGGCGATGAAAATATTTTCCGGGGGGTTGACGGCGACACCAACCCGACCTATAAAAATGACGCGTCTGACCCTGCGCGGACATTGGTGAGTCGCGAGGATGTTTGCGCTAATTCATAGTCTTTCCCAGGAGGTATGCAATGCGTTGCAGTCGTTCTCTCGCCGCGTTGACCGCGGCCATGTTGTTTATCGTCTACTCGGGCTGTGGTGCTGGCGAAGGTAAGAAAGACTCCGGTTCGACAGGCTCGGGCGGGGCAACCCAGGCCAAGGCTGGCGATAAAGCGGGCGGTCAAACAGCTTCTGCCGCCGTCAAAGGAGCGATTGATTTCTCGTTGGTCACTCCCGATCACTTTGCTGCAATCGTCATTCACCCACGCCGGCTTTCCGCGTCGCCGTTGGTGGCCGAAAAGCTGAAGGACGAAAAGATTGCCGAGGCCATCAAAAAATTTGGCCTCGATCCGAGCGAAGTCGAGCAAATTGTCGTGCTGCTCAGTATGGACGAGAAGCAACCGGGCAATTCCGAGCCAATTCCCGTGATTGTCACCCGCTTCACCCACGATGTGGATGCCAAGGAGGTTCTCACCAAAATTCAGGCGGCCTCGGCCAAGAAGGAATCGAAACCGATCAAAGAGGTCACTGTCGCAGGCAAGACCTGCTTTGACCTCGGGGGAGAAAAAAATGCTGGCCTGGCTTATGCCCTCAGCAAGAACACGATCGTGTTGACCGTGAAGGAGAACATGGGAAAAGTCCTCGCCGGCAACGAGCCGAAGGGTCCGTTGTACGAGCGGCTCAAGAAGGCCAGCACCGATAATGACCTGATCGTGGCCGTGGAACTCGAGAAGTACCCTGGTCTGGACAAGCAAATCGATGCCGCAAAGGCGGGTGCTCCGCCGATGGGGCAGAATTATCTGGATGGTGCCAAGACCTTGCGCGGCGTCACCCTGGGGCTGAGCCTGACGGGTGATTCGCTCTTGCAAATCGTCATGGAAACCAAGGACGCGGCTGGTGCGGAAACCGTCGAGACTCTGCTCAAAGACGGGGTCAAATTGCTCGATGGTGCCTTGGCGGGATTCAAGCAGAACGTACCCAAGGAAGCCAAGGCTGATTTTGCCGACGCATTCAAGCTGGGCGACGAGGCCCTTGCAGGCGTTTCCGTGACCAAGAGCGGCAGCGCGGTGACCATCGTGCTGAAGCGGCCGGCCAGCATGGATAAGATTGGCCCCTTGGTCGATAAGGCCATCCAGAGAACCATGATGGGCATGGTGCCGCAGCAGAAACCCATGGTGCTGCCGCCGCAAGATGAAAAATGAGTTTGTAGTCTGTAGTATGTAGGGTGGGCCGAGTGAAACGAGTTCCATCATGGAAAAAAATCATTTGCAATAGAGTTTCCCATGCGCGCAAATCGTCTCTTGATGGCAATGTTGGCTGCTTTTCTCTTCACTTTGCCGAGCTACGGGCGTGCGAACGATCCGGTTGGCCCGGCAGCGATTGATGTCTCGCTGGTCACTTCCCGCGACTTTGCCGCGATCGTGATTCATCCGCGCCGGATCGCCCAGTCGCCGCTGGTGGCCGCGCAATTGAAGGATGAAATGATCTCTGGGGCAATCAAGAAGTTTGGCATCGATCCGAGCGAAGTGGAGGAAATCGTGGTGCTGATGAGTATGGGCGAGAAGCAACCCGGCCGCGCTGACCCGCTCACCGTCGTGGTCATTCGCTTCACTCATGATGTGGATGCCAAGGAGGTTTTGACCAAGTTGGTGGCAGCGATGTCCCTGCGGGGAGCAGTTCCCATCAAAGAGATTGTGGTCGGCGGCAAGACCTGCCTTGACCTTGGGGCCGATTCTCCTCTGGCCTATATCCCCAGCAAGAACACCATCGTCTTGGCTAAAGAGAATATGAAACAAGTCGTTTCCGTCACCGAACCCAAAGGGCCGCTGATGGAGCGGCTCAAGAAGGCCGATGCCGACCAAGACATCCTCATCGCCCTGGCGCCGGAAGCCTTTCCCAATCTCGACACAATCATTGATTCGGCCAAGAGAGGCGCCCCGCCGCTGGTCGTGAATTATCTGGACGCCGCCAAGACGGTACGTGGCGGAACGGCGACCTTTAATCTGATCGCCCCCTCGCTCCTTCGCGTGGTCCTGGACGCCAAGGATGCCGATGCGGCCGGCAACGTCGAAGAATTACTGCAACAAGCCCTGAGGATGGCCAGCGGAGGCCTGGTGCTGGCCAAACAGAGCATTCCGCAAGAGGCTCGAACGAAGTTTGCCCCCCTCGTGAAGTTGGCCGATCAGTTCGTCGATGGCGCCAAGGCAACTAAGTCCGGCACTCAGGTGGTCCTGGATGTCAAACGGCCGGAGATCCTCGATGTTGCCGGCCCATCGATCGTCGCTACGGTCAAGCAATCCATCATGGAAGCCCGCGCGGCGGCCCGCCGGGCACAGCAGATGAACAACATGAAACAGATTAGCCTGGCGATGCTCAGCGACGAATCGGCCAAAAATGCCTTTCCGCCCGCTGCAATCGAAAAGGACGGCAAGCCGCTGCTGAGTTGGCGGGTGGCCATTCTTCCTTATGTGGATGAACAGCCCCTTTACGAGCAGTTCCACCTGGATGAAGCTTGGGACAGCCCGCACAACCTCGAAGCGGCTAAGAAAATGCCTTCAATTTTCCAATCGCCGGACAGTCCCAGCGATGGCAAGACGCGGATCATGCTTTTCACCGGCAAGGGTGCCGCCTTTGACGGCGGGAAGAAAGTCCGGGTGGCGGACATTCGCGACGGCATGTCCCACACGATTCTCTGCGTGCAGGCCGGACCGGACAAGGCCGTGCCCTGGACCAAGCCGGAGGATCTGCCGTTTGATCCGCAGAATCCCCTGGCCGCATTAGGCAAGATTCCGGCCCAGGGGTTCATCGCCGCCTTTTTCGACGGCCACATCGAGCAATTGAAGGTCGACAACAAGACGCTCAAGGCCCTGATCACGCCCGACGGCGGCGAGGCGATCGACCAGGCGAAGTTGCATGGCGGGCGGTAAGAGTTTGTAGGGTGGGCCGAGTGAAACGAGTCCCCATACGAACGAAATTAAGATTTTTGGTCTTTAAATAAAAGCGGGAAGTCCTTAAACCAGCGGGTGTTACATCCCAACAAGCTGGAAGAAGGAGCTTCCCAATGACAATCGTATCGCGAGTAGCGATAGCAATGCAAGCGGTATTCGGCAAGAATCTCGACGATGTGGCACGAACGACGGGCTGCGTAAAGCGACAGCGCAAGTTCACTGGCATGTCGCTTTTGAGGACCGTGGTCTTGACCGTGTTGTATCGTCCGGCGGCCAAAGATCGTGATTATTGCGCCATGGCTGGCAGACTTGGTGTGGTGCTGACCGAGCAAGCCATCGCCCCTCGGTTTAACGATGGCTTGGTGCAGTTCTTGTCGGAATCGCTGAAGCATGCGGTCTGTCAAACACTGGCAGCGAAGCCTTTGCCTGCGACCTTTTTGCAGAAGTTCACCGACCTGCGGATTGGCGACAGTTCGACGATCGGCTTGCCGGACGAGGTGGCGGAACAGTTTCCCGGTTGCGGTGGCTCGGAGAAGGCGGGGAAGGCGGCGATGAAGATTCAAGTCCTCTGGAGCTTGAAGACGGGTCAACTGTTGCAATGGCTGATCGAACCTGGCCGTGCCAGTGATGCGAAAAGCGAAATCGCGGCATCTGTGCCCCCTGCGGGCTCGCTGTCGATCTTCGACCTGGGCTACTTTTCCCTGGAGCGATTTCGGCGGATCGAAGAAGCCGATGCCTATTGGATCTCGCGTTTCCAGCACAACACGCATGTCTTCGACCAGACGGGACAAGAGCTTTCCTTGCTGAGTTTCTTGGAGAAACACGGCGAGAATGGCCTGGTAGACGTGTCTGTCGTGCTGGGCGAGAAAGAGCGTCTGGCGACTCGCTTGATTGCGGTACGCGTGCCGCAGGAAATCGTGGCGCGACGACGGCAGCAGGTCCACAAAAATGCCCGCGACCATGGCCGCACGCCATCGCAGGAGTACCTCGCTCTCCAGGAATGGACGATTTTCGTGACCAACTGCCCGCCTGAGTTGCTGAACTGGAAGGAAGTCGTGGTCCTGTATCGCGCGCGGTGGCAGATCGAGTTGTTGTTTAAACTGTGGAAGTCCCACAACCAGTTGGCGCAACGAGAACTGGACACTTCGCCGCAACGGCAAATGGCGGTGCTGTATGCCAAGCTGATTGGTGTGATTGTGCAGCATTGGATCCTGCTGAGCACTACTTGGGACGATGGCCAGCGCAGTCTACGAAAGGCGGCTGCCATCGTGCGGGACTGGATCGTTTCCATCGCTGAAGCCCTCGACGACCTCGGCCGACTCGACGAATTACTCTGCCGACTGGGAGCCGTTGTCGCCAATAAGGCTCGCGTCAGCCCCCGTAACAAACACCCGAGTTTGTTTCAACTCCTTGAAAATCCTGAACTTCTGGACTATATCATTTCTTAATTTCGTTCGTATGGGGCCGAGTGAAACGAGTCCCACCAACTCTGTGTCGGCCCGCTTTTGGTGGGACTCGCTGCGCTCGGCCCACCCTACTTCTGCACCTAAAACCGGAAGAGCCCAAATTCATGGTGGGCCGGCGCTCGCAAGCTCGCTGGTTCCACCCTACGACTTTTCAAGAAAACAGGGATCTTATTTCGCGCCAAAGCCTTACGCCATGCTGCTCATCGTCCGCAGACGTCTTACACCTTCCACGGCCCGGGCAATGACAAAATCGATTTCTTCCGCAGTGGTAAATCGCCCCAGGCCAAAACGGAGGCTGCCGCGGACCGCATCTTCCGTTAATCCCAGGTTGCGCAAAACATGACTTGGCTCGGGCTGGGCTGAGGTACATGCGCTGCCGGTGCTCAAGGCAATGTCGCGCATCTCGATTACCAAGGCTTCGCCCTCGACATAGCCGAAACTGACGTTCAAGTTGCCCGGCAGGCGAAGACCCGGCAGATTGAGGGCCGGTCCATTGAGCTGGATGTTGCGGAGGCCCGCGCTCAAACCCGCGAAGAGCCGGTCGCGAAGGCCGCACAAGCGGGCCGCTTCGGCCGGAAGTTCCGCAAGACAAAGCTCCAATGCCCTGGCAAAACCGACAATCCCTGGCACGTTGGCCGTTCCGCTCCGCAACCCGCCTTCCTGCCCGCCGCCGTCGATTTGCGACTCGAGGCGGACGCGTGGACCGCGACTGCGAACATACAACGCGCCAACTCCCTTAGGCCCATGTATCTTGTGGGCCGTGAAACTCATAAGATCAATGCCTAACGCTTCCACATCGACCGGAATCTTTCCCACGGCCTGCGTGGCATCGGTGTGCAGCAGCACGCCCCGCTGTTTGCACAACTGTCCGATCTCGGCCAAGGGCTGAATGGCCCCGATCTCGTTGTTGGCCAGCATGATTGAAACGAGAATCGTATCGTCGCGGATGGCCGCAGCCAGTTGGTCGATGTGAATCAGCCCAGTCCGCGGATCGGGCGCGGCCGTGACCGGTAGGAGCGTAATTTCAAATCCTCGCTGGGCCAACTTCGCCAAGGGATCGAGCACGGCCGGATGTTCCGTTGTGGCGCTGATGATATGCCGCCCGCGCGCAGCTTGCTTTTCGGCCACGCCGCGAAGGGCCAGATTGTTGCTCTCCGTCGCCCCGCTGGTCCAGACGATTTCCTTGGACTTCGCCCCGACAGCCGTTGCGATCTTCGCACGGGCCTCGTCCACGGCATCCTTCGCCGCCGAGCCAAACCCGTGGGTCGTACTGCCGGGGTTGCCGTAAATCTCGGTGAAATACGGCCACATCGCCTCGACCACTCGCGGATCGACGCGGGTCGTGGCGTGATTGTCGAGATAGATCGGAAGCTTGGCCATTAGCCGTCAAACAGGGCTTTCATGCAAATCTGTGACCAGGTTTCAAAACCTTCCATGTCGGCGAGGATTTCTTCAACGGGGCGGAAACCGCACTCGATGATCTCGCTTTCCCGTGGATGTACGGCAGGACGCTCGACATCAAAGACGTGAACGACGCCCAAGTGAACGCGGCCGACCTCCGTCGCGTCGTCGTTGATCAGGCCAACGCAACGCGACGCATAGGGCGTGTCGATCGAAACCTCTTCGTCCAACTCGCGGCGCATCCCTTCTTGATAGGGGCTCCCGCTACCGTCGGCGCCAACATCGACGGCCGAGATATGCCCGCCAATGCCCACGCTCCGCTTGCGATGCAACCGCCCCTCGCCCTGGCCGCTGCCGCGAGTGTATTGAAAGACCGATCGGCGGCCGACCGCGTCGCAATGCTGGAAGATGACGTAAGGTATCAATTGCTTGAAACTCGGGTCGTGCTCCATCTCCGGCCGCGGCCGAAAGGAGATGTTCCGTGGGCTGAATAGCTCGCCCAAATAGCGATCGATCTCTCGCGTGAAACCTTGAAAGTATCCCAGGCGATGAAAAAGCTCGGTGGGTACAACCAAAATGCGTTCGATGGGAATAACGGGCAAAAGAGTCTCCTTCTTTCCTCGCCTTCCGGGGGAGGGGCAGGGGGTGAGCGTAGTCTTAAAGGATTAACATCGCATCGCCGTAGCTGTAAAAACGATAACCTTCGCGGATGGCTTCTTCATACGCCCGCGCGATCAGGTCGCTGCCGCCAAAGGTACGAACCAAAACGAGGAGCGTGGTCCGCGGCAGGTGGAAATTCGTCAATAGGGCATCGACAGCATGGAACTCAAAGGGTGGCCGGATAAAGAGATCGGTGTAACCGGTGAATTGTTTGAGCGCGCCATCCGCGGCGGCCGTTTCCAAGAGCCGAACGGAAGTGGTGCCCACCGCCACGACACGGCCGCCAGCCGCACGGCATTGCAGGATTCGATCGGCGGTTTCCTGTCGGATCGTGCCCCATTCGGCGTGCATCTGATGCTCGGCCAGCAGCGGTGTGGCGATCGGCCGGAACGTGCCGGCCCCAGTATGCAGCGTCAGCGGGCATATATCAACCTGATCTTCCTCCAAGCGGCTCAGCAGCGATTCGCTGAAGTGCAAGCCGGCGGTTGGGGCGGCAACGGCCCCTGGCCAGCGGGCATAGACCGTCTGATATTGCTGTCGGTCGGCCTCGTCCATTTCTCCCTTGCGTATGTAGGGCGGCAGCGGTACTCGCCCGACACGCGCCAGCAAGTCGAAGATTTCTTCCTCGCTCTCGGGATGCACAATCCAACTGCCGTCGGCCTGCTTGACACCCAAGCGGAGTTGAATGTCGTCCTGCCCCTGGGTGTCGGTAAGTCGAATAGTCTCGTTGGGTACGAGCTTTCCTCGTGTCTTGCAGAGGATCCGCAAAAAACCTCCGGTTCCCGCTTCCAGAAAAAGCCCCTCCCAGTGTCCACCGGTGCTATCGCGGCGACCCAGCAGCCGGGCGGGCACCACCCTCGTATCGTTCAACACCAGGCAATCCCCAGACCGCAGGATCTCGGGCAGATCGCGAATGTGGTGATGCGCCAACGACTGCTGACGGCGATCGATGACCAGCAATCGGGCATCAACCCTTGCGGGAACTGGCTGCTGGGCAATCAAATGCCGCGGCAGTTCATAGTCGTAAAGATCGATTTCGTTCATTTCACCTAGTATAAGCGTCTGCCCCTATCCAGTGTAGGGGAACGGTGTAGGGGAGCAGGATGTCCGCAAATTCGCGGCCAGTACCGGAACTGCCAAAATTTATGTCTGGGAGCGGTTTCTGGCAGGGCCGCGATGAAACTCAAAAAATCTTTTTCGCCACTTACAACGCTGCGAAACGTCGGAAGTGCTTCTCCTGTGGGCAGCTAGGACGACAGTCCGCGGCGAAGTCCCTGCGCGGCTCTAAAAAGAACACTTGACGGTGAGCAAGAAGTGGTTATTCTTGGGTTCTTGTGGGACGTCGTGGGGAATTGTGGTGAATCATGCTGCTCACTGGCACTTATAATCGTGCGCTGGACGAAAAGCTGCGGATCGCCATTCCCAAACACCTCCGCGATGGTCTGCCCTGTCCGCCGGGTGGTGGCCTGTATGTGACCCCCGGTACTGATGGTTCGCTCACCCTGTACACGGAGACCGCTTTTCAGTTGCTAGGTCAGCGTCTCGCACAAAGCCCGCCGACGCGGCAAGATGTTCGGGCCTTTAGCCGCCTTTTCTACGGACAGGCCCAATACGCTGAAATTGACCGCCAAGGAAGAATCCGCATCCCGCCGGAGTTAGCGACGCTAGCAAAGCTACAGAATGAAGTTGTCCTTGTGGGGGTGCAGGATCACCTGGAGATTTGGGGAATCGAGCATTGGCAAGCTTACTTGGGCGACAAACAGGCCCATTACGATGAAATTGCGGAAACCGCATTAGGAGGTCTTTCGCAACCGTAGGATGGGCTTCCTAACCCGTCGATGGAGAATACATACAAAGGATTTGATAACAATCCCTACTTGAGGGTTCGTCACTTGTGGAAACATCGTTGCCGGTAGCGTTTGGCCACTTACCGGCGATGCTGCGTCGACCTCCGGATGCAGGTCTGTTTTCACAAGTGCGGGGGAACGGATTCCTCCGTAACCGCGAGTGCGGAACCAGCCCGTCGCCTTCGCCGACGGACCTCCGCAGGTGTCCAGCTCTGGGCGCAAGGATGCGCCCGGGGGTTGGTACACTTCCGCTAACCGCCGAACGGTCGTACGATAGAGGCATGACCGTTCCCGATTCCATTCATATACCCGTAATGCTTGCCGAAGTTCTCGAGGGGCTTTCTCCTCAGCCTGGCGGCGTTTTCGTTGACGGCACTCTCGGCGGCGGAGGGCATACCCTCGCACTGGCCGAGCGAATTGGGCCAAGCGGAATGGTTATCTCCCTGGATCGTGATCCGGCGGCCATTGAAGCTGCCATGGCGTATCTCGCCAAGTCGCCTCTCACTCCGCTTAAGGCCAACTTCTGCGACTTGCCCGAAGTCCTTGCCGAGCTTGGGGTTGAGGCAGTGGATGGAATTCTCTTGGATCTCGGGCTTTCCAGCGATCAATTGGCCGACCTCGAGCGCGGATTCAGTTTTTCCTCGACCGGCCCTCTCGATTTGCGGTTTGACCCTTTGCAGGGCAAGCCCGCTTGGCGATTGCTGGAGCGTCTGAGCGCGGAGCATTTGGCCGATCTGATTTACCAATACGGCGAAGAGCGTTATAGCCGACGGATCGCCCGGGCGATCGTCGAGCGGCGACGAGACCATCCGGTGGAAACGGCGGCCGATCTGGCCAATCTGGTGCGCCGCTGTGTTCCTAGGTCGCGGTACGACCGCATCGATCCGGCCACGCGAACCTTCCAGGCATTGAGAATTGCCGTGAACGACGAGCTTAAGTCGCTGGAAATCGCGCTCCGCCGCATGCCTGACTGCCTGCGGCCGGGGGGACGGCTGGCGGTAATCAGTTTTCATTCTCTGGAGGACCGTCAGGTGAAAGTGGCCTTTCGCGACGACCCGCGGTTGACATCGTTGACGCGAAAACCGATCACCCCCTCGGATGCGGAGACTGCGGAAAATCCGCGATCTCGCAGCGCCAAACTTCGGGTAGCCGTTCGCAATTGAGTCCGTGCCGAACGCGATCGCGAACATCCTACGGCGGCTCTAGCAATTCGCTCAAATCGTCCCTTTATTGCAAAGGCGGTTCTCAGTATGATGGCGCCGGTGTTACGCAGCAGCTTGGTCCACGGGAGAAATATCATGGGTGCTTTGTCGCAACGTACGATTGCCAAGGTGAGCGGGCCTGCTTGGGAGCAGCTTCGCGGGCAGTTCATGCAGATTGCTCGGTTGCTCTTGGCAGTTTCCCCTGAGGCCGACAGCGATTTGCTCACGACCTACGTCAAATTCATGGTCAACAGCGACGCAAGTTGCCCAGTCTACGCAGCCGTCTGGCTGAAAAGCAGCAAGCGATTGATCGTTGGTCTGGCCTTGCCCGAGGAGTGTGAAGCCGAGGAACTTGGCCCTGCACTGCCTGGAACGATGTACCGGGGCCTCACCAAATACTTCGTGGTGGAACGTGGCGGAGATGCGCCCAAACAACTGGCGGAATGGGCGATGACCGCCTATCAAAATGCCTTGTCTGCAAAACCGGTGGCTGGCTCGATAAGCCAATTCACTGTACGAGAACCAGTCGCCGGGTTGCTGAGTCGGGCCGGCTGACCGGCCGCCGAGTCCCCTCTCCCTCCGGGAGAGGGTGAGGGTGAGGGCAGCCCCAAAGTTCGGTAATCTGGCGCGGCGCGTCCGAATGTAACGGCACCCCCATCGACGAAACGCCTCGGCCCGCCAGAATATCAGCGGCTGCGCATTCTTTCCCGTCGATAGGTAGCAACGTAGCGACCTACTCCCGTTTCGGGTAGGAATGGCCCCTTCTGAAAAGAGACTACCATGTCGTATGGAATTCCATCCGTTGCCTTGCTGCGTGACACCTTTCGGCGTGCGGTCAAGCAAGCCCTAGGAAAGTGCGAAGAGACCCACACCAGTTATTACCGCAGCCGTTGCCGCTTTCTGGCGAGCACCCCCTGGGTCGACCTCGGGCCAAACGTGCAAGCCATTCAGGTGGCGGAAACCGAGTTCCTGATTCGCGGTTCCTGGCAATACACGGTGGATCTCCACGCCAAAGACCAGTTCCAGATTGCCCAGGCCCAGGCCAACGAAGTCGCCTCGCTCCTGGCGTCGGCCGTTCCGCACGGCGAACCCGTCAAGGGGACCTTTGATTTTCCGCCGACCGAAACCTCGGCCAGCGGCGAGAGGGTTACCTGTTCGTTCCGGGGCGTTGTGTGTGGCCAGGTGCCGCATTTAGCCGCAGCCTGAACGGCCCCCCGTGCCTTCCTCGAATCCCGCTGGCTTGCGCTCTCTCGATCGAATTGAAAAACCATGTTGTGGCCGGTCTCCTGACCGAGCCACACCTGGGTCATGTCTCGAAACCGCTGGTGGCGTCGCTAACGCTTCGCTCTTGCAATTTTCCTGTAGGATGGGCTTTAGCCCGTCGAGAATTGGCGTGGATGGGCTAAAGCCCATCGAGAATTGGCGGGGACGGGCTAAAGCCCATCCTACGACTTACACTTTGCTCTGCCTTACGCCACCTTTTTGATTTGCTCAGCGAGGTGTACTTTGCGGAGCAATGCTCCGCCAGCACTATGAAATTTCACGACTTCGCTGTCCGCAAACCAGACGGCGCGTATTTCGCCGCAGCGGAACTGATACCCCACAAAATAGCCTTCTCGAAGAAGGATCGTGCGGCTGAGAGGTTGCGGATCGCTGGCGCCAAGCTCCGCGAAAGTTGTCGTCACGAATGTCGTAAGCGAGTCGGGTTGCATACTCTCCTCTATCGACCAACAGTTCCCACAAGCCAGCGGCCTACCGCGTAAAATCGAGCGGATTTTAGATGGCCTTCGTTGTATATGACGTATTTTGCCCAGGTCATTACCATCCAATACCTTTGGTGGGCATAAAAAGCCCCCGGCTAGCGACGAGCCTAACGATCCACCGGGCAAGCCGGTGGGATTCAATGCCGGTGGGAGGCAGGCAGGATGCCTTTCCTCCCCAAATGCCCCCGGCTTGCCCGGTGGGATGGTTACGTTCCGAGCTAAGGAAAGCGGCCTTTCTTCCCCAAATGCCCCCGGCTTGCCCGGTGGGATGGTTACGTTCTTAGCTAAGGCAAGCGGCCTTTCCTCCCCGAATGCCCCCGGCTTGCCCGGTGGGATGGTTACGTTCCGAGCTAAGGCAAGCGGCCCTTCCTCCCCGAATGCCCCCGGCTTGCCCGGTGGGATGGTTACGTTCCGAGCTAAATTGTCGCTCGTTGATCGTTTCCTTTCCCCCCCCATCCGCTGCGAGGGCGAAGCCCTCGCAGCGGATGGGGGGGAAAGGAAGGTCTTTGGGGCCCGTTTTTGTTAGCTAAGAGCCTAACGATCCACCGGGCAAGCCGGTGGGATTCGGGGAGGGTTTTGGGGCCCGTCTTTGTTAGCTAAGAGCCTAACGATCCACCGGGCAAGCCGGTGGGATTGAATGCCAGGGGGACGGCTCCGGCTACAGATGATCCTCGTCGGCTGCTTCCCACTTGCGAACGTACGCCGCGATCTTGACGGATTCCAGAACTCCATAACTCCCGATGTAAGCGCCGGGCTGCCAGAGTCGCTCCACACGCGCTCGGATTACTGAATTCGCAAAATCTTTCCACATCAGATTCTGCGAGGCGTTCATCATGGCCACGACGACCTTCGCGGGCGACAGACTCGGATGAGTCCGAACGGCCAAATGGACATGGTCGGGAACAAACGAGACTTTCTCGATGAATAGGGGATATTCTCTCTGGATCTGGCGCCAGCAATCGGCGGTGGCTTCTGCTTCCTGCCTGCCGAAGACGCCGTTTCGCCGCCAGGTTGGCAGGACGATGTGGAATTGCAGAACCGCCACGGCATGACTCGTGCCGAGGCGTTGCTCGTCCTCGGGAGTCCGTGGGTAGCTCGCGACGAACACCGGCGGGTGAGGCCGCGACATGTAGCCATGGTGCTCGCCCTGGCTCTCCAGGTACGGCATTACGGCCTGCGTGGTCGTGGTTCCCGTTGTGCAGGCGAAATACCCCCGGCCGAGACGTTTCCGCTCTGGTGGCAGATTGGACTGGCCGCGCAGCCACTTGCTGACGCGACCCTTCATTTTGCTCGCACAGGCCGCTACGGTTTCGGTCGGCAACAAGCTTGTGAGAACCTTGACATCCGTTTCGCTTGCGGACGCTTCGAGGACGTGAATACCATACTCCCGGAGCAGGGAGTCGAGCGTTTCTCGATCGAGCCTCGAGAGGGCTGACTGGAAGGATGATCGGTGGGTCCGCCAGCGATAATAGACGCGGATGCAGTAAGCGAAACGAAGCTCTTCAAGCTCGTAGGGCTGAATCAACACGGCAAGATCCCCCAGCGTAAATGCTTTCACCTGAGGACATGATACGAGATGGGCCGCCCCGCTGGTATGCCCCCGGCTAGCGAGGAACCTAACGATCCACCGGGCAAGCCGGTGGGATTGAATGCCGGGGGATGGCTCCCCGAAGACCCCCGGCTTGCCAGGCGGGACGGTTTCCCCCCGAATGCACCCGGCTTGTCCGGGGGATCGTTACGTTCCGAGCTAAGGAAAGCAGCTTTTCCTCCCCGAATGCCCCCGGCTTGCCCGGCGGGATGGTTATGCTCTTAGCTAGAAAAGTCGCACGTTGATCGTTTCCTTTCCCCCCATCCGCTGCGACGGCGAAGCCGTCGCAGCGGATGGGGGGAAAGGAAGTTTTTTGGGGCCCGTTTTTGTTAGCAAGGAACCTAACGATCCACCGGGCAAGCCGGTGGGATTCATATACCGGGGGTTGCCGGTGATTTGGAATGCCTCCAAGATCTTCCCCAGATGCTCCCCAGATTGTCCACAGACAGATTTGTAGAGATGCGCCATAGTGGAGGAAGCTGCCAGTGGGACAAGGATTGGAACGCGGCAGACCGTGTTATTTACTCAGAGAAAACCGTGGAAAATTCCGGTTAAGCACATCCTGTTTTTGAGAGGTCTGTTATGAAGTGTTCGTTTCGATTTCGCAGTGTGTTGTTTGCGGTTCCCTCACTCGTCGCGTTGGCAATCGTCGGCATGGGCTGGTCCGGCGCAGCCCAAGCAGGTTTGATCGGGTACTGGCCGATGAACGAAGGCAGCGGAATTACGACTGTTGACGCGACCAATAATTCCAACATCAGCGCCGGCACCTTAAACGCCGGAAGCCAGAATGTCGCCTCAACTTGGGTTACAGGCCACACGGGGCTGGTGGGAGATTATGCGATTGATTTCAAGGGCTACTCTGACCGTGTGGTTGTTCCCGTAACCAGTAGTTTGGGCATCACCAACTCTTTCACTATCGCAATGTGGGCGAAAAGCTCCCTCAACAACTACCCTTATCTCATTGAGTTCAGTAACAATGCTAACGGAGACGCGCGCCAGTGGTTCATCCAAGGCTCCAATAATGGCAGCGACCAGATGTATATGTGGTCCGACGCGAACACTAATTGGAGGAAGGCGTTGGGGTTTAAGGAAGGCGGAGGCGGTACGGCTGAAACCACCTTGTGGCACCATTATGCCTTCTCGTATAGCGGTGGTGTGGTGACCCCCTACGTTGACGGCGTGGCGAAGACGACACAATCGATCAGCGGCAGCCCGAACTTCCCTAGCTTTACCAACATCCTCATTGGTGGTAAGAACCAGAACTTTACCAGTTGGGAAGGGCAAATCGACGATGTAGTGATTTCCAACACCGCCTCCACCCCGGCCGACATCACGGCCATCAAAAACGGGACGTATGCCGGGATGGCGGTTCCCGAACCCTCCACCTTTGCCCTTCTGGGCATCGGCGCGGTGGGCCTGATCGGCTATGCGTTGCGGAAGCGGAAGCAGGCGGCCTAGCAAGGCCACCGGATTTGCAGACCTCCGGCGAACCGAAGGTCTCCCCTGGATGGAGACCTTCGGTCCGCGGTGTGCAAGGGATTATAATGCCCCCGGCTTGCCCGGCGGGATTGTTACGTTCCGAGCTAAAAAGTGTCGATCATCGATCATTTTCCTTTCCCCCCATCCGCTGCGACGGCTTCGCCGCCGCAGCGGATGGGGGGAAAGGAAGTTTTTGGGGCCCGTTTTTGTTAGCGAGGAGCCTAACGATCCACCGGGCAAGCCGGTGGGATTCAATGCAGGGGGGAAAGGAAGTATTTGGGGCCCGTTT
>Ga0118677_10000656_pt1 | contig 75359 bp, 54 predicted proteins | sample AliMusrvi5mmetaG_FD_86154 | JGI IMG/M metagenome (GOLD analysis project Ga0118677, IMG submission 86154) | reverse complement strand
ATGCGCCCGTTGAAAGACGCGTCCGTACCCTCGCTGATCATCATCACCGTCGGGGCGTCGATGTTTCTGCAGGGCATCGCCAGCCATCTGTGGGGCAAAGACGCGATCAAACTCCCGCCGTTCTCCGCCGCCGCGCCGATCGCGTTCACCCTCCCGGGCGCCTCCTATCCGCTGGTCATCGAGGCGCAGCAATGCTGGGTGATGGGATTGGCGGCGGCGCTGATGCTGGGCTTGACCTTCTTTTTCAACCGCACGCTGGTCGGCAAGGCGATGCGCGCGGTCTCGGTGAATCGGCACGGCGCGCGGCTGGTCGGCATCAACGTTTCGCGCATGGTCGTGGGTGCGTTCGCGCTGTCGGCGGCGATGGGCGCGGTGGCCGGCGCGGCGGTGGCGCCCATCAGCTTCGGCTATTTCAACATGGGCACCATGATGGGCCTGAAAGGGTTCGCGGCGGCGATTGTCGGCGGGCTGGGCAATTTCCCCGGGTCCATTGTCGCCGGTCTGTTGCTGGGCGTGGTGGAAAGTTACGCGGCGAATTTCTCATCGGATTATAAAGATGCGGTGGCTTTTGTCATTCTGCTGGTCGTGCTGTTCGTCAGCCCATCCGGGATTCTCGGCCGGCGAAAGGCAGGGAAATGACCATGCGCACTTCCCCATGGCTGACGATCGGTTGTGCGGTACTGGGCCTGACGCTCGTTGCCATCACACCGTTATGCATTCACAATAACTACTACCTCAGCGTGCTGGCCTTCGTCGCCATCAACACCATCCTGGCGGTGGGCTTGAATCTGTTGATGGGCTATGCCGGGCAGGTATCGCTCGGTCACGCGGCGTTCTTCGGTCTGGGAGCATATAGCTCGGCCATTCTCACCACGCAATATCACGTCTCGCCGTGGCTGGCGCTGCTGGCCGGGCTGGTCGTCACCAGCAGCATCGCGTTGCTGATCGGCATCCCCTGTCTGCGGTTGACCGGGCATTACCTGGCGATGGCCACCCTCGGTTTCGGCTGGATTGTCTACATCGTGATGGTCCACTGGAGCGCGCTCACCGGCGGCACCTCGGGCATCGAGCAGATTCCGAAACTGGCGATCGGTTCGCTGGTCTTCGGCGATGACACTTCCCGGCTATATCTGACGTGGACGGTGGCGATCCTGCTGCTGGCGCTCTCGGCGAATATCGTCAACTCACGCGTGGGACGGGCGTTGCGAGCGCTGCACAGCGGGGAGATGGCCGCGGCCTCGCTGGGGGTGAATCCGGCCAGGTACAAAGTGCAGGTGTTCGTCCTTTCCGCCGCCTATGCCTCCATTGCCGGCAGTCTCTACGCGCATACGGTGAACTTCATCAGTCCGTCATCGTTCGGTTTCGTCTTTTCTGTCGAACTGGTCGTGATGGTGGTGATCGGCGGGATGGCCAGCGTGTGGGGAGCGCCGATCGGCGCCGGCGCCATCACTTTGCTGGCGGAATGGCTGCGCAGCGTCGGCGAAGCGGTGCCGGTGTTCAAGGAATTCGATGTCATCGCCCATGGCGCCATTCTCATCCTGGTGATGATCTTCATGCCGGCGGGATTGACCTGCGGCGTGCGCGATCTCTTCGGGAAATGGAGCCGGCGGCGCGCGCCGTTGCCGGTCAGCCGGCAATCCGAGGAGGCGGCGCCATGACTCCCTTGCTGGAAGTCGAAAAGCTGCGCAAACACTTCGATGGCCTCGTGGCGGTAAACGACGTGAGTTTTACCGTGACGGAAGGCCAAATTACCGCGTTGATCGGACCGAACGGCGCCGGGAAAACCACGCTGCTGCATATGATCTCCGGCGTCATCCCACCCACCAGCGGCGCAATTCGCCTGCGCGGGTTGCCCATCCATCGTTTGCCCACGCATCGCGTCGCGGCGCAAGGGATTGCGCGCACCTTTCAACACGTCGATCTGTTCACTAATATGACCGTGATCGAAAACGTGATGGTGGGGCGGCATCTGCGCAGTCGCGGCGGCCTGTTCTCCGCGGCCACCCGGCTGGGCGGCACTAATGCGCGCGAGCGCCAGGTGCAGGCCGACAGTTTGCACTACCTGGAGATGGTCAAGCTGGCGGATGTCGCCGACGTGCAGGCGGGGGAGTTGCCGTTCGGACGGCAGCGCTTGCTGGAAATCGCCCGCGCGCTGGCTACCGAGCCGGCGCTGCTGCTGCTCGATGAAGCGGCGTCCGGGCTGTCCACCCGCGAAAAGCGCGCCTTGGTAGACTTGATTTTCACCATCCGCCAGGCCGGCATCACCATCTTTCTGGTCGATCATGATATGGAATTGGTGATGGACATCTCCGACCACGTGGTGGTGCTGGATCACGGCGAGAAGATTGCCGAGGGAACGCCGGCGGCGGTGCAGCGCGATGAACGGGTGATCGCCGCCTATCTGGGAGAGGAGCCGGTGCATGCTTAGGTTGGCGAGTGTGGTGACGAAATATGGCCGCACCACCGCCTTGCACGGCGTCTCGCTGCACGTGAGCGCCGGCGAAGTGGTGGCGCTGGTCGGCGCCAATGGGGCGGGGAAGACCACGCTGCTCAACACCATTTCCGGCATCACCCCGGCTGCCGGCGGCTCGCTCAAATACGACGGCAACGAGATTAAGTCGCTGGGTGCCGATCTCATCGTGCGAAAAGGCATCTGCCAGGTGCCGGAAGGCCGTCAACTGTTCGCGCCCTTGACCGTGCATGATAACCTGCTGCTTGGCGCCTACACGCGTTCGCGCGGGGAAAAAGGCGCGCTTCGGGAAGACCTGGAGCGGATCTATACCTTGTTTCCGATATTGCACGCCCGCGCCGAACAACGCGCGGGCACCCTCTCCGGCGGCGAACAGCAGATGCTGGCGATCGGGCGCGGCCTGATGGGACGGCCGAAGCTGCTGCTGCTCGATGAACCGTCGATGGGACTGGCGCCGCGCGTGATGACGGAGATCTTCCAGGCCATCGCCTCCTTTCGCTCGCTCGGATTGACCGTGCTGCTGGTCGAGCAGAACGCCCGCTGGGCGCTGCGCATCGCCGACCGCGGCTACGTGCTGGAAACCGGCAGCATCGTCCTGGAAGGCACTGCCGAAGAATTGCTGAATAACCAGGAAGTGCAGCGCGCGTACCTGGGCAAGGGCTACCGTGAGGTATGGGAATGATGGTAATGTAGAATGGAGAATGCAGAATGGAGAATGGCGAATTCAGCACAGACGAAGATATTGCGCGGGCAGGTAAGCAATTCTGACATTTCACACGGAATCATTAACATTCTCCATTCTAAATTCTGCATTCTCCATTCTGCATTAAAAAATGGGTCGAGGATTTCTTATGGCTATCTGGGATCACAGCAACGAGACGATGCCGCGCGAGGAATTGGCGCAATTGCAGCTCGAACGGTTGCAGGCCAGTCTGTTCCGCGCGTATCGCAATGTGGCGTTTTACCGTAAGCGGTTCGATGAACAGGGGATCGCGCCGGAAGAGATTAGCGCGCTGGAAGAACTGCGTCGCCTGCCGTTCACCACCCGGGAGAATCTGCGCGGCGGCTACCCATACGATCTGCTGGCGGTGCCCCTGCGCGAGGTGGTGCGCCTGCATAGCTCGTCCTGGAACTCCGGTCGCCCAACGGTGTGCGCTTACACGCGCAATGATTTGCGCCACTGGACGGATACCGTCGCGCGCATCCTCACCGCCGGCGGCGTCACCCGTGACGACGTGGTGCAGATCTTTTTCGGGCCCGGCATGCTGGCGAACGGGTTGGGCTTCCACGGCGGCGCCGAGCGCATCGGCGCGTCGGTCATCCCCACCACTCCCGGCAGCATCGAGCAGCAGATTGCTATCATGCAGGATTTCAAATCGACCGCCATCATCGGCAGTTCCGGGGATGCCGGCCAGTTGGCGGAAGTGATCGCCGCACAGCAGTTGGATCGGCGGCGACTGTCCGTGCGCGTCGGCCTGTTCGGCGCCGAACCCTGGTCGGAGACCATGCGGGCGCGCATCGAAGGCAATCTCGGCGTGATGGCGCTGGATAATTACAGCCTGTCCGAAGTCGGCGGGCCCGGCGTGGCGGGCGAGTGCCCGGAGAAGTGCGGCCTGCACCTGGCGGAAGATCACTTCATCGCCGAGATCATCGATCCGCGCACGGGAGAAACGCTCCCGGAAGGGCAGGAAGGCGAACTGGTGCTCACCACGCTGACCAAAGAAGCCCTGCCGCTCATCCGCTTCCGCACGCACGACCTAGCCACGCTGAATACCGCGCCATGCGCCTGTGGCCGCACGCTGGCGCGCATCTCCCGCCTCTTCAAACGCACCGACGACACGCTGATCGTCAAAGGCGGCAAGCTGAGCCCGGAGAAGGTGCAGGCCGTGCTGGCGGAAATCGAAGGCGCGGAGCCGAACTTCACCATCTTCCTCGATCGCAAAAACGGCCGCGAAGAAGTGGAAATAGTCGCCGCCCTCTCCGCCGATCTCGCCATCGATACCCCGGGCAAAGTCCTCGCGCTCGAAAGCCGCATCGTCGACCGCCTCCTCGCCGTCACCGGCCTGACGCTTCGCGTCCGCCTGGTGGAAGCTCCCACCCTCGCGCGGCTTGCTGGCGAGGGTGCGGGGCATGTGATTGATCGGCGGGAGTGACGGTGGTGTGGGCGTATGGGAGTATGGGCGTGTGGGAGTGATTGGGGTATCGGTTAGGTATTGCTTGGTGGCAATGCCAGATACAGCCAATTCAACGCTGGATAAGACGAAACAGGACGCAGTGAAGGCGATGACGACAAAACAATAGTTTCCTGGGATCGCGGTCATCCTGACCGCCCCGTCACGTGAGGTGTGAGAGTAACCTTCACTAACAATCCCCCCAGTCCCGGAGTTTATGCGATCCCTCCGGGACTGGACTACTCAACTACTCAACCACTCAACTCACACGCCGGCCGTCACCCGCCATTCCGTGCGGGCGGCGGAGATCATGGCGAAATAGGCGGCGTGGGGGATGTATTCGGGGATGCTGTTGCCGGAGCCAAGGGCGTAGCTGCCGCGGGTGGCGGAGCGGTCGAGCATGGCTTGCGCGCGGGCGTGAATCTCGGCGGGGGTGGAACGGCAGAGGAAATCTACGTCGATGCCACCGAGAATGGCAATGCGACTGCCCCAGCGCTCATACGCCTCTTCCACCGGCTCGATGGCGTCCTCATAGGAATGGCGTCCATCGTATTGCATGTCGTCGATGATGTCTTCGATGACGTCGCGATGGTTGCCGCAGGAGTGGAGGATGGCCGGTTTGCCCGCCTGATGAATCACTTCGACGATGCGCTTGTGCCAGGGGAAGACCAGCGTGCGCATCTGCGTCGGGGTGAGCATCGTTTGCGTTTTAAAGCCCCAATCATCATTGGAGATTAACGCGCCCACCGCCGGATAGGCGGCGCTGATGGTGTAATAGCGCACCAGCCGCGAGCCGATGGCGGCGAAGATCTCTTCCACTAACTCCGGGTCATCGGCCAGCAGCATGCAGAGATTATCGAAGCCGACCAGGCCGATGGCATTTTCCAGCACGCCGCCCGGACCAGGCACAATCAGTTTCATCCCCGGCGGCAGTTCTCTGGCCAGTTTGTCCAGATGATCGTAGCTGAAGGCATCGGGGTCTTGCCAGGCATAGGCGTTAAAGCTTGCGCGGTCGGTGATGACGCTGCCTTCATTGAGCGAAATACTCTTATCGCGATGGTGCTCGCCGGCGGGGAAGGAGAAATTGCTGCCGCCCACGGTGGCATAATCGTAACCGGCATGCCAGAATGCGTGCACAATCCGCCGGAAATACAGCATCTCCTCCGGTTGTTCCGGGAGGGTAAAACCGGCCAGTTGATCATACAGCGGGCCATTCAGGAAAAATTCGAACAACGTGGGGCGTTCCGGCGCTTTCCGATCGAGCACACGCAGCAAGTTGTCGAAATTCGGTTGCATCATCGAGCGATCCTCCGCGAGAAAAAAAATCTGATAGGATACAGGATAGATTCAGGATTCAGGAACCAGGATACATCACCTGATAGAGAAGGCAACTCCCAATACGGTTCAGTGACTAATTGCCGCGGCGTTATATCAAGCGAATCCTTCCATCCTTCAAATCAGGGTTCAAGACAACGCGTATCCTTTCATCCAACTTTTCATTTCCGTGCACCTGGCATAATTCCTTCGCCCAGGCGAAATATTCCTTTGAATTGTTGTATGATGTCGGTCGGGTTGCAAAGGAACGCGGAGAGTCTACGCAAATGTTCCGGGTAAATGTTCAGGCCCCCTGGCGCGCGAGCGTCCTCGCGAGCACTCCGGTGGTTGAGTAGACTACGGATGGGCGTATCGAAACCACCGGAGTGCTCGCGAGGACGCTCGCGCGCCAGGGGGCCTGGTTACCATATTCTCTCGAATCGTTAAGCGGTGACGATCGGGTTGCATAGGAACGAAAGGCGAATTGACATTCTGATGCGGGCGGCATATAATGGTCGCGCAATAATCGTGGCCGATGGCATGAGCATGCGCGTCGGCGCGTGGACGGAAGGAGTTGATAAGGTATGGTAACGGTTGATATCCGCGAGGGTGAATCTCTCGACAGCGCCATTCGCCGCTTGAAGCGTCAGGTCCAGCAGGCCGGCGTGTTAGAAGAAGCGCGCCGTCATGAGCGCTACGAGAAGCCCAGCGAACGCCGTCGCCGTTTGGCCGCCACTTCGGCCCGACGTGTGCGACGCAACCAGACCACCGGCGAGTAACAACGCTTCCGGCATCGTCTGACACGGGGTGAGGCGCAACGCCTCACCCCGTTCCGGTTCATTCGATACGGCAATGATTGCGGAAGGAGCTGCAGGTATTTTGTCCAACATGGAATCGCCCCCGCCTCAACCTCTCGCGCCGACGGTGTCGGCCGTGGCGATGACAATCCCATTTGAAAACTATGATGAAGCGGTCGCCGTCCTTGGAGCGCGCGATAGCCATCTTCGTCTCATCGAACGCGAATTCAACGCTACCCTCATGCTGCGCGGCACCACCCTGGAGATCCAGAGTGACCCGCATACCGCCGAACAAATTCATCGCCTGCTCGAAGAGTTACGACAAATGGTGCGCCGGGGACATCCGCTGGCGCGCGCCGAAGTCGAATATGCCGCCGCCGCCATCCATCACCGCAAAATGGATCCGTCACAGGCGCTTTTTTCCGAAGTCATCCTCACCACCCATCGCGGCAAGCAGATCAAACCCAAATCCGTCCATCAACGCGCGTACCTGGAAGCCATGCATACGCGGGAGTTGGTGTTTGCCATTGGACCCGCCGGCACCGGGAAGACCTACCTGGCGGTGGCGACGGCGGTGGCCGCGCTGAACAACAAGCTGGTGCAGCGCATCATTCTCACCCGTCCGGCGGTAGAAGCCGGCGAGCGCCTGGGTTTTCTTCCCGGCGATTTGCAGGAGAAGATCAATCCATATCTGCGCCCGCTTTACGACGCGCTCTACGACATGATCGAGATGGAGCGGGTCGAGCGTTTGTTGGAAAAGAAGGTGATCGAGGTGGCACCGCTGGCGTTCATGCGCGGTCGCACGCTCAATGATGCCTTCATTATCATGGATGAGGCGCAAAACACCTCGCCGGAACAGATGAAGATGTTTCTCACCCGGCTGGGCTTCGGCTCGCGCGCGGTGGTGACGGGCGATATCACCCAGATCGATCTGCCGGCCGGGCAACGTTCGGGATTGATCGAAGTGCGCGGTATTCTCGAAGGCGTGGATGGGTTGAATTTTCTCCTGTTCGACGACACCGATGTCGTGCGCCATCCGCTGGTGCAGCGGATCGTGCGTGCATATGATGTGCATGAATCCAAGCGAGCGGTCGCGAGATGAACGGTGGTCGTTTGTTCCGACATTTCACGCTGGCGATAAAGGTAAAGGGACGGCGCTCATGAAGCGGAAATCCCGGCTCCCACAATGGCCGCCGGATATCACCGGTATGCACCGGTGGTTTTCCTGGCGTTTACTGACCAAGGTCACGCTGGCGCTATGTACTGTCGGCTTGGTGACCACACTGCTGTATTTTCACCAGGAATCCGTGCAACCGGACAGTGCGGCCACCCCGGTGGCGCGTATCGCGCCGCTGGCGGTGTTGATGCTTTTTGCCATTTTTGCGCTGGGGGTGTATCTGCGCGCCTATTGCCGGCCCGTATATGACAACGAGCGCAAACTCTTGCTGCTGGTCAGTCTGATGGTCGCCACGCTGTGGGCGAATATGATCCTGGGAAAAGAGCAGTGCTATCTCGTCGGTTTGATGGCGATTCCCGCCGGCGGCATGGCGATTGCCGGCCTGCTGGGGGTGCCGGTGGCGATGGTCACCGCGATGATGCTCAGTGTCACCGCCGGGCTGACCGCTCCCATCGACCATCAATTCCCCCTGGTCGTGCTCACGCTGGGCAGTTCGCTGGCAGGGATCATGGCGGTGTCGGCGATCTGGCCGGCCAGCCGCGCCATCCCCGGCATGCTGTCGCTGGTGGCGATCAACTGGGTGCTGCTGTTGAGTGTCGAGACCGTGCGTGCCGGCGTCTTTTCACTGTGGACAAATTTAGGCGCGTTGACGCTGTCGGCGGTAGGGGGAGGCATCGGCGCCGCTTTCATCGCCGTCGGCGCGATCTACATTCTAGCGCGCCCGTTCGGTATCACCACGCATTATCGGTTAATGGAATTGGCCAATCCGAATGAACCGTTGCTGCGGCAGATGATGAATGAAGCGCCCGGCACCTATCACTCCAGTGTGATGGTAGCGAATATGGCGGAAGCCGGCGCGGACGCGATCGGCGCCAACGCCTTGCTCACGCGTGTCGCGGCGCTGTATCATGATATCGGTAAACTGAAGCGCCCGGCCTTTTTTGTCGAGAATCAGGCGCCGTTGCGCATCGAGAACGTGCATCAGCGGTTGTCACCCAAGCTGTCGCATCTGATCCTGATCAGCCACGCGCGCGACGGCACGGAACTGGCGCAGCAATCCAAGTTGCCGGAAGAGATCGTCAATATTATTCACGAGCACCATGGCACCACGTTGGCCGCGTATTTCTATCACCGCGCGATGAGTGAATCGCGCGGCACGATATCGGAATACGACTTTCGCTATCCGGGGCCGAAACCTTCGACGCGCGAAGCCGCGGTGGTGATGCTGGCCGATTCCATCCAGGCGGCGGTGAAATCGCTCAAGGAACCCACGCCGGCGCGCATCGAAAACATGGTGCATGAGATCATCAACAGCCGCATGGAAGATGGGCAGTTGGAAAATTGCGAGCTGACCCTGCGCGATCTGCAGCGCATGAGCGCGGTCTTTGTGCGCATGTTGACCGGCTTGTATACCTATTCGCGCCTGGAATATCCGGATATCAAACCGGGAGGAGCGCGCCTGCATGCCCATCTTAATCTCGAAACAAACGCCCATACGGACGAAACAACGCTGTCTTCGTCGAGCAGCTAAAGAAACGCTCACGTCGGAAGGCGTTTCGCCGACCACTGTCGAAATTAGTATTGCGCTGGTGGATGACAGCACCATGCGCGATTTGAACGCGCGCTATCGTCACATCGATAAGCCGACGGATGTGCTCTCTTTTGCCCAGGATCAGGAGTTAACGCCCCCCGGTGCTCCGAAATTGCTGGGTGATGTGGTTATAGCTATTGAAACAGCCGAACACCAGGCCGTGGTCGCGGGGCATACTCTCGATGAAGAGATGTGCCACCTGGTGATTCATGGGGTTTTACATTTATTGGGGTACGATGATGCCACTCCCGAAGGTTATGCGGAAATGGTCGGAAAGGGGAAGGAAATCTGGCAGCGAATCGAGTCCGAATGCGCTGTCCACCTCACCCCGTCCCGGCGCCAGCGGCCCGATGAGCAATAAGAATCTCTACGAAAGCTATTACCACGCATTCGAAGGGTTATCCCACGCGCTCTGGACGCAAAAGCACGTCCGTATTCAGCTCACCATCGTGATGCTGGTGCTGGTGCTGGCCTATGTGCGGGGATTGGATGAGCTCCGCGTGCTCTTCCTCTTTTCCGCCATCGCGGTGATCCTGATCGCGGAGTTGTTCAATACCGCCATCGAGGTGGTGGTGAACATGGTCACCGAAAGCTACCATCCCCTGGCGAAGATCGCGAAGGATGTCGCCGCGGCAGGCGTGCTGATCGCCAGCATGTATGCCATTCTGGTGGGCGTGACCGTCTTTGTGCCGGTCAAGACCATCCGCGACTGGCTGGCGAAAACTCCGCAGTTCCGTCCGCAACCGGATCTGGTGGTGGTGATCCTGCTCGCGGTGGCCATCGTCTTCATCCTGGTGCCGTTAGCGAAGATCCGCGTGGGCCATGGCTCGATCCTGCGGGGCGGCGCGGTCAGCGGGCATACCGCGGTGGCTTTCCTGCTCACCGCGGCCATTGCCATTAAATGCACTTTCGATCCGCTCACCACGATCTCCGCGCTGGTCCTCGCCGTACTGGTAGCGCAAAGCCGCGTCGAAGGCAAGATTCACACGGTCGGTGAGGTGTTCTGGGGGGCATCAGTCGCGGTGGCGTTGCTGTTGTTGCTGCTGCTGATGCGCTCGATGGGCCTGGTGCCGGCGTTGCTGCCGCACTGATAGACTTAATTGGCGTGCGCCATACGTTTAGACGCATGGTGCTCGCGAGGACGCTCGCGCGCCAGAGTAGACTGACCGTTGTGCGCGCGGGGACGCTCGCGCGCCGGCGCATCCGGTGCATGCTACGCCGGACGGGATTCTCCACTCACGAACTCCTCCTCGATATGCTATACTGTGCTATCATTGCTTGAATCAATTTCTTATGGGTATTCCGCAACCGCTGGATTGGGTATTTGCGTCGGCAACGATTTTGTTGTTGATCCTGTCAGGCACGTTCGCCGCGGCCGAGATCGGTATTCTGTCGGTGAGTCCGTTTCGGCTGCATCAACTTGCCGAAAGTGGGTCAACACGCGCGCGTTTGCTCCAGCGCCTGCTCCAGCACCCGTCGCGCGTCTTGACGGCAATCCTCATTCTAATCACCACCTGTAACTACGGCAACGAGTCGCTGGTCACCTATTGGCTGCATGTGAACCACCACTTGCCGGAGTGGGTGCCGTTTGTGGCGCTGTTGCTGCTCCTGTTCATCTTCGGTGAGATCACCCCCATCAATTACGCGGCGGCAAATCCGGAGATCGTCGCCACGCGCGTGGCTCGGTTGGTCGCATTCGCGGCCCGCTTGCTCACACCGTTGGTGTATCTCACCACGGCATTTGCCAATTTCCTGCTGCGACTGGCCGGCGGCAGACCGGCAGTGCGCCCACTGGTCACCGGCGAGGAAGTGCGCACCATCGTCGATATCGAGACCGAGCACGGCGCACTAGAGGAAGAAGAGAAGGAGCTTATTCACAGCATCTTCGAATTCAGCGATACCGTGGTGCGCGAGATCATGATTCCCCGTATCGATATCATCGCGGTCAGCGACAACATGACCATCGCCCAGGCCATCGATCTCATTATCTATCATCATTTCAGCCGTGCACCGGTCTACCAGGGGAGTCTGGATCACATTATCGGGCTGGTGCATGCCAAAGACCTGTTACCCTACCAGTTTCGCCGCCGCACCGATGTGCCGGTGCGCGAAGCGATGCGTTCGGTCCCATTCGTGCCGGAGACCAAACGTGTGAGCGAATTGCTGCGCGAATTTCGCGAGACCAAGCAGACGCTGGCGATCGTACTCGATGAATACGGCGGGACGGCGGGACTGGTGACGATCGAGGACCTGCTGGAAGAGATCGTCGGCGAGATTTATGATGAATACGATACCGTGCACACGCCGATCGAATGGGTCGATGTGCATACGGTGATCGTCGATGGCAAATTGTCGGTAGATGAAGTCAGCGAGTTGATCGACTTTGAAATTCCGCGCGGTGAATACGACACCATCGCCGGATTCCTTTACAGCCGTTTCGGCGATGTGCCGTCGCTGGGGGAGATTACCACTGTCGATGGGTATCAGTTTGTCGTCGAGCGGCTCGATGGACACCGGATTACCAAAGTTCGGATTATCACACCGTCGCCGGCAGCGGGGGAGGCGACGACCGAATGACTATCCCCTGGGCCAACATTATCGGCATCATCCTCGCGGCCTGCGGGCTGGCATTCCTCAACCTGATCGAGACGGCGCTGGTGAGTGTCAGCCGCGTCCGCCTGCGCCAGTTGTCCGAGCAAGGCCATCCGACGGCACCGCTGGTCGAGCGTTTGACCGAGCGCCCGCAGGAATTGCTGGTGGCGCTGGTGATTGCCGTCAACACGCTGGTGCTGCTGGCGGCCAACCTGACCACGGTGACCGCGCGGCAATTGTATGGCAATTCCGCGGTAGTATGGGTGGATCTGCTGGTGCTGATCGGCCTGCTGGTGTTGTGCGATATTACCCCCAAAACCTTCAGCGTCTTCTTCGCCGAACCCATCGCGCTGCGCACCGCGCGGATTGCGTATCTATTGACGCGCGTATTGTCGCCGCTGGTCAAGGTGCTCACCGCCATCAGCCTGCTCTGGTTGCGCACGTTGACGGCGCTGCAGATTCTCCCCGGTCGCGTAACCGCCGAACGGACGGCGTTCAGTGATGAGGATTTGAAGGAATTGGTGACCGTTGGCGAACAGTCCGGTGAAGTCGAACGTGTCGAGCGGGAAATGATTCATGGCGTGATCGAATTTGCCGACACGATGGCGCATGAGGTGATGGTGCCGCGCACCGACGTGGTGGCACTGCCCGCGGACGTGCCGTTAGAGGACGCCGTCGAGACCTTTGTCAGCACCGGTCATTCGCGCATCCCGGTCTATCAGGATACCGCCGACAACATCATCGGGATCTTGTATATCAAAGACATCCTGCTGCGGCTGAAACTTTTCAGCGACGGCATCGAGCGCGCGCCGAAGATCATCGAGATATTGCGACCGGCCTTTTTCGTGCCGGAGAGCAAGAAGATCGACGAGCTCTTGCGCGAGATGCAGCGGAAGCGCGTGCATATGGCCATCGTGGTGGACGAATATGGCGGCACCGCCGGGATGATCACCATCGAGGATCTGCTGGAAGAGATCGTCGGCGATATCGTCGATGAGTATGATACCGAACGGCTGGAGGTCGTGATGCAGCCGGATGGCAGCGCGCTGGTCAGCGGACGCGCTAGCCTGGAAAAGATACAGGAAACCTTCGATATCGACATGCCGGAAGATACCGAAGCCGAAACGATCAGCGGGTTGGTCACCGAGATCGTCGGGCATATCCCCGAAGTCGGCGACCGCGCTGTCATCGGCGGGGTAGAATTCACTGTCACCGAAGTCACCCATAAACGCGCCGAACGCCTCCGTGCCGTCCGCTTGCCGGAAGATGAGGCGCCGGAAGAGGAAGAATGAGTGGCGAACCATTTTGTCTGAACCTTGATGAGAAGGATGGAAGGATGAGCTTGATTTTCCCCTTAACAATAAGTGTAACCGTTCAGCCCCCCTGGCGCGCGAGCGTCCTCGCGAGCCAGAGGGGTTGAACGCTTGCCAATAAATTTTCGTGGCACGCTGGTCGCAGGTTTTCACCTGGTGTAGATAAATGATTCAATCAACAATCAAGATAATCCTTTAATCCTTTCATATCAAGGTTCAGACACAGAGGCTATTCAGACATATCCCAAAAGGAGAACATAATGCCTTTACAACGCTTGGCCCAACTCGGTTTGACGCTGCCCGCGGCGCCGCAGCCGCTCGGGGCGTATGTGCCCGCGGTCACCAGCGGGAATTTGGTCTTCCTCAGCGGGCAATTGCCGCGGGTGGACGGAAAATTGCCGGCGGAATATACCGGTAAGGTGGGGGGAAGCGTCGCGCTGGAGGAGGCGCAGGCGGCGGCGCGGCAGGCGGTGTTGAACGCGCTGGCGATTATCCAAGCGCATGTTGGCCTGGAGCACGTCACGCGCGTGGTGCGGTTGGTGGGGTATGTCAACAGCACAGCAGATTTTACTCGCCAACCGCAGGTGCTCGATGCGGCCTCCGATCTGCTCGCGCAGGTGTTCGGTGCGCAAGGGGTGCATGCGCGGTTGGCGCTGGGTGCCGTCGCACTGCCGGTCGATGCGTGCATCGAGATCGAATTGATCGTCGAAATCGCGGGCTAACTGATGGAAATCGTACTCGCGGATGTGTTGGGATTTTGCTTCGGCGTGCGGCGAGCCATCCAACTGGCGGAAGCCGCCGCGCATGGCGGGCGCTCGGTCAATTCGCTCGGGCCGCTGGTGCATAATGCGCAGGAAACCTTGCGGCTAGACCGCGTCGGCATCAGCACGGTGAACGACGTAGAGGAATTGCGCGGCGACGCGGTGGTCGTGCGCGCGCATGGTGCGCGCCCGGAGACCTTCCGCACGCTGGAACAGCGTGGCTTTCGCCTGGTCGATGCCACCTGTCCCTTCGTGAAAAGCTCCCAGCGCATCGCGCAGGAATTTGATCAGCAAGGATTGACGCTGGTGATCGTCGGGCATCAGGACCATCCGGAAGTGCAGGGGATTCTCGGCTACACCTCCTCGCCGGCCTACATCATCACCTTGCCGGACGATGTCGCGCGCCTGCCGGACGGCATCACACCCGGCGTGATCGCGCAGACCACCGTGAACGAGCAGACGTTCCTGGAGATCGTCGGATTGCTCACCGCGCGTTATCCCGGCTGCGAAGTGCGCAACACTGTCTGTTTCGCCACCCGCGAACGCCAGCAAGCCGCCCGCCGTCTCGCCACGCGCGTGGACGCGGTCTATGTCATCGGCGGCCGCCACAGTTCCAATACCAACCGTTTGACGGAGATTTGTCGCCAGGTCTGCGCGCGCACGTTCTTGATCGAGACGGCGGAGGAGATCGAGCCGTCCGCGCTAAGCGGCCTGGCTCGCGTCGGCGTCACCGCCGGCGCCTCGACGCCGGATTGGTTGATCGATCACGTGGTTGAACGTTTGCGTGCGCTGGGCGGCGTTGAGGTAGAAGATCGCCGCGGCGAGGATCGCTCCCCCGGCGATCCAACCGGCCAGCACGTCGCTGGCGAAATGCACCCCCAGCAACACGCGCGCGACGCCGGTGGCGAGGATTATCAGCACGGTCGCCAGCACCACCAGCAGGCGCGCCCACAGCGGCTTCACCAGGTGCGCGCAGATGAGATAACCGAGCAGGCCATACAGGATCGCGCCGAAGGACGCATGCCCGCTGGGGAAACTGGCCCCGCGCGCGATGAATAACGCCTCCGGCGGCAACGGGCGGTGCCGGTGAAAAAGGTATTTCAACAACTGCACCAGCAATGAAGTGGCGATGGGAAACGCCAACAGGGCGACGGCCTCGCGGCGCAGTTTGGCGACCCAGCAAATGATCACCGGAATCCCCACCATGAAGACCACCACCGGCCACAACAGCAGATTACTCAACACCTGCGCCACGGCAATCAGTGCGGGAGAGCGGTAATTATTCAATAACAGGAAGACGTTCATGTCGAAATTCCGCACGTCCCCCTCGCGCACATCCTCCGCAATCTCCCCAAACACCAGCACCGCGACGGCCACCAGCACCAGCAATATTGCTGCCCCATAATGCCGTCGCAACAGGTGTTGAATTCGCTTTCCATTCATAGCTGATAATCACCGTACCGTCATTCCGGCGTCATCACACCTGGCAGGTGTTATTGATGCTGATATTTTGGCACAGGGCTAGCGGAGTATTTGCAGCTCATTAGAATAGCCAGGAGCATTGTTAGCTAACCGGACGCCCCTTGCTGCGGCGACGGCGCAACTACGAACGAACTGAGCGGTATAATTATACCATCTCCCGACACCTGAAACCTGACACCCGAAACCTCACCTCCGCATTGCCACTCCTCTCCCCAAATGTTAGACTATTTTCATGTCTACTTTGAACCAGACTCCGGCCGGGTCGCGGCTGCATATCAGTATTTTTGGGCGGCGCAACGCGGGGAAATCGAGTTTGATTAATGCGCTGACGCGGCAGCAGGCGGCGATTGTGTCGGCGGTGCCGGGCACCACGACCGATCCGGTGGCGAAGGCGATGGAAATTTTGCCGTTGGGGCCGGTGATGATCACCGACACCGCGGGGATCGACGACACTGGCGAATTGGGCGCGCTGCGGGTGGAGAAGACTCTGCGTGTGGTCGAGGCGACCGATTTGGCGGTGCTGGTGCTCGATCCACAACAGGCGCCCGGTCATTATGAAGCGGAACTGCTGGCGCGGCTGCGCGAGCGGGGGCGCGCGGTGGTGGTTGCGGTGACGAAGGCGGACCTGGGGCACGACGCAGCGGACGCCGTCGCGTGGGCGCAGCGGGAGCAGTTGCCGGTCGTACTGGTGAGCGCGATTACCCGGCACGGGATCGAGGAACTCAAACGCCTGCTGATCGACCATGCCCCGGCGGATGCGCTGCAGCAGGACGTGTTGGGCGGGTTGGTGCGTCCCGGCGATTGCGTGGTGCTGGTGACGCCTATCGACAAAGCAGCGCCCAAAGGCCGGCTGATTTTGCCGCAGGTGATGACCATTCGCGACGCGCTCGATCACGACGCCTATACACTGGTGGTCAAAGAGCGCGAATTGAAGCTCGCGCTGGCGAATTTGAAGACACCGCCGAAGCTGGTGGTGACTGATTCGCAGGCGGTGCTGAAAGCCGCCGCCGATACCCCGGAGGAGATTCCGTTTACCACCTTTTCGATCCTGATGGCGCGCTTGAAAGGGGATTTGGAGCAACTCGTGCGCGGGGTGAAGGCGGTAGAGCGGCTGCAACCGGGGGCGAAGGTGCTCGTCGCGGAAGCCTGCACGCATCATCGCCAGGCGGATGACATCGGCAAGGTGCAAATCCCGCGCTGGCTGCGTCAACAGGTGGGCGGCGACATCGATTTTTCCTACAGCAGCGGCCCGGATTTCCCCCCGAACCTGGCCGAATTCGACCTGATTATCCATTGCGGCGCGTGCATGATCAACCGCCAGGAGATGCTCTCCCGTGGTCTCCGCGCGGAAATGGCGGAGGTGCCGATGGTCAACTACGGCGTCTTCCTCTCCTACGTCCACGGCGTCATCGAACGCGCGTTGCGCCCGTTTCCGGCGGCGTATCTGGCGTATACCGAGGAGTGACGACGCGTCGGTGCAGGCGCCTTTCTGCAACAGCAACGCGCGCGGGCCGGAGTGAATCTCACGATCAACTCCGGCCCGCGCTTGGTGATCTTCTACTCGCGAGTTATTGCGCTTCGACCCGCCAGCGGTCCAGGTACAGCGGCCCGGAACCACTGAAATAGAACCAGGCGCGATGCATGATGGTCATGCCGGTCATGCCACTGAGTGGGAAGGTCACTTCAACCCATTGATTCGTTTTCAATGCCGGTCCGGCAACGGCCACTGTGACATTCAGCCAGCCGGGCGCGGGGTTCGCACCGACATAGAAACAGCCGTTTTTGCCGGCCGACCAGTCCGAGAATCCCCACAGCCAACCGGTGATTTTGCCGGCGGGCGCGAAGTACCAACCGCGGACGACGGCGGTTGACGGATAGGTATAGCCGAAATCCGTCTCCCGTGTCCAATCCCACGCATGTTTGTCATAGGCCAGCGCCTTGGTGCCGGACAGCGGTGCGCTGCCCGGTACGTTGGTAACGATAGTGCTGGTGGCCGTATTGGGGTTGTCGTTCGCGGTGCCGGAGTCATCATCCCAGATCACTTTCAAACAATTTGCGGCGGTGATAACCGGGATGACTTCGCCCGAATTTCGCCCGTTGAAGAAGGCGGAATCCACCTCGGCGGTGGAGGCGGCGGTGGAGATTAACTGCACGTGCCCATCGAGAAAACTGACGATGCAGGCGTTGCCGCCATGCCGCGTGGTCGCGATGGCTTCACTGGTCGTATGCCCCACTAAAAACCCGGGGCTGGTCGACACTTCCCAATCGACGGGAACTGCATTGACCAGGCCGTCGGCGGTGAGCATGGTGAAGGAGGGATTGCCGTATTCGCCAAGCGCGCGACCGGAGAGATGGAAGCCATTCGGACCACCGTTGTAAAAATAGCCGTTGGCCAGTTTCTTGCCGGCGGTCGGGCAGACGAGTACGCCTTTGTCGAGGCTGAGATCACCCCACACGGTGTCGGCCGAAGGGAGCGTTTCGTCATGGTCCTGGGCGAACAACGTGATGCTGGTCGCCATCTGCCGCTGGTTGTTGAGGCAGGACGTTTGTCGGGCTTTCTCCCGCGCTTTGGCAAAAACCGGGAAAAGAATGGCGGCGAGAATCGCTATGATCGCGATAACGACCAGGAGTTCGATCAGGGTGAACCCCTCCGCTTGCGACATTTTGCGCATAGGTTACCTCCTTACAGGTTCTTTACCGGTAGTATACTACGCTCTCATAACATGTCAATATGTAGCGAGAAATATTCTCTGGTTGAGTTCCACCTGCCGACCACTTCAGGAAGACTCGTTCGCTCACCCGCTTGAAGCGCAGGTTGCCAGCGGCAAGGTGAAACTGAAGCTGCTTCCCGTGCCGACCGTACTCTCCACCCAGAGGCGTCCACCGTGCATTTCCACCAGTAGTTTCGTAATATACAGTCCCAGTCCGATGCCGTCCGCTTTCCGATCACCGCCGGCGCGAAAGAACCGTTCGAAGAGATGCGGAAGATACGCGGGATTGATGCCCCGCCCCTGATCGGTGATGGTGATGATCACCTCGCCTTTCCCCACCTCCGCCTGTAGGCGCACCGGTGTGTCGGGTGCGGAGTATTTGAAGGCATTCGTCAGCAAATTCAACAGAATCCGTTCCAGACGATCCGCATCCGCCCGAACTGCCGGCAGCGTTGACGGAAGATCAGTGACGACGCGATGGATGGGGAGGATGTCGACGAGTCGCGCGAACAGATCGGGCACATAGCTTTGCAGGTAGATATCGTCAAGGAAGAGGGTGAATTGCTGACCTTCCAAACCGGCCATATCCACCAGGTCTTGTATCATGATGTCCATGCGCCGTATATTGCGGATAATCGTACTGGTGTTCAGCGCTAACTCGCCATCAATGTGCCGGCGTTGCAGAGCCGCTTCGATGAGTTCAATATGACCCTGGATGACCGTGAGTGGGACGCGCAAATCATGCGAGACGATATGCAACAAATCGTTCTGGCGTTGCTGCAGCTCACGCATGGGGGTGATGTCCGACAATGTCGCCACCGCTCCGATCACTTTGCCATGGGATGAGGGGATGGGGGCTGCACTGACGGAAATCCACCGGCGCAACCCATCGGCGCGCGTGAAGGTCAACACCAGACCCTGGATCGTTTCTCCTTGCAGTGCGCGCCATGGCGGCTGTTCCTCGTACGATAATGGTTTGCCATCCGCATCTTCGACGTGCAGTTGCTTCACGCGTTCAAAACAGGGGAGCGCGGTAATGTCCGGCGTATACCCAAGAAGCTCCTGCGCTACGCCATTCAACCGGCGAATCGCGGCGTTCGGCCCGTAGATGATGATGCCGTCGGCGATCGCCGCGATAGTGGCATCCATCTCGGCAGCCCACTCTTCCACGCTGCGGTGCAACAGTGTTACTTGTGTTTCGGCGCGTTTACGTTCCGAGATGTCGCGCACGATCGCCCACATGCCGTCCGGTTGGCCATTCGCGTCGCGCAGCAGGAACGTCCGTAATTCGACAGGCAAAAGCGACCCGTCTTTCCGGCGATATTCTTTCTCATAAACCTGTGAGTACCCGTGAGGCAGCACCTGCTCCGCCACAATAGCGGCCTCTGTAGGGTGCCAGGTGTCGGGGGTGAGATCCTGGTACGTCAAGTGGCGCAGTTCATCGGCGGTATACCCGAGCAGGGCCAGATATGCGGGATTGAATTCACGGAAATTCCCCTGCATATCCACGCTGCAAAACGCATCAATCATACTTTCAAACAGCAGATGGTATTTATCTTCTGAGATGCGCAACGCTGCCTTATCAGTAAACGCCTGGCGTAAGATATCGCGCACACGACATATGCCGTCTGCCGTCGCGATCTCGTCAATCGCCGTCACCGGCAAGCCAATGTCAGCGAGATCCGCCTGTAAGCGTCGCAACTCCTGCTGCAACGCCGACCATTGCGCCGCAACCGTGTTGTCGTGGGCCGCGTCATCGCTCATGCAGTTTCATCCACTTATCGCCCCTTGGGCTTCCCCCATTCCTCATGAGTTCCTAATAGTTCGTCACTGAAGCCGGTATCCCTTCAACACCTTCCCAGCACTTGTATGCGTGACCGAATCCAGTGGGAATCCGAAACTTCATGCGGTGAGGATGTTGCTGTCACCCTTGACAATACCACTGTTTTCGCTGAAAATAAATACAATGCTTCTTCAAAGGAGGTCATTCATGAACAAGCGCGGATTTACGCTGATTGAATTACTCGTCGTCATTGCCATCATAGCTATCCTGGCCGCCATTCTCTTCCCGGTTTTTGCCAAGGCGCGGGAAAAAGCCCGGCAAACATCCTGCCTGAATAACCAGAAACAGATCACGACTGCGGTGCTGCTCTACGCGCAGGACCATGACGAAATGCTGCCGGACGCCGCGAGCATGTGGGGCGCCATCAGCGTCGATAAAGGCGTGCTGAAATGCGCGAGCAAGTCACGCCTGGCCAACGGGTATCTCTACAGCAACAAGGTCGCCGGCCTGGCGTTGGGGAAGATCGACCATCCGGAAACCGAAGCGGTGACCGGCGACGGCGCGCACGCCGCCACCGGGGCCACGACGGCAATCGGGGATACCTACGATAATGTCGCCTATAAGTCGACGGATTTCGATTCCTCGCGTCATGGTGGTAAACTTATCGTCAGCTTTCTGGACGGGCACGTCGAACTCACCGCCACGATACCGGCCACCTCCGGTTTGCCGTTCAAAGGTGGGTTGCCGTATACCACCGGCTTGAAATTCAACTTTGATGCTGCTACCCTGAGTGCTGGTGCGGTAAGTAGTTGGGCAGACACGACCAATACGATCACGGTCGTATCCAGCGGTAGCGACCAGCCGACGTGCGTCGCATCCGGTATTGGCGGAAGACCATCGGTCCATTTCGCCGGCGGCACGCAATATCTGTCCACTGCGGCCAGTGTCGACTTATTCAACGGCAATGCCAGTTCGGATTTCGCCTACTTTGTGGTAGTCAACCCGGCTACCCAGACTGCGGCGAATGCAAATATCTTCGATTACGACCATGCCGGCAACGGCAGTCATGGGATGGTGCTGCAAACTACCGCGACCAATAACGATTTCGCGGTGGCGCTACACAATACCGGTGGCGGATGGGATGGCTGGACGGGCAGCACGATCACGTTGACCGCCAATACCCCGGTGCTCATTTCCCTGGTGAAAACCGGTAGCACGGCTACCTTTAGCGCGGGGAGCCAGACAAAGTCAATTAGTTGCGGTACAGCAGACTTTCAATCGCGCACGCTGTCACTTGGTAATCTCACCACGGCACATAATCGTGGTCTGATCGGCGACATAGCCGAATTCGACTGGTATCTCGGGACCGTGGGGGCTTCGGATGTGACAGCGATGCAGACCTACCTGAAGGCGAAATACGGGATGTAATTTACCCGGAATGACATAGAAAACGGGCGCCTGCGTGCAGGCGCCCGTCGTCATTTCGAGTTGTCATGGCACTGCGAGGCGAAATGGCGAGGCCAGCAGACCCGCGCGGTTGACCAGATTGGCCCAGGTCGGATTGTCCGCCCAGGCGTAGGCGACGCTGGTAGGCATTGGAACTGTAGGTGCGCTCAAGTACAGGGTGTCGCCGGCCACGTGGGCCGTGGCCCAGACGAAGATGCCATCGCGGCCGGCGAGGGCGAAGCCCGCGGGTGGGAGGCCATCACGCGTCATCAAGCCGTACCGCGCATGCGCAAAACGAATCGCTACCTCCGCGCCGTGGCGGGTGAGGCGCGAGACCAGCGGGCCGCTAGCCTCACCAGACTGGCGATAGACCTCCACCGCGGCCCACTGCGCCAACCGTTGACCGACTTCCTGTTTGCGGAAGGGATGTATATTTTGTGCCTCGCCCAGGTCGAGGGTGACGGCCAAACCCACGTGGGGCTGGCGCTCTGCAACCTGACGTTCCGCCTCGCGGATGGCGGCCCAATCGCTTTTCAGCACCGGTGCGTCCGGCGTCGGCGCCTGATAACCGGGCAATTGTACAATGCCGAACGGCGCGAAGCGATTGACAAAGGCGCTGCGCCAACTGGCAATGAGCAAGGTGAGCAGTTCGGGATACTCCCCGGCGTTAGGCGTGTTCGATTCCCCCTGATACCAGACGATCCCGCGCAGCGCGAAGGGTAGCAGCGGGGCGATCATTCCATTATAGAATGACGCCGGCGCGTTGATTTCCGCGCCAGGCGCGACGGGCGTCGCCGGTAAACCCGAGGGCCAGGGGAGTTCTTTTGCCGGGGTAGAGATGCGATAGCGCCAGGGTCCGGCCAGCGTCAACGGCGTATCCTCCGGGTGGTCGGTGCGATAGAGCCGGAAGGTGCGCGCGCTGCCGGCAAAGCCCCCGGCGAACGCCATATCCAGCACCTGCACCGCGATGGTGACGGTGGACCCGGTGACCACGGAAGCGGGGATAGGGTAGGCGCGAGGATCGGTCCAGTTGCCGGTCGTGCGGCCGACCAGTGTGTTGTTGACATAGGTGGAATCCGAATCATCCAGCGGGGGCAATTCCAGCGTCAACGCCTGCCCCACCCAGGCCGGCGGAATCGTGACCTGACGGCGGAACCACACGAACCCATCGAAATCCGCCAGCGTGGGGATGCCGGCGTTCTCCCAGATGCCCGGCAATTCCAGCAACGGCCAGTCATGATCATCGAGTGCCGGCTGGGCCCACTGCCCGGCGATGCCCGGGTCCTTCGTCCCCACTGTTTCCCAGTATTGTGCCTCCCGAGCGCGCGCCGCGGGGAGTTCCTGCTGATAGGCAGTCAGGCGGCGCTCCGCGACTTGCGGTGTGTAGGCCGCGGTTCTGCGGTCCAACTCCGCGATTCGACCGGCAAAGTGCGGAGCGCCGGCCAGCACTTCGCGCGGAAGCCACCCTTCGACGACACTACCGCCCCAGGTTGCCTGCATGATCCCGATCGGAACACCGAGTTTCGTGCGCAACGTTCGCGCAAAAAAGTAACCGGCAGCGGAAAAATCATCGACGACCTCCGGCATCGCCGGGCGCCACACGCCATCGCCACCCCATTGTGGGGTGGCCGCGGTGTGGCGCCCAACCTGGAACAGCCGCAACTGGGGGTCATGGGCGGCGCGCACCTCTTCGCGACCACGCGCGGCGCTCAAGGTCGCCATCTCCATATTGGACTGCCCGGCGCAGAGCCACACTTCACCGACCAGAATATCGGTCAGGATGATTGTCTCATGCGCGCCGGTAATCGTCATGCTCAGGGCGGGTTGGCGCGGACGCGCCTCGAGTGGCTTGAACGTCACACGCCACGCGCCTTGTGCGTCAGCCGTCGTCCGGGCCGTCTGCCCGGCGAGGCGCACGCTTACGCGCTCCCCGGCCTCCGCCCGCCCCCATACCGGCAACGGCACGCGCTGCTGCAGCACCATATGACTGCCGATGATGGCCGGGAGGCGTAAACTGGCGAAGGCGGCCATGGCCGCGGAGAATGCCAACAGGCAACAACACTGGCGCAACGGGGTGATCATGAAGGCCTCCGGTATGCGAGATGCCCTGTTATACACGTTTGCCGCGCCATTGACAACAACGGGAAGCGGTGGTGCTAGTCCGCCGCAGGCCGTCCCAACGCCGACGGGTCATTTTTACGCAACAGGAAGATCAGGGGCAGCATAGCGAGAAAGACCAGGACGATGAGCATAAACGCATGCTCGAAGGCGAGGACGGCCGCCTGCCGATTGATCGTCATCCCTAAGAGATCCAGCGCCCGTTGTTGCGCGAGCGGCAGGCTGGCGCCTTTCGCCTGGAAATATTGTTGCATCTGGAGCAATCGTTGGGTGGTGAGGGGATTATAGCGCGTCACGGATTCCGTCAGGACGGAAAACTGGCGGGAGGTCATATGATTGAGGTAGGTAGCCAAGACAGCGATCCCCACACTGCCGCCTAACTGTCGCGCCAGGTTAAAGAGTCCGGTGCCGTTGGCCAATTGCTCGCCTTGCAGACTGCGCAGGGTGGCGATGGTCAGCGGAACAAAGAGGAAGGCCAGCGAGGCACCGCGAATCACCCAGGGCCAGAACAACGCGCTTGGTCCGGTATCCAGTGTAATGCGCGTGAAGGGGATCATGGCCAGGGCGAACACGCTGACGCCGATGAACGCCAGGTACCGTGCTTGCACGCGTGAGACCAGCCGGCCCATGATCGGCATCATCAACCCGGTGGCCAACCCGCCGGGGAAGAGAATCCACCCGGTTTGCATCGCCGAATAGTGTTGGATCGATTGCAGGAACACCGGCAAAATAAAGATGCCGCCATAGAGTCCAACGCCGACCGCCATTTGAATGATGGCGCCGGCGGTGAACGCCCGATTTCGCAAAATGCGCAAATTCACGGCGGGATGTGGGGTATACAATTCCCACAACACGAAGAGCGTAAGGCCAAGGACGGCGATGATCGACAGCCAACAGATTAAACTGGAGTCGAACCAGTTCTCCCGGTTCCCCTTTTCCAATACGGTCTGCAGGCAACCAAGACCCACGGCTAACAACGCGATCCCGAGCAGATCGATGGGGTAGCCGCGACGATTGTTCGATCGCGAATCACGCGCGAAGAGCAACGTCAGCACGATGGCGACGGCGCCGATGGGTAAGTTGATGAAAAAGATCCACGGCCAGCTGTAGTTGTCGGTGAGCCACCCGCCAAGCGTGGGGCCGAGGGTCGGCGCCATCATCATGCCCAACCCGAAGATCGCCGTGACCATGCCGGTTTGCGCGGGTGGGAAGATCTCCATCATCGTGGCTTGTGCCGTAGAGATGAGCGCGGCGCCACCCATCCCCTGCAACACACGAAAGAAGACCAGCATGCTCAGGCTGCGTGAGGTGCCGCAAAAAAACGACGCGCCAGTGAAGAGAATCATCGAGGCGGCCAGATATTTACGTCGTCCGAAATACCCGGAAAGCCAACCAGTGAGCGGCAGAATGATGACGTTGGCAATGATATACCCGGTCGAGACCCAACTGATCTGATCCAGCGTAGCGCCCAGATTGCCCATCATGTCCGGCAAGGCCACGTTGACGATGCTGACATCCAGCACTTCCAGAATGGCCCCCAGCATCACCGCGATGAGAATGATCCAGCGGATGGTCGGCGTATAGGTTTGATATTCCGGAACTTCGGCAGTAAGCGCTGGCGGCATGGCCCATAGTGTACCACGCGAGTTGTCTTTCTTCCAAGAGTCAGACGGAGACGATTTCGGTGTTCCGCGATGACCGCCGCACGCTAGCTCTGGCTAGCCGAAGCATTATTCATGTGTTCATGAATAATGCGGGCTACAATTCGCCGCCGAAACCATGCGGTGTGCTGTGGAAGACCCAGCATTCCACGAGGAAGACCCCCAGGCAGAGCGCGAGCCAGACCAACAGACGCCATAAATAGAGCTTGTCCCAAAGTCCACATATTTGGATCGCGAGTGGATTTTTTCGTCAGGTTAGGAGCGAATTCCACACTTTATCGAAGGGAGATAAACGTGGAATTCTCGACAACGCCTGGCGGAAAAAGACACCGCGAAGCGAATATGTGGACTTTGGGACAGGCTCTAAATACCAGGATTCACCGGGATACCGTCCACGAAAGAGCAGCAACACCTCGCGCGAGCACCAGCTTTGCAGGCACTCGAAAAGATCGAGCAGATCATCAAAGAAGATGCGGCTCATCAACCAGAAGCCGACAATGTTGATGACGCCCGCCACCACCCAGGCCGTGGGCCCCCAATGGATGATGATCATATGCATCCCTTTTCAGGTGAAGACTTTCGCTTGCGAGCGCACGTCATTCGTAAGTGTCCGGCAACGCGGGATCCTGCTGATAATACGCCTGTTCACCGTCCCGGTGCAATATGCAGGGGGATGATGACCCGACAACCGATATGCACCGGACAGCGCATTACGGTACAATAGTCCATATGGCAAGGATGACACTGGAAGAGAAGTTGGCGGCAGTGGCCGCGCTGGCACGGCAACCGGTGGAGACCGGTGATGCGCGCTGGCAGACATGGTTGACGGACCCGCAAAACGTGGTCGTGGCGCGGGTCGTGGAGATTATCGCCCAACAAGGGCTGACCGCTTATCTCCCTCAACTGCGTGAGCTGTTTGACCGCTTACTCTCCCATGCGCAGCCCGCCGTGGTTGACAAGTTGTGCCGGGCGAAAGAGGCGTTGGTGCTGGCACTGGACGCGTTGGGCAACACCGATGCCGGCCCGTATCTGCGCGGTGTGCGTTACGTGCAGATGGAGCCCGTGTATGGGGGGCGCGCGGATATGGCCGCGGGGTTGCGTGGGCAATGCGCCACCGCGCTGGCGCGCCTGCGCGACCCGGAGGCATATTGTGCGCTGACCCCACTGCTTTTTGATCCCGATGTCGGTGTGCGCCTGACCACCTGCCGAGTAATCGCCTACCTGGGGGGCGAGAAAAGCGAACTGTTGTTGCGCATGAAAGTATTTGCCGGCGATGCGGATCCGGAAGTGCTGGGGGAGTGTTTTATCGGCGTGCTCGCCAGCGATGCGGCGCACGCGCTCCCCTTCATTGTGGAAAGTCTGGCCGCGGCAGACCGCACTATCGTGGAACAGGCGGCACTTGCGTTGGGGCAAGCACGCTTGCCGGAGTCTTTCCCCGTGCTGCGCGAACGGTGGGAAGCCAATACGGACCTGGAATTGCGGAAACCGCTGCTCCTCGCGCTGGCCCTCACCCGCGACGACAAGGCGTTCGCCTACCTGCTGACGCTGCTCCGCGAAGAAGGCGGCACCACCGCGGTTCTGGCGTGTGAAGCCCTGGCGCTTTTCGCCGCCGACCGGCGGTATCGCGACCGCCTGGAAGCCGCGGTAGTCGCTTTACGTTCCCCCCGTGTCACGGCCATGTACCTGCAGCATTTTCCACCCGCGCCATGATTTTTCCAGCACTGGGACAACACGGCGGAGTAGGGGAGCAGTATACGCCTATCGGAGTCCTGTCCCCCTTTCCAGTCGGGGGAAGGAAGGTAAGGGTGCGCTGCTGCGTGCCAGGTGCGTAACGTTGATCTGGTCAGCAATAATCCCTATACTGTACCGGACAATCATTCACATGCAGGAGTCTCCTATGCCCTACCCCGTCATCCCGAATTACCCGTTGTTGATCGAACAACTTACCCAGTATGCCCAACTCAAACATGAGTATGGCGCGCAAGGCATTTCTCCGGTGCTGGCGGAAGCGGAAGCCGCGTTGCGCGCGGCACTGGCGCGGTTAGTCGCGCTGCCGGAAAGCGCTGAGGTGGCCACCCGCGAGCCGAATGTATTGGCGGACATCCAGGCATTGCGCCCGGCGGGACCGCGCCGCATCTGGACCGGCTTTGATGAATCCGTGTATCGCGATCGTCTGGCTGGCGCGCTGCTCGGACGATTTGCCGGCTGCACGCTGGGCGCGCCGGTGGAGTTCTGGTCGATTACGGCGATGGACGCGTGGGCGCGGGAAATTGGGGACGCCTTTCCGCCCGTCGATTACTGGCGTGAAATTCCCAATCGACATGACAAACGCTACAATGTGAGCCGATGCGATGCCTATACGCGCGAGAAGATGAACGGCGTGCCGGTCGACGACGACATCACCTACACCATCCTTGGCCTACTGGTAGCGGAGGACTACGGCCGCGACTTCAGCGTCACCCAGATGGGACAGGCCTGGCTGCAGTACCTGCCGATGGCCTGCACCGCCGAACATGTGGCGCTGGAAAATTTGAAGAAAGGGTTGCCTGCCGCGGAAGCCGGCGCGGTGGAGAATCCCTTCTGTGAGTGGATCGGCGCTGATATTCGCAGCGATCCCTGGGGATATCTGGCCCCCGGTCAGCCGGAGTTCGCCGCGCGCATGGCTTATCAGGATGCCTATCTCAGCCATCGCCGCAACGGTATTTACGGCGAGATGTTCTTTTCCGCCGCTATCGCCGCGGCGTTTACCGTCGATCACCCGGTGCAGGCACTGGAGATCGCGCTGAGCGAAATTCCCGCGGAATGCGACCTGGCGCGTGAGGTGCGCTGGGCGCTGGCGCTGGCGCCGTCCATCACGAACTACCGGGAAGCGCGTGCCGCGGTGGACGAACACTTTGCCGGCATGAGCGGAGTACATACCAATAACAATGCCTGTCTGACCATCTGGGGGTTGACCATCGGGGGGACCGATGTCACGCGCGTACTCGGGGAAACCGTGGCCATGGGGCTGGACAACGACTGCACCGCCGCCACCGCCGGCAGTATCGTCGGTGCGATCGTGGGCCAGGCGGGCATTCCGCCGCACTGGTACGCACGCTATAACGATACTGTGCATACTTACATCAACGGACATCCCCACCTGGCGATCAGCAACGTGATCGATCGCTTCACGGCGTTGGCGAGTCAGGGGTGGTAGACCTGACTGAAAAACAAAACACCCTCGCCATCATCAATTTCGGCCAGCCGGAGCGTGTCGTGGGTGGGTTGGCGCCGACACACGGCGCCTGCTACTTCGGCATGAACCACGAGAATGCCGAGGGAGTGGGGCACGAGCAACCGGTGGGGTCGGCGTGGACCGACATCTGGGGCACGGTCTGGCATAAAGAACATGATGGTGTGATGGGCTTCCCGCGCGGCAACCCGCTGGCCGACTTGCGCGATCTGGAAACCTACGCCTGGCCCGATCCGGACGCGGAACGGCAGGTGGGGCAGATTTACACCATGGCCGACGGCTGCGACCGGGAGACCCACTTCCTGGTCGGCGGGCACCGCGACACGCTGTGGGAACGTGCCTACATGCTGTGCGGCATGGAAAACATGATGTGCAACTTTTTCACCGAGCCGGAGGCCACGCGTGAATTATTGCATCGCATTATGGACTTCCAACTCGGAATTGCGCGGCATTACCTGACCATCGGCGTCACGGCGGTCGGGTGCGGCGACGATTTAGGCACGCAACAGGCCCCGTTGCTCTCGCCGGAGATCATACAGGAGTTCCTGGCGCCGGAGTACCGGCGACTGTTTGATCTGTATCGGCAACATGATGTGCTCATCTCCTTCCACTCCTGCGGGCACATCATCCCCTTGCTGGAGACCTTTATCGACCTGGGCATCAACGTCCTCAATCCCGTGCAGGCGACGGCAAATGATCTGCACACGGTGCGGTGCATCACCCAGGGACGGCTGGCACTGCACGGCGGACTTTCCTCGGGGTTACTCGTTAATGGCCCACCCGCGCGTATCCGCGCCGAGGTTAAACGGCTGCTGTGGTTGCTCGGACGCGACGGCGGCTATTTCTGCGCGCCGGACCAGGGGATGCCCTGGCCCGCGGAGCATTACGCCGCCTATGAACAGGCGCTGGCCGACTTTGGCCGCTACCCCCTGCAGGATCCGGAGATGTGAAGGAGAACGGGGAACGGTTCCGGAACTGTCGTGCGCACGGGACATCGGCGATCCGCATGACAGTAATTCGGAACTCTTATGAAGCCGGAAGCACGATAAAGCCACAGCCCCAACGACGAATAATTGTCGTTGGGGCTGTGACTTATTGCGCGTTATTTCACGGAGAGCCCGAGGATGCGACCGTCGGCTAATCCGGCGGCAAGGGTCGGGCCGACCCATTGCAGACCGGCAAGGTCCTGTGGAAGCATCTGCTGGGTTTTGATGTTGCCGGCGTCGTCGAAGACTTGCAACGCGCCGCCCCAGTAGCCGATAGCGGTGAGACCATTGCCGATAGCGACGAACTTGATCACGCGCGACGGAAGCAGTGCTTTGCACACCGGAGGCGTCGGCGTTAGCGCGACCTTTGGCGCGGACAGGTCCGCCGCGGTGGCTTGCTGGGCGCCGGTCACCTTACCGCCGGTGATGGTGGATACCGAGCCATCGATCGTACAGACTTGCAGGCTGGTATTGATTGGCTTCATCCACAACGCGCGGTCGGGCAATAATACTTGCCAGGCGATCGTAGCTGCCGGCGGAAGGTTGGCCGGTAGATTGGCCGCTACGATGGTCGCCTCTGTCGGTTGCGCCAGCGGCGTGAGCGGCGTCAGGCCGGCAGCCGCTTCGTAGAGCGATCCTACGGCTTCCTCCATGCCCGCCGTATCATAGGCGAGGCAGGCGATGGACTCCTGGTTGTGCCCGATGATGTCGAGTTGCCAGGCCACCAGGCCGTGACCGCGACCGGGGAAGTCCCCCCCTACCGCGTATGGCAGCACCTTTTGCTGCACTAGATTTTTAATCAGCGGATTATCCTCCGGCGTACCGAGGAGCACCACCGGTCCCGCGATATCGTAGCCGACCAGCGCCGGGCTATTCACGCGTCCGGCTTTGATCTGTCCGGTGCCGGCGTAGTCGATGCCGCACATAGTTTTCGCTTCTTCGTCGGACACGAAGCGCGGCTTGTTCACGTCAAGGGCGTTGACTATTCGACAGCGAATACCCCATGGCTGCAGGCTCTTGGCCAGACGGTTGGCGCCTGCATCGTCAAAGTCGGATTGTCCTTTGACGAACGTTATATCCTGGTGGGTGCGGAAGAAGCGGAAGATTTGCTCGCGATCGTTGCCGAAGATCACCGCGCGCTGGCCGGCGCCGGCCACGGCGCCGTTGCGTCCGGGGGCGGTGAAGGCAAAGGTGGCGCTACCGCTTTTGTTCGCCAGCAATTCGGTCACCGTCACTGTCCATTTGCCGACCGGATCGTTGGCCGCCAACGGCAGACTGAGGCGACAGAATCCCTGGTCGGTGGCGCGGAAGAGATCGAAGCGCACAGCGCCTAACGGATCGGTCACGGTGATCTGCAGCGGCGCGGAGCCGGCGAGAATGCCGTTCTGAGCATCCAGCAACACGGCGTTGATATTCAGCGAAAGCGGGCTGTTTGCTTGCGTCAGATCGCAGGTGACCGCAGGTGTCGCGACCAGCACGCCACCAATGGGTCGCGCAGTGCGGGCATAGGCGCGCATTTGCCCGGCGCCCCAACGGAAGTCCGCGGTGAGTTTATTCGCCGCTTTAGCGAATCCTTGCGCCGGTCCGCCGATCATGGCGTCATACAGCGGGCGGCCATCATCGGGCAGGCTGATAGTGGCGGTAGTGGGTTTGATGGAGTTCATCTCGCCTTCCGCCTCGTTATATTTCACATTGACCGCGAAAATATACTCGATATCGCCACAGGCAGCGCGGGCAGCGGCGATTTCCGGATTACTCGACTCGATGACCGGAGCGATCCCGTCTTTGAGCAATTGCGTTTTCAGCGCTTTGGCAAAGGGGGTCACACTCAGGAAAGCTTTTCCGGTCGTGAAGTTTTTCGGATCGGCTTCCTTGGTGCGTTTGAGCGCGGTCAGTTGTTTGATCACCTCGGCATCCGAGATTGCCGACGGCAGGCCGAGGTTAATGGCGCCGGGAAGCTGAATCTGGCATTCGCCGGTCAGGTAGACTTTCCCACCGCCGGCCATGAAGTCCTGCAGCCCCGCGATGACTTTCGGGTCCAGATAGTTGATAGCCGGCAAGATGATCACTTTGTGATAGCGGGCAGCGGTGCCGTCGATGATATCCTCATCGGTAATGGTGATAATACGCTGTTGGTCGAGGATGCCCGCATACAGGACGTTATTGAGGGCTAGACCGTGGGGGTCCTGATGCGAATAATAGACCGACATCTTCTTCGTTTGGGCATCCAGAAGATGCGAGATGGAATACAATTCAGCCACTACCGGACGCGGCGCGGGCATGGTGTTAAAGATCGTACCCAGGCGCAGCGCCGTTTTGTTCGATTCCACCACGCCGTCCGCGGTGATGGAACCGGTCGGGTTCTGGATCGCGATGCTGGGTGGTTTCGCCAGCCCCTGCAAACCAAGCATGAAACAGGTGTATTGTTCCAGGCGGAAACGCTCGGAAGGAATATTATCCCAATCCGGTAGATACCAATCCGGTTTGGACAGGTCGCGAGCGCGCGCGGCTTCTAAACAAAGGTATGGATTCAGGTATCCACCCCACTCATCGTAGCCGCCATGACCGCTGGTGACGGGTAAACTGCGTACCACATTGAAATAATAACCGTCGGTGAAGGCCATATACCCATACTGGCTCTGCGTGACGGAAAGAAAATCAGGACGCACGGTACTGACGCCGGACTGCGCGTCTTTCCAGGCGGCGTCCATAAACCCGAGCTTCCACAACCCGAATTGCTTCCAATTGGCGATTGAGGCTGGATTATCCGCCTTCACCGTGGTGGAGCGCTGCGGCGCCTTGCCGAACGCTGCTTCGTAGGAACGAATCTGCGGGTCTAAATCATGCGGGGAGCCATTGAGCCAGGTGAGGCCTGGCTCATCGTAAAAATGCACGCCGATGGCATTGGGTGAGGTGCGGAATTGCAGTGCTGTGCGCACCGCGCGCGCCTTAGCCCCCTGCAATACAAATGGGTCGGACCAGTCGCACTCCGGGCGCAGGTCCATCTGATGGCCGCCGCTCATCACGCAACAGCCCATGTAATCTAACCCACCGCGAATGGCGTCGTCTCCCCCGGCCGCGGAGTAGAGCAGGTTGAAGCCCATGCTGTCTTCCGCAAGTCTCGTGATGTCCGCTCCGCGCGCGCCGCTACCCCAGTCGATAATCTTATACGTACTTTTGCGCACGTGGCTGTATAGTTCAATGGTCGCCGGTTTTTCCAGGGTGGCCCCATTCACGGTAATGGCAACCTGGTATTTGCCGGGACGCAGCAACCATCCGTTGAGTTGCAGATGCTCGGTTGCTCGCGCATCATTCCCCGTCAGCGGCACTGCCGCGACTTGAAACGAGAAAGACAGCTTGCTGCCATCCTCACCGGTGAGTTGCAGTTGCAGCATGCCGGCAGGCAGCGGCGCGGCATCACTGCGCACTACCGATAGATCAATCATCTCGTTGGTTTGATAGGCGATACGCCCCAACGGCAACATTAATTGCACTCGTGGTGCGGCAAAGACTGGTAATGCCGCCAGTAGCAACAGGAGAAAGTACGCTTGTTTCATACTGATCCTTTCACGCAGAGGACTTTTGATGCGCGGTGACGCGCAATTATTCAATAGTACCATTTCCCACCGCGAGTTGCTAGCCCGCTTTATTCATCTGTTCATGAATAATGCTATAGCAAGTGGCGAGGAGTATGCCGACGTAGCCTACACCTCATGCACGTAGCGCAAGTTGATATCGCGATCGTGTACTTCCCAATTCCACAGGTATGTAAGATTTTTTATGCAGACCGTGTTCATGGCATGCTTCATCGATTTCTCCTGTCAACCGGCTTCGCGGTCTTCGAAATGCAAAACGCCGGGTGGCAATCCACCCGGCGTTTTGTTGAGAAGCGCGGTTATTAGTCCACTTCATTGGCGAAGCGATGAGCGCCTCGGTTAGAAGAGGGGCGGTAGCGACTCCATTCCGGAGAAGTCGGTCTTATCTTCCTGCATGATCGTCGGGGTGACGAAGACCAGAGTTTCCGTATTATTGGTGCTCTGATCGGTGCTCCGGAAGAGCAGGGGGCCGATGACCGGAATACTGCTGAGTAACGGGGTATGCGTGCCGCCAACGGTTTCGTTCTTACTGACGAACCCGCCCATCATGATCGTTTCACCGTTTTTCACACGGACCAGCGTTTGCACGGTCATGTTGCTTCCGCCCTGAATCTGGCCGGAGCCGCCGGGAATGCCGATGCCCGCACCAGGGCCTTCCAACTGCGGCGTCACGTCCAGCGTGACCGTGTCGTCAGGATGAATCGTAACCTGATTGACGGACATGCCTTGTTGGAAGTCCTGCATGCTTACCTGCGGTGTATTGAAGGTGCGACCAAAGACATCTTGCGACTGGTCGACGATGATAAAGGGGATGGAGTCGGTAAGCTGGATGCTGGCCGACCCGCCATTTTGCACCACAACGCGCGGGGCATTGACGACCTTAGCTTTTGATTCGGTGACCAGGGTACTCAATGCCGCCTTCAGGTTTCCCTTGATATAGCGGATGCCGGTCGTCCCGGTGTTGCCGCCGTTATTGGAGAAGACAGAGACGGGCACACCGGCGATTTCCCAACTGGCGCCGATCGACAGTGCATCTTTGACTTCCATCTTCACGAACATCACTTCGACGATAACCTGCTTGACCGGTTGATCGAGAATGCGAATGAGCTGTTCGAGTTGATCGATCGCTTCATCGGTTTTCGCCTTCACCAGCAACACGTTCAACCCCTGCAACCCGACAATCGACTGGATATCTTTGGGGAGAAAATCTTTTAAGCCTCCAACCCCGTTGCCGTTGCCGTTGGGGTTATTCGGATTATTGGGATTGGCTGGATTGACCGGATTCACCGGGTTGACCGGGTTCACGGGATTGACCGGATTCACCGGGTTGATCGGCGGGCCAATCTGGTTGGCCGTCAGTCCGTCCGCGCTGTAGTTGTTGTTTGTCAGGCTGTTGCGATTGGACAGACTTCCCGCGGCGCCGCCTACCCAGGGGGAACTGTAGGATTGTGAGTTATACCCCGACCCGGTGTCGTTCCGTTGAATGATCGTCGGGTTGCGCGGGTCAACTACGGTCCGGAAGCGTTCGCGGAGTTTTGCCTGCGTTTGGGCGTCGGGAGGATTCACCAGCGTCACCCCGAACATCCAGGCCATGGCGCTGGCGGAGGTATGTTTGAGGACGATTTCCCGGTAGACGAATTTGTCGTTGTCGTCGCCGGTCGTTTTCGGATCTGTACGCGCCGACACCACCTCAATAGGCAGGGCATTACCGGGCAAGACCGGCGGGGTGGTGCTGGAACGGGACGGTGTGGCAACAATTGTATTTTCGGCCGGGCGTATGCCGATGTAATAGGTGTCGCCTTTCCGCCAGAAATCCAGGCCGACGGAACTGGTCAGCGTGCCGAGGATCGTTTCCAGCGGTGTGAGCGTGGGGGAATCAATGTTAACCACGGTATCGAGGTCGAAATCCAAATCGGATTGCAGCACCAGATTGATACCATTCTCATGCGCCAGTTGTTGAAGCGTTTTTAACGCATCAGCGAACTTGACTTGAGTGAGTACAACCTTGATGCTTGTGGTGCCGGTTGCGGTCCGGGCAGGCAACGCCGCCAGACCGAGGCAACAAAACACCGCGATGAGCACTCCCCAACTCCAGGAGAGATGGGTTCTTCGCATGCTCGGGTCCTCCCTGTGTTGTAAATCACGCTGCGACAGCGGGGGTACTACTGTCCTTCGCCGCGATGCCCGCTATGTCCTGCTTTTTTCCCGTACTTCACCGAGTGCCGGTGTTTTCGCGGCAAAAACCCGGAGGTGAGACGGGAGATCTCCCCCCGGGCTATCTTCCAATACCTTCACAGTCCACGCATCAGCGCAGCAGGGTATTGTTGTAATTGTTATTGGTGCCGGAATTCGTCGTGTTCAGACGGTTGTTATTCAGATTATTATTATTGTTATTGTTGTTGTACATCCCATTGTTATTATTATTGTTGTTAATCCCATTATTGATGCCATTGTTGTTGATACCGTTGTTATAGCCGTTGTTCAACCCGTTATTCGTCCCACTGTTGTAGCCGTTGCTGGTGCCACCATTCGAACTCGTCTGGTTGAAAAGCTGCACGACCTGGAAGCCCAGCGCGGTACAGAGAGAAGCCAGGTCGAGATTCGAGACGCGGATGAGTTTGATGACCGAACTCTCGGTTGCGGACGACGAAGTAGCGGTTTTATCGCCAGTACCGGTTTTGTCGGTACTGGTGGTGGATTGCGTCGGGAAATTCAAGGTGGGGAAGCCGCTGTCATCGGTGCTTTTCGTGGTTCCCGCCGCGCTGACGGCCGGCAAACTGGCTGATGGCGGCGCCATGGTGGGGAACGCGGTGCCGCCGCCGGGATTGGTGGTCGGCGTGGCGGTCTGACGTCCACTGATGCGATACAGGTATGTTCCCTGCCCCTGCTGGGTTTTGGTGTAGCTGTAATCCGAGCCCAGCACGGCATCCAGCGCTTTTTCGAAGGGTGTCTGTGTGATTTGCAGACGCGGGATTCGTCCGACCACGCCCTTCTCCAACACCATCTGGTAGCGGCCATTGGTGGTGTTAAACATGGCGGTCAACACTTCGCTAAGGTCGGCATCGCGCAGACTGATATCCATATTGTCCGCATCACCAAGGACGGTGACCTGGGCACGCGCCCCCAGCATCGCGCCGCTTATCAGCAGCGCGCACAAACCTGCAACTAGAGCAAACCGGCGCATGGTCGTCCTCCTTCATCACCGTGGCAGATACTACCACTCCCATAATCATACCACAATACTCAGCAATTCAACAACTACCCGGTGCTATTTTCCTCTATCACACGTGGAATGTTTTTCGGTACTCTCGTATCGAGAAGGATATTACCGCATGTACGGGAAAATAATGCAACCATGACACGGTCGCCGGACAATCACCCGCTGCCTGCGTATTATCCCATATTTATTGATCTCTGTGCACAACCGTGCCTGGTGGCAGGGGGAGGGACAGTCGCGCGGCGGAAGATTGACGGTCTGCTGGCGGCGGGAGCCTGCGTGACCGTGGTCGCCCCACGTTGCGACGCATTGCCTCCCGGCGTCATCCTGCGACAGCGACCGGTGACCCCGGACGATCTGGCAGGGATGGTTTTCGTCATCGCGGCGACCGACGATCCGGCAGTCAATGCCTCCCTGGCGCAGGCGGCACGTGCCCGCGGGATTTGGGTCAACGTCGTTGATGCGCCAGAGGCGGGTACGGTTATTCTCCCCGCGGTCGTCACGCGCGGGGCGTTGCGTTTGGCGATTTCCACTGGAGGAGCCAGTCCGGTGCTTGCACAGCACATCCGTACCATCCTTGACGCGCAATTCGGCGCCGAATATGCGGAGTTAGTCGATATACTGGGGACACTCCGCCGGGAGTGGGAACCGAAGGCCCGGGCAACCGGCATCTCCGGGGCGGCGCGGCGGCGGGCCTGGGAGGCGGTTTTGGCCCTCCCGCTCCTCGACCTGTGTCGGGCCGGTGATCTGGCCGGCGCGGCGTGCGCCGCCACCGCGGTGTTGGAGGCGGCTTTAGCCGCACAGGAGTGAGTCAGACAACAGCTTATGCCCATTTTTCTCGTTGGAGTGAATCATACCACGGCGCCGGTCGCGTTGCGTGAGCAGGTGTATGTGGGGCGAGTGGCGCAGGGGCCGTTCCTGCGGCATTTGTGCGCGACACCAGGAGTGGCGGAAGCCGTGGTGCTCTCCACCTGCAACCGCACGGAAGTGTATGCCGTCAGCGATGAGTTGCCGTTACTCATCGACAGTCTGGCCGCTTTTTCTCATCTTCCCCTGGAAACGTTGTTGCCGCATCTCTATCTCCATGAAGACCGCCTGGCCGTGCAGCACCTCTTTCGCGTTGCCTGCGGGTTGGATTCATTGGTGATCGGGGAAACGCAGATTCTCGGTCAGATTCGCAGCGCGCTGGACGAGGCTCGGGTGCACGGCGCCGCCGGGAGAATGCTTACCGGGCTTTTGCAACAGGCGTTAGCCGTGGGTAAGCGCGCACGGACGGAGACTGGCATCAGCGACGGCGCTTTTTCCGTGGGACGTGCGGCGGTCGAGATGGCCCATCGACTCTTCCCCGACTTACGGCAGAGTCCGATTTTACTGCTGGGCGCCGGTAAAATGTCGGAAATCACTGCACGGCATTTGGCCGCCAGTGGTGTGCAGGCACTCTTTGTTGCCAATCGCACACACGCGCATGCCTGTGAGCTGGCCGCGCGACTGGGCGGGTGTGCCATTCGTTACGAAGCATTACGCGAGGCGCTGGTTGATGTCGATATCTTGATTAGTTCCACCAGTGCCCCACACGCCGTGTTGCACGTCGAGGATGTGGTTGCGGTGATGGAGAAACGCGACGGTCGTCCCCTTTGTCTGATCGATATTGCACTCCCGCGGGATATCGACCCGGCAGTTGGTGATCTCCCCGGGGTACATCTATATAATATTGATGATTTGCAAACGGCGACCCTGGAAGATCGCGCGTGCCGACTGGCGGAGGTGCCTGCCGTGGAGGCGCTCATCGATGATGGGGTGCGGGAATGGAGCCGCCGGCAGGCCGGTCTGGAGGCTGCGCCGGTGATCGCCGCTCTGCACGAGGCGTTTGAGGAAGTGCGCCAGACTGAGCTGGCACGCCACGCCGCGTTGTTGGCCACCCTGACCTCGGAACAGCGGGAGGCCGTGGAGATGCTCACCAGCGGTTTGATTTCGAAATTGTTGCACACGCCGACCGTGCGCTTAAAAGATGCCCTTGCCGCTGACCCGGAACGCATGCCGTTAGCGGTTGTCTGTGAGCTCTTCGCCATCGCGCCGGACGGGGAGGGGATATGACCAATATATTGCGACTGGGCACACGCGGCAGTGCGCTGGCGCTGGCGCAGTCCCGCGGGATCGCCGCGTTGCTGGAAGCACACGGCTGGTCCGTGTCACTACAGGTGATCCGCACTACGGGGGACACGGTGACGGAATTGCCCCTTGCCCGCATCGGGGTGAAAGGACTATTCGTCACAGAGATCGAACAAGCGTTGTTGTCCGGCGCTATCGACGTGGCGGTGCACAGCCTGAAAGACTTACCCGGCGCCATGCCGCCGGCGTTGTGTCTGGCGGCCGTGCCTCGGCGTGAGGATCCGCGCGATGTTCTGGTGGGGCGCACCGCGCCGACGCTGGAGCTCTTGCGCACGGGGGCCGTGGTCGGCACCTCCAGTTTGCGCCGGCGCGCGCAATTATTGGCCGTGCGGCCGGATATCGTCGTGATTGATGTACGAGGAAATCTGGATACCCGGCTGCGGAAGTTGGACGTCGGTGATTATGATGCCTTGTGTCTGGCCGCGGCCGGTCTGCATCGATTGGGTCTGGCAGCACGCATCACCGCCTATCTGGAACCAGCGCTGCTGGTGCCAGCGCCGGGACAGGGGGCGCTGGCCATCCAAACCCGTGCTGACGACACGCGCGCGCGTCAGGCGGTGGCCGTGCTGGACGACCCGGAGACGCATGCGGCCATTCGCGCTGAACGTGCGGTGCAGGCTGCGCTGGGTGGAGGGTGCAGTGTGCCGTTGGGTGTCCTGGCTGAAATGCACGCGACGGGTCTGTCGGTAATCGCGGTGTTGGGAAGCGACATGGGGCAACCGCTATTGCGCGTCGCCGCCACGGGTTCAGAAGCGCCGGAGATTTTGGGGAAGCAAATCGCACGGGCATTATGGGCCTTAGGCGCCGAAGGCATACCCGGCATCACAGCGCCCGACGATTGAGACGTTCACCGCTCAGCGGTGGAAAGACGCCTATTAACTCTGGAGTTGTCGAGTCTTCTCAAAATATGGTATAGTACACGATGAGGTATTACCTTCATGGCAGCACGGCGAGGCATTAAACTGAAGGACCACCTGGTCCTGGCGCTCGATATCGGCTCCCGCTTCATAAAAGTCGCGGAGATGCGTCTGGCCCGCGGGACGATCTCCTTGCTCAACGTGGCTGTGGGACCCACTCCACCCGGTCTGGTGGACAATAATCAAATCCTCGACCCGGTCTTTCTCGGCCGCGCGGTGAAGGAGTTGATCAACCAGCATAAAATTCGCACGCGCAAGGTGGTAGTGGCAATCAGTGGGCAGTCCTCGGTGGTGGTGCGCCCTATCGATTTGCCGCGCATGACGGCAAAAGAGCTAGCCGACACCATGAAATTTGAGGTGGAACGCCACATTCCCTTTGCCGTCGATGAAGTCGTCATGGATTACGCGCCTATCATCGACCCCGAAGAGCTTCCAGAAACCGAATCCAATATGAAGGTGTTGCTCGCGGTCGCGCACGAGGATCTGATAAAAAATTATCTCAAGATGCTCAGTGCCGCCGGATTACAACCCACCGCGATGGATGTCGAAATTCTGGCGGCGATGCGCGCGCTGGTGGACATTCATGAAAGCGACGGCGCTTACGAGCATACGGTGGCGATGGTCAATATCGGCGCCGGCAGCATGGACATCAGCATCATCTGTAAAGGCAATCTTTCTTTCACCCGCTCAGTGCCCATCGCGGGTGATACGTTGACTGAAGCTATTGCCGACCAATTAGGGCGAAGCTTCGACGAAGCCGAGGAACTGAAACGCGAATATGCGCGTATCTTCCTCGATGGCGACGAGATGCAGCATGCCCTGGCAACTCCCGGCGACGGCGCCGTGGATCAGGCTCCCGCAGAGGCGATCTCCCTGACGAGTGCATTTGCGGATTTCGGCGACACTCCGGCCACACTGACTACACCGGCTCCCGCAGCTTCGCCCGCACCAGCCGCACCGGTGTTGACCCCCACGGTCTTCGCGATGGACAGCGACTTGACCACTCCGGTTGCCACTCATGCGGCGAACGCACCCTTTCTGCTTGATGATGATGATGTGGATGACGAGATGCCGGTCGTTCGTCTGGCTCTTGAAGACGACGCGGACCACGTGCCTACTGTCACCCGCGCCGTGCCGGTCTTCGATCTGGACGGCGACGATGTCGATGATGAAATCCCGTTGATCCCCATCGCGCAACAGGAGCCGCCACGGGCGGTCGCCGCCGCTGCTCCCGTCTTTGATTTGGGCGCCTCACTCACCCCGGCGGCGAGCGACACAGCGCCGCCTTCAGCGTCGCCGTCGATGCAGGTGCCCATTTTTACCATGGATGACGTCGATGACGATGTGCCCATACCACCGGTTCCGATCTTCTCCATGGACGACGAACCTGCGGCGCCGACCCCGGCGCCCGCGACTGGGACGCCCCCAGCGACGGTTTCCGATGTCCCGGTGTTCAGTCTTAGTGCTGAACCGGCACCCGCGTTGCCTCCCGAGACGCCGGTCTTCACATTGAATGGCGACTCGACTCCCGCGGCGCCGGCCTTTACTGTACAGGATGAAGTGGCGACTGCACCCGAGGCCCCGGTTTTTGGGTTGAGTGATGATTTAGGCGTCAGCGCGACACCACTTGCCGCGACCCCCTCCCCCAGCGCACCGTCCTTTGATCTGGGGACCGCGGCTTCCGGGCCGGTCTTCGACTTCAGTTCCGAGTTGGAAGAGCAACTGCCCTCCATGCCGCGCCCACGTGCCGCCTCCACAGACACGGATGTTGCACCCTCAATGCTTGACTTATCCACGCCGGCGGACACGTCCCCAGCGCCGATAGCACCGGTGGAGGCCATTGCGCCGGCGCCCATGATGGATTTTTCGATGGATCTCGGCGAACCGGCGGACACCCCGTCGACCCCCGCCCCGACGGTCCCAAGTGCGCCTGCGACCGGGGGAGGGGATGACTTGCTGGGGATGACCGCAACACCCTTCCAGGCCTCCACGGATCTCGATTTCGCACCGGCCATGGAACGCCCGGATGCGGCGCAGAGCGAAGTCTTCCAACGCCGGGTGTTCGAATCGATGATGCCAACATTGGTCGAACTGGTTACCGAGATTCGCCGTTCGCTGGAATATTATTCCAGCCGCGAACCGGACCACCCGATCGAACGTATAATTCTGTTTGGCGGCACCAGTCGTTTGCCCAATCTCACCCGGTTCATTAATCAGGAAATCGGGGTTGAAGTGGTCGTCGCCAACCCCATTGAGACGCTGGATGTTTCCGCGTGCAAACAACCGGCAGAATATTTAGCGGATATTGCACCGGCGCTGCCGGTCTGTATCGGCCTTGGTCTTCGGGACATGATTGCGTGAGGATGCCACTGTGATTAAACTCAATTTACTGCCCACTTACGTGGTAGAAAGCCGACGCATCAAGATTACCGTGGTGGTGTTTCTGGTGTTGCTGGGTCTGGAAGGCGGCGTGATCAGCCAGGCGTTCATGGATCTGAAGAAACAGGAAGCCTGGTTTACCACCAACAAACCGCCGTATGATGACTTCGTCTCGAAAATCACCGCGGCGGAAGCGGAAACCAAAGCCCTGGAAGACAAGTCAGGCGTCTACACCAAATACGTCGACTTTTTCAGCCGGAAAGATTTGCCCGCCTACGTGCAATCCATTGTGGACAGCATCAACGATGCGGCCAGTAAGGCTGTCGGGAATGGCGCCTGGTTTGATACACTGACCATCAGCAAAGATGGCAAAGTGACCATGGATGGACATATCAAAGGGGTGCTGAACTTTGTCAATTATTATTTCACGGCAAAGGATAAAGGGTATACCGTCGAACCAGCTGTGCAACCCTATCCCAAAGGCACCATGGCGCAGGAACTGGCCTTGAAAGTCAGCGGCACCGTCACCAAAAAGATCGGCGCTCCCCCCGCGTCGCCGGAATCGGCATCAACGCCGGATTCGTTGTATTCGCCCAACGGCAAGAAAGCAGATGATACCAAGGGCGGAGCCGCGGGCGGTGCGGCAGGCGGTGCGGCCGGTGCTCCTGGCGGCGGTGCGGCCGGTGGACCAACCGGCGGTCCTGCGACGACACCGGCGACCCGGCCAACCCCCGTTGCCCAACCGGCTGCTCCGCCGGCAAGTAGTGGCGGTGGCGGCGGTGGCAAAGCATTTGGTCGTCACGGTGGCGATATCCCGGAATAAAGACGAGTCTGTAAGGGTACGAGGATGAACGTATGCGTCGGATAAAAGCCATATACTTGTTGCCGGTGTTCATTCTGCTGCTTGGTGGTGCGGCTTGTGGGGGCTATTTCGGCTTAATTAGCCCACAGATGCAAAAAACACAGGCCGCGCGCGATGCCTGGAAGACCGCGCAACAGAATGAAAAGACTGCGGAACCGCGATTTCAGACCACGTTGGACCAACGGGCAAAGGTCGCTGAGCGACTCTATTACGATTTCTATAATTTCCACATCATCCAGGAGACCATGCCGCAAGTATGGAGTCTGGCGACGATGTATGGAAAAGATGAGAAATCCAAGCGCGATGGTCTGGTGCGTTGGTATACGATTATGGGCACCGGGCAAATGGCAGCCGAAGTCAACCGCTGGATTCGCAAGTTCTACTTGTCCAGCCCGCCGACCGTGGTCTATGACAAAGGCCCGATGGGCTGGGAGGATTCGCTGCCGGACAAGAAACTCGTCTCGGTTGACCTGGGGAAACAGACCTTTTCCGGCCGGGGATTGCCGGACCTGTGCAATAAGATTTTGCGCTCGACCGGGTATAACTATTTCCCGCTGATCATTGCAATGCCGGGTGATACGATTACCCTGAAAGTGGATCGCAATGACCCCCGCCATTCTCCGAAGCTGCCGTTTCTGACCTTGCCGTATACAGCCACGGCTTATTTCATGACCCGCGGCTGGGATCCGGCGGGTGCAGACGCCGAGAAAAATCGTGACACAGCGCGTGATGTACTGCTGAAAAAGGCTTCCGGTGGCTTACAAGCACCGAAATTTCCGCCGCAACCGGTGGATTGCCCCAATGTATTATGGGTCATGAAACCGGATATGGATTCCGCGGCCAAGGGTGGCGGTGGCGCTGCCCCCGCCCCTTCCCCGGGCGGCGCTTCCCCGTCTCCCGCGGGAGCGCCGGGTGGAGCCCCAGCCGGCGGACCAGCCTCACCCGCGGCTGGACCGGCCGGCGCCCCTGGCGCCGGCGGTCCGAGCGCACCGATGGGCGCCCCGAGTGGTCCACCCGCCGGAGGGGCAGCAGCGCCCGCGGGTGCTCCGAGTCCCATGCCGCCCGCGCCGGGCAAATAATGATTTCCCTATCAGTCAATTCCTGACTGATAATCGTCGGAAGACGTGAGCGGATTCAAGAAAGGTGCAGGCCTGTGAATCCCGAGCAGAAGAAGAAAATTCTGATCATGAGTGGCATCCTCGTCGCAGTGTTAGCGGCGGCGGTGGTGGTATTTTTTGTCCTTGGGCAAAATAAACCGACACCACAGCCACCTGTAGTCGCCGTAAATCCCACACCGCCTGGGGCGCCGCCGGGTGCGCCGGGCGCTATGCCACCCACTGTTTCCGGTCCCGTGGGCGTTGCACATCCGGGGGTTGCCCCGCCCGGCGTCCATCCTACCGGGGCGCTGCCTTCGCGTCCGGCCGGCGTTTCCGGCACGACCGGGCCACATCCGCTGCCATCAACCGGTGCGCATCCAACGGGGACCATGCCGACGCATCCCATGGGGGCCTCCGGAGTAACCGGCACACACCCGTTGCCGCCCGGGGCGCACCCCATACCTACGGCTGGACCGTCCGGCGCACGACCGATCTCACCAACCGGCATGCATCCGGCTGGCACGATGCCCCCGCGTCCCGTGGGGATGTCCGGTCCCGCGGGGACGCGCACGAACACGGCTGGGAGACCGACACCAGGTAAGCCATCACCGACGACGCTCACTGGTCGCCCGGCGGGAGTCACACCCAATCGTACGGTAGGGATGCCAAAATCAGGAATGCCCGGAACACCGGGAAAACCTGGCGCGGCGGTTGCCGCGGGAGGACCAAGTGATCTGTTGCCGAAACCAGTTGCACCCACGGCGCTGGTTCAACCGACGTTAATTGCTTCGTTGCCGGACCCCTTCATCGGCGGGCCACCCCCCAAGCCGAAACCCAAGCCCCCGCCGCCTCCACCGCCGGAAGTGCGCGTCGTCGCCGTTCCACCGATCTTTGCCACACCGAACGGATTACGTATCCGCCGTACCAGCGGCAGCACGCCGTCGCGCAACATCGAACCGCCGGTCGGTCGTCACGCGGGGTGGATCTATAACAGCAACGGCCAGGTCATTGCCATCTTTGAAGACAATGACGGGATAGCCAAGGCGGTGCGCGTCGGCGATGAGGTGGAAGGTATGACCGTGAAAACCATCGCGCCGGACTTTATCGTCATGGTGGATCAAGACGGGAAGGAACACAAACTCAAGTTGCAAGGTCTGGACACCTACCCGGGTAAATCCAAAGGCAAAGATGTCGAGGCAACGCCGGCGATGCCCGCTTGGGGTCAGTAGGCGGGCACTCGTTATAACTCACAACGGCCATGGGCCAGGCATCTGCCTGGCCCATAGCCGTTGTCTATCACCGGGACGATGAAACGTTCACGGCCCTTTGACCAGCGCTTTTGCCTTCTGCAACTGCTCCCGTACGCGCTCAGGGGCGGTACCACCGCGGGAGGTTTTAGCGGCGACAACGGCGGCCGGGGTGAGGAGCGGCAGCAGATCGGCGTTGATGAGCGGAGAAAATCCGCGTAGCTCATCAAGCGTGAGACCGTCCAGGCCGACGCCGCGAATTTCCGCAAAGCGGACGATCTCTCCACTGAGATGGTGCGCGTCGCGGAAAGGCAACCCCTTGCCTGCCAGATAATCAGCAATTTCGGTGGCCGCGCTCATGTCGTTGGCCAAGGCGGCCAGCGCGCGCTCACGCCGGAAGCGCAGACCGGCAACCATACCGGTTGTGATTTGCAGGCAGGCCAGTGTGGTGTCCAGCGCGTCGAAGGCCGCTTCTTTATCCTCTTGCAGATCCTTATTATACGCCAGCGGCAACCCTTTCAGCACGGTGAGCATCGCTTGTAAATGTCCATAGACACGCCCGGCTTTGCCGCGGATCAGTTCTGCGCCGTCCGGATTCTTCTTCTGCGGCATGATGCTGCTGCCCGTGCAATAGCCGTCCGGGAGTTCGACCCAGAAAAACTCCTGACTGGCCCAGAGAATCAGTTCTTCGCAAAAACGGGAGAGGTGCATCATCGTCAGGCTGCACGCAGCGAGGAATTCGACCACAAAATCGCGGTCCGCCACGGCATCCAGACTATTTTCCAGCACCGCAGCGAACCCCAGTTCGTCAGCGACTTGTTGGCGATCGATGGGGAACGAGGTGCCGGCTAACGCAGCGGCGCCTAAGGGCAGACGGTTGATGCGGCGGCGTGCATCGGCGACGCGTTCACGGTCGCGCGCCAACATCCAAACATATGCTAGCAGATGATGCGCCGCCAACACCGGTTGCGCATGTTGCAGGTGGGTGAAACCGGGCATGATCACGTCGAGGTGGGTTTCCGCGCAGGCGAGGAACGCACGTTGCACGGCGCGCAATTGGGTATCGAGATCATCGCACCCGCGGCGCAGATAGAGGCGAAAATCGGTGGCCACCTGGTCATTGCGACTCCGCGCCGTATGCAGTTTACCAGCCACAGGTCCGAGTTGCGTTTTTAAGGCGGCTTCCACCAGTGAATGGATATCTTCCTGTTCATCCACCACCGGTCCCGCTGGCTCCCACGTCGCCAGCAACCCGTGCAATCCGTTGATTAATTGAGCAGACTCTTCCGTGGTCAGGATGCCTGTCGTGCCCAGCATGCGCGCATGGGCGATACTGGCGATGACATCCTCGCGCCACATGCGCACGTCAAAGGGCAGTGAGGCCTGAAACTGATGGAGTGCGGCGTCAACGCCGGCGGTGAAACGACCGCCCCAAAGCTTGGTCGGGGTGGACGAAGACGTCGAGCTGTCGATGGCGGTTCCTTCATCTTGCATATCGCCTGCTCTGTTCCCTTAAATATCCAGGTTGGTTACTTCTTTCGCATAACGGGCGATGAATTCGCGACGCGGTGCAACGGAATCCCCCATCAATGTGGAGAAGATTTCATCCGCACGGACCGCATCTTCCAACTCAATACGGACCAGACGGCGCGTGGTGGGGTCCATTGCCGTCTCGGCTAACTCATCGGCATCCATCTCGCCCAAGCCTTTGTAGCGCATCACCTGCACACCGCGCTTCGGCAGGTCCTTCAAAATATCTTCCAATTCCTGCTCGTTCATGGCATACTTCATTTCTTTACCATGCTTCACTCCAAAAAGCGGTGGTTGGGCGATATAGACATGGCCGTGCTCCACCAACGGTTGCATGTAGCGGAAGAAAAGGGTGAGGAGCAGCGTGCGAATATGTGCGCCATCCACGTCAGCGTCAGTCATAATGATGACGCGGTCATAGCGGCGTTTCTCCAGGTTGAAGGTGTCGGGCGCTTCTTCTCCTTCAACGGAATTTTCACTCGTCGTAATGCCGGATCCGATGGCCCGAATCATGTCGGCGATCTCGTTGTTACTTAGAATACGATCCAGTCGCGCACGTTCCACGTTGAGCACGACGCCGCGCAACGGCAGCACGGCCTGAAACTTACTGTTGCGGGCCTTTTTCGCCGAGCCCCCTGCCGAATCACCCTCGACCAGGAAAATTTCGCATTCCGAGGCATCCTTACTATGGCAATCCGCCAACTTCCCGGGCAAGCTGGTCGTGGATTCCAGCGCGGATTTGCGTTCAAGCTCCATGGCCTTGCGCGCGGCAGAGCGCGCGCGGGAGGCGGTAAGTGCTTTATCAACAACCTTCCGCGCCGCCGCGGGATTCTCTTCCAAAAAATCCGCGAGGGATTCGCCGACCACTGAATTGACGATGCCGTCGATTTCCGCGTTGCGCAGTTTGACTTTTGTTTGCGATTCAAACTGCGGGTTAGGCAGCTTTACAGAGATCACCGCGGTCAGTCCTTCGCGGACATCGTCGCCGGTGAAGTTTGGATCTTTCTCCTTCAATAAGCTGTTTTTGCGCGCATAGTTGTTGATGACGCGGGTGAGCGCAGTACGAAAGCCCGACACATGCGTACCGCCGTCGATGGTGTGAATATTATTCGCATACGCGAATAAGGTTTCCTGATACCCATCATTATATTGCAGGGATAATTCGACCTGCACATCGTCGCGATCACGAAAGGCATAGAGGGGTTTATGCAGCGGGTCTTTCAACGTGTTGAGCTTCTCGACAAAGGCGACAATCCCACCTTTGTAATGAAACGTTTCTGTTTCGTTGGTCAACTCGTTGACAAAGACGATGGTCACGTTTTTATTGAGATAGGCGAGTTCGCGCAAGCGTCCGGCCAGCGTCTCAGCGTGGAAGTGAATCGTCTTGGGGAAGATTTCTTCCTGGTCCGGCTTGAAGATGACTTTGGTACCGGTACGCGTGCTGGGGCCGATGGTGTCGAGGCCGGTTGCCGGGATGCCGCGTTCGTAGCGCTGGCGGTAGTGGAAGCCTTCCCGTTCGACTTCGACGATGAGATACTCCGACAGGGCGTTCACACAGGAAACGCCGACGCCGTGCAAGCCGCCGGAGACTTTATACCCGCCGTCGCCGAACTTCCCACCGGCATGGAGAATGGTCATTACGACTTCGACCGTCGGGCGACCTTCTTCAGGATGGATGCCGACCGGGATGCCACGTCCGTTATCCGAGACCGACAGGACATCATGGGGATGCAAGGTGACGATAATCTCATCACAGTATCCGGCCATGGCCTCATCGATGGAGTTGTCGATCACCTCATTAAACAGGTGGTGAAACCCTTTGATATCGGTATCCCCGATATACATCCCCGGGCGCATCCGCACGCTTTCCAGGCCTTTGAGTACGCGAATGCTGGACTCTGTATATTGTAAATCCTGTCCGTTAACCAAGCGACTGCATCCTCCATCTTATCTCGGGGATTTCTCGCGTTGAGTATAGCAAAATCCGGCTGATTTGTCCATGTAATCCGGCAAGCATCCGTATCATCGCAAACCGCGGATGACCAGTATATAGGGTCTACCACTGAACGAAAGGGACAGCACTAGTGTCTGGTTGGGGAGTGGAGTATAAAGAGCATGTCGCGATCTCGTTAACCCGCATTATTCATGAACACATGAATAATGCTTCGGTAAACCAGAGCTTTATTCGCTTTGCGAATAAAGCGGGGTAATAATTACCGTCAGTGAGGCATGAGGAAAGAGTCAGTAGTCCAGATTGTATTGCAAATTGATGCCGATGTCGTGTTTCTCGTCGATATCGGCGGTCACTGACAGATTTTTCAGGAACCGGTAGTCCGGCAACCGATAATCGAGCCAGAATCGATATGGCGTGGGATCTGTAGGCGCAATGGGTTGTTCCAGGTGGAATCCCAGGCGGAAGGCGCCGAGATTCGATTGCCCGAATTCCTGTGACGTCACGGTAAGGTCCGGTGGTTTTGTGGGATCCAGATTCAACGCAAAAACATCAACCCAGACGTTTTTTAGCAGATTTTGCAACCACTCGTTGAAGTAGGCCTTGGCGCCGTAATTCACCACGCGCGGCCAGAGCTGGTCTTTATGCTGCAAGGCGGCGACCACATCGTTGAAGCCGGTAATCTGACTGTATATCTCATTCGGATCCATATCGTGTGCGCCGGGTGGTTTGGACACCTGGTTGAATTTGATATTCAACTTCCCGTTGGGCATAGGCAGTAGGTAGTCGTCGATCGTCGCCGAGATGACATATTGATCGATCGTGCCGGTGGCTGACGCCTTGGCGGTGACAGTGAGTTGATCATCGGGCGACAACGGCAACTCCGGTTGGGCAAGGGGCAGGTTCACAGGCATATGCACATGCCCGGTCGCCGTTTGCACCGTTAACGGACCTCCCGGCAAGCGGATCCGCGCCTTGCGCGGGACCACGGAATAATCCGCATCGACGACCGGTTTATCAAGGGTGCCAGTGACCCAACCGTGTGTTCCGGTGATAAAATCAGCCTGCAAGGTGTTGGCATTGTAGGTGAAGGCGAAATTTTCACGATCGAGGAAAGGTTTCTTTCCACGGGCCTGCGTGAGGAAGATGAGATCATCGCCAGTGATCGGTGACAACAACGATTCCTCCACACTGGTGCGGATACCGATTGTTGCGGGTTGTGCAAGAGGCGCTGCCATCGAGGGTTGGAACGGAATTTCCGCATGCATAGGGGTTGTATTCAACACGAACATATTGCCGTCCCCACTCTGCAGCGCCAGTGATAGTACCGGATTAAACGGCAGTACGTAGGGGGGTTGTTCCGTTTCCGTCCCGGTAACGGTAATGACAGATTTTTCCGCGTAGACGACTCCGGAGAGCAGCGGGCGACTGACGCCATCGATATCAGTATTGCCCAGATGCAAATACCCGCTGAGCAACCCATTGAAGGATGTGCCATACCGTATCGGCGCCCGGATCGCTTTCGCGAAGAGGTCATACTGTAATTCGTTGACGATGTTTTTATAGTTGACGGCCAGGCGTTCGTTGACCGCGAGTTTAATGCTCCCCTGCGCCACCAGTGCGCCGGAGGGAGGAACCGGTGGAATTTTGGCGGTGCTCGTTCCCAGTGTTCGACCCAGCCAGCGTAACGGATGCGAATCCTTGAGGCGTGCCAGCACGCTATTCAGCGAGGTTTTCCCATAGGACGTGGTCGGTTTGGGTGGATCTTCGCGCGCATAGGTCGCGGAGAGATCATGGACTTCCAACACATTGAGACGCGTGTCGCCGCGCGCTTCTGAGCGGAACCCGAGATCCACCACCACGTCGTTTAAACGATTGGGTAAATCCGGGTCCTGCACCTCCAGCTTGAGCTGTGGTGCATAGGCGCGCAAGGTGCCGTGCTCGAACAAGGGTTCTCCCGGCGTGCCGCTGATATCCAGCGCGCCTTCTACGGTTCCCTCGCCGGGGGGCAACCCCTTCAGCAACAGACGTACGGTATCCAAACCTTGCTTGGGCAACTCGATGTGAAACGCCATCGGCTGGTCTTCCGGGATCGTGGGTTGCAGCACGCCTTTCCAGGCGAACGGCAGGTAGCCCCAGCATTCCAACGGTTCACTCGGGGTATTCTTTGTTGTCACGAAGCGTAGCGTTGCCGCGCCGTCGGCGTCCAGATTGCGCCGTCCGATGAAAATCTTATTATCTTCCAGGACAAAAATCGCGGAGAGTCCGTCAAAGACTCGTCCTTGTACGGAAGGCTTGACGACATCCAATGAGGCCAGCATATGCGGATTGTCCATCGCGCCGTTGATGTGGGCCGTAATGGTCGCTTCGCCCCCCAATTTGTTCACCCAGGTATTGGGGAACCACGCACCGAGGAGGCCGGGATTGAGCTTCTGGGCATCCAGGTCCAGCGCCAGCGTGCCAGTGGTGATCTCGCGACCGTTGGCGTCATACGCCGGCAGGGTGATTGCCCCTTGCAGCGTGGCTTCCGCGTCCGGGTCCGGCCCGCCGCGCGCGATCAGGTTGGTGAAAGTCAGGGTATTTGTAGCGGTATCATAGGCAATGGCGCCATCGATCTTCGGCATGGCACGGTTACCGACGACCAGATGGGAAATGTCGAGTTGCGTCGTGACGCGTGGGCGCGTGAGGTGATCACTCAGCGTCACCCGCACCAGACCGGAACCTTCAAAGGGTGCGGGGATGGCGAGTACCGCACGGAACACCGGTGCCAGTACCGAAGTCTCGTTGGTCTTCATCGCCATGTCGACTAAATCACGACGCAGCAGGTCCAGGTTGGCGTCGCCAGGGGCCTGTTCGTCGCCGTCGGGAACCGCGGAAAGCAAAATCGGCAACGCAATGGATCCGTTGGCGAAATTCAACAGGCCCGGGGCCGTCAACGCGACCTGATAGCTACTGGTTTTCCCGGAACGCCGGAGCAGGAAGGTGGGGATGGTCAGGGTCTGCGCGGCCCCGGAATAGTTTGCGTCGATTGTCAGGCGATCATACGGAATGCCAACGACGGTCAGGTTATGATTGCTGGTCAGCGTCGCGGAGGCGACCAGCGTGCGCTGTACAGTTTGCGCCGGTGTCTCCCCCGCTCCGGTCGCCGGCAAAAGTTGCGCGGAAATGGCGGCGTCCAGGGTGAAGCTACCGCTGACGTCCAACGGCATGCGCGCATACCCCTCGGGGGTCAACAAGGGAGACATGCCCTGTCTATCCGCGAGTGTCGTCAAATTGTCCAGGTCTAGATTGTCCGCACTGATTTTGAGCGCCAACTGTTGCGACGGAGGGGTTTGCGGGTCAAGAGAGACGGCGCCGGAAATTGTGAAGGGCACGCCATGATAGACAGCTACGGCCTGGGTAATGGTCAGCGATTGTCCGCGAAGGGTAAAATCCGAACTGGCGGAATCCAACGCCAACGGTATCGCGCCCATCTGCACGACCGGTCGATGAATCACGACTTTCCCTTGCCCCTCGGCATGAAGCGGGTCGCTGGGGTCGAGTGTGAGGTCGCCTTCAATAAAACCATCAAGTGGGAGATCGATCCCCAGGCTTTCCCGCAAAGCGCGCACACTGGTTAACGGCAATGCCAGGTGACCGGCAAGTACCCAGTTGTTCGCGCGGCCATACTGGGTCATCGTCGCAGCACCGCGGAGTTGAGCGCCGCCAGCGGTCAGATGAACGTTATTGATCGCGATGGCGACTTTGGGGACAAATTTCGCGGTAAGTTGGGCAGAAAGATTGGAGAACGGATAGGTCGCATACCGGCCGTCAAGGGCGCGCAGAGTGCCGGTGAAGGTAGGCGCTTCGAGTGACCCGCCGATCACTCCAGTTACGTAGCCGACGCCGGCGATATCGACAGGTTTTATCTGCGCTTGCCGCCCAACCATAGCACTCAATGCGGCAATATCAATCTGGCTGCCGCTAATGTCAAACTGTACGGCATTTTCCGTCGTGACCACGCCATGCAACTGGAATTGGCCGGCGGGAGTGACGATAGTCGCCCGTTCCAATTCAGAACGATTTTTTTTGTTTTCACTGATCACGCGCAGACTGGCATCGATATCGCCATCGGTGAATTTGCCGACTTGCACATGTCCCGTACAGTGTGCAGCCAGTGTTACGCGATCCTTGGGACTCAAGGTGACGGTAAATGGGCCGGAGACTGGACCGCGGATATCCTGCAAGGAGGGTACGGTGGGGGGGAAGGTGCTCGGGTTCTGATCATCCTTCAAATAGGGCGCCAGCACGTCCTCCACATACACCTGGTGCGCGGTCCCCTGAAAGATAGCGTTGGCGCCGGCTTTCGCATAGGTGACCCAGGCATTGCCGTCGAATGCGCCGCGATACCCCTGCCCGCTCAGGTTGGTAAGGGAGACGGCGCCATCCGTCCATGCCAGGTTGGTCCGCACATTGGTGAAGGTACCGAATTCCGAGGTGACAGTCGGGCCATGCAGCGAAGCGACCACGCGCAGCTTGGAGGTTTCACCGACTAGTTGCGCCGTGGCATCCATCGCGCCACTGAAAGTGAACGGGAGCTCCGCTAACCCGGGAATTAGACTGACGACACGTGCGGCATCGGCATGGTCGGCGTGAAGACGAATCGCCAACACCGGGTCGGAGATACGATCGCTATAGTCGCCAATGAGTCCGTCCGCCGACACCGCCACCCCGCCAACCTCACCGCGGACACCGGTTAGTTCGATCACGTCATCGGATAGGCGCAACTGGGCTTTCGCGAAATGGAAGGGGAGTGGCTTTTCCAGAAAGGTGAATTTCCCGCGCGCATCAGTGAGATTCGCTGTGACCGTGAGGTAAAAGAAGGCCTTTCGATGGCGCAATGGATTCGGACCGATGTGAAGTTCCCAACGCCCGTCCGCGCGTCCGCCGGCCAGTTGTATCGGCACTTCCCGGGGCAGAAAGCGTTGAATAAAATGCAGATCCACCTGGGTGAAGCGTACATCGCATTGGATTTGTTCACGATTGCCGCACACGCCACCGGTCAGATCGATATCCCGCAACTGGCCGCTCGTTGAGGAAGCGGTGAGATGAAATGGCATGTACCCGTCATCCGACGGTAGTACGCTGGCGTTGATGTGGCGGAGGTGCTCAGAGAATGCGGGCACCTCAGGAGTGAAGCCATGCGCGTCATCGAGCAACGCCTCGCCATCGATGATGGTCACCGGGGCATTGAATTCCGTTTTTGATGATGAACCGTTGGACGTCAGCAGGTCGTCGATGTTCCAGACGCCGCGCGCATTGCGCGCCAGAGCCAGATAGGGGCGTTCCAGCGTCACGCGGCGGATGGCGCGCGCGGCATGGTCCGGCGCGGCGAATAGCGTCGGCCAATCCATGTTGATAGCGAGGCGATCGACGGCACATAGGCGCGCGGAGTTGTGAACGCCGGCGTGGACGACCAGACCGGAGATGGTGACGACGCCTCCGGCGCCGAAGGAGAGACGTTCGATCTCGACCGGCCGATTATTCAGTTGCGCGCGCAACTCGATGACGACGAGTCGTCTGAGTAGCTCCGGCCAGTTGGAGGTATAGATGGCGACCGTCGCGGTGCCGAGAAACGCCAGAAACAACGCCATCACAAAAATGAGATGACCGAGCCAGGAAAAGAAGGAGCCTGGCGTGGAACCGGGACCTGTGTGCAGACGCTGAACTCGCATCATAGCTAAAAACTGCGATATCCCTTCGCCACGGATACGCCATAATACCCGTCTGTATTGTCTATTATAGCATATTGGTGTTGGCGTTGCTCAACCTGCCGGACGCATCTCCGCTCGCGCGGTAATCTCATTGGCGCTGCGGAGTTTGTCCGTTAACATGAACCCCAGGGTATTGAAACGCATCTGGACGCGATAGATGGCGTAGGGGTCGAGTTGCGGACTGTAGGCGCCGCGATCGGTTATGACGGCGCTCTGGTATCCTGCGTTGATGACCGCCTGTCGAATGCGCGCATCCCATTCGCCGTAAGGATACGCGAAACTCACCACGGTCTGTCCAATGGCATCTTCCAGTCGTTGTTTCCCGTCAACCAGTTCCCGTTGCAGTTCAATATCCGACAACGCGCAGAGGTGGGCATGGTGTACGGAATGCGCGCCGATTTCGATACCGGCTTGTGCCATTGCGCGGAGTTCATCCAACCCCAACATCGGTTCTACACGGTCGCCGATGCGCTGGTCCCAGATGTTCGTACCGCCAATCGCGTCAGCCACCATGTAGATGGTCGCCGGGGTGTTTAGCGCGGTGAGGACGGGAAAGGCTTTCGTCCACACTCCGCGATAGCCGTCATCAAAGGTGATGGCGAAGTGGTCGGTCGCGCATTCCGGACGTGAGAGTAACTCGCGCATGGTGATTCCGCGATAGCCGTCGGTCTGCAATTGCCGGATTTGCCAGTAGAGCGACCAGGCGAATACATATTGGCCACGCACGATGGAGCGGACCAGCGGGCTGCCCAGACGGTGATACATTAGAACGCATGAACGACGAAGCGGAGTAGTTGGCATAGCGCGTGTTGACACCCGGATCAAAAGTCCGGCGTATTCCTTTTTGGGGATGGCGGTGAAGTGCCGGCCTCCTGGCCCGCGTTGATCTTTCCTGGAAAATAGTGTCGATCCCGGAATATTGTTCCAGCGGACTGTGCCAACAGTCGCTGATACACGGCTTCGACGCCGTCGATCTGTCGACGGATATCGTGTTCGCGTTCGGCAACGGCGCGTCCGCGGAGGCCGGCCTCGTGGAGCCAGGATGGGTTGTCCAGCGCGTCGCGCATTGCGGTGAGGAGCGCCTGTCCATCATCGACCGGAATCAGTCGGCCGGTCTCACCATCGCGGACCAGCTCCCGCGGTCCACCGGCATCGGTGCTGATGACTGCGCGTTCCATGGCCATCGCCTCGAGAATTGTCAGGCCCAACCCCTCACGCGCGCTGGATGACACCAGACAGTCCGCCGCCGCATAGACCGGTCGCATATCCGCATGGAACCCTTGAAAAAAGACATGCTCCTGCAAGCACAGGTGGTGGACTTGCGCGCGCAACTTGGCGCCATACTCGCCTTCCCCAACCAGCAGCAGACGTGCGTGTGGATACGTCGCAACCAACGGGTGCATGGCATCAATGAGCAAGTCCAACCGCTTCCCCGGGTTGAGACGCCCGACGCTGACAAAATAGAAGGCCTCCGGGGATAAGTGCAGGGCGGCGCGCGCTTCCTGAACCGATTGCGGTTGGAATACGGACAGATCGACCCCGCTGCGGACGGTAGTTATGCGCTGGGCCGGCAAACCTTCCGCGATCATTTGCTCACGCAGACAATCGCTGACTGTAATCAGGTGGTTCGCGGCAATAAAGGGCCAGCGGGAGTGGAAGGCATGAACGGTGGCGACGACCGGTATGCCGGCCAACTGCCCGCCCAGGGTGCAGGGAACAGCCGCGCCGTTATCATGGATATTCAGGAGGTGAATATTATGCTGTCGCACCGCGCGTGCGACACGCAAAGGAGTCATCGGATGAATATCACCGCGAATCGCCGTCCACGCGACGGGAAAACACTCGGTCGCGAGTGGTTCGCGCAGGACGGAATCCGGCGGGAGGATGAAACTCACCTGATGTCCACGCGCGCGGAGGTAGCGGCTGAGCTCAAGGACGTAGCGTTCCGCGCCGCCGAATGTTCGACCAACGAGGATTTGCGCCACGCGAATGGCGCTTTGCGACTCGGTCTTCTGACTGTGCGGCAGCGACACCACAGCCACGGCGTTGTTCCTTTGCAGCAATGCATCGTCGAGTGATTGCCGTCAGGTCACACGGGGACAGATGCATCCAGCGGATTGAAATTCATATCTCTTTCATTCGCAAAGCGAATGAATTTCGAGTCAGTGTATTCATTATAATGATTTACCGGCATCTGACAACGGGGTGCGAGCGCGAACATCCGGCGTTTTCACTTCATCCCCCCGGAGACGATCAGGGCAATGAGCAATCCGATGGCGACCAACGTTTCTAAACCGCCAAGAATGATCCCGACTATTCCGTGTGTACGTCCCACCCCGAGGGTTTTCGCATCCTTGACGCCCATGATGCCCAGAATCAGCGCGGCGGGGCCGCCGATGAAACAACAGAGTAAGCCGGCAATGCTCGTATAATAGGCGATGAGGGCTTTCGGGTTTTTCGTGGGAACCAGATGATCCAAACTGGTCGGGGCATTCATCGCTGCACTTGGAACACCACCCGCTGCGGGCATCGGCGGGGGAGGCACTTGGAAAGCGAGAAAGGCATTGACCGGGCGTGTGTCGCCGGTTTCGGCATCCACCAGGGTTGCATTGGCGGGAACGCGCCCGGCTTGATACCACTGGACCATCGTTTCCATGGCCACCGGTCCATATTCCTGGCCCTCGACCGTGCGCAGCGTCACTTGTTCGAATGCCATGTGTCATCCTCCAACTATCCAGTTCGCCAACCGCTTATATCACATTTCGCGTTGACATTCCTTGTTCCTCTTGATGGTGATTTCATCAGAAACGGCAGGAGACAGATGAACCGAACCGAATAGTAGTAAGTGATTATGCCTACACTTGTGCAATTTGGCGCCGGCAACATCGGTCGCTCGTTTCTCGCTCAGTTATTTTCGCGCGCTGGTTACGAAGTCGTCTTCGTTGACGTGATGAATGACCTGGTGGCGCTGCTGAATGCCCGGGGTCGCTACCGGGTAATGGTAGTGGATACCCAGCGTGACGAGTTTTGGGTCGAGCCGGTTCGCGCCGTCCACGGTAAAGATTTGGACGCGGTCGCCGATGAATTGGCGGCAGCCGACATCGCTGGAACCTCGGTGGGGCAAAACGCCTTACCCTACCTGTATCCGGCCATCGCCCAGGGGTTGCAACGGCGGTATGCGCGTTATGGCCTGCGCCCGCTGGACATCATTCTAGCCGAAAATCTGCGCAACGCAGCCACCATCGTCCGCGAGGGGTTGCGTCAGCACCTTCCGCGGGAGTTCCCCCTCGATCAGATGTTGGGACTTGTCGAGACGAGTATCGGCAAAATGGTGCCCATCATGACCGAGGCGCAACGGCAGGAAGACCCGCTGTGGGTGTTCGCCGAAGGGTACAACAAGCTCATCCTCGATGGCATGGCCTTCAAAACCCCTATTCCTGCGGTAGCGGGTCTGGTGCCTAAACAGAATATGGCGGCCTATGTCGACCGAAAGCTGTTCATGCACAATTTGGGCCATGCCGCCGTCGCCTATCTCGGGTATGCCTACGATCCCACTTTGAGTTACATCTGGCAAGTCACCGATGTGCCTGCGGTGCGCGAGGTGGCAGAAGCCGCGATGTGGGAGTCCGCACGCGCACTGATAGCCGCCTATCCGGATGAATTCACGCTGGAGAACCAGGGTGAGCATATCGCCGATCTGTTGCGGCGCTTTGGGAACCGGGCACTGGGCGATACCGTTTTCCGCGTCGGCCGCGACCTGTTACGGAAACTGTCGCGCGAGGATCGCATCATTGGCGCGATGCTCTTTGACCAAGCGCAGGGTGTGGCGTTCCCGGCTACCGCCGCGGTAGCCTCCGCCGCGCTGGAATTCCGCGGCACAGACGAACAGGACCAGCTCTCCGGACCTGATGCGCGTTTTGTCGCTGACTATTATCCGCTGGGGCTGGATGCCATATTTACCACCGTCTGCGGTCTGAACAACGAGATCCCCAGCGACCGGCAGGTGGCAGACGCCATCCGGGCGGCCCATACCGCCCGGCATCCTGTAGAGCGAGGTTGAACATGCGAGTGCTCATCATCGGCGGCACCGGCCTTATCAGCACGGCTGTGTCCGAGCAACTACTGGCGCGCGGGCATCAGGTGACGCTGCTCAATCGCGGCAAAACGCGCTCCCGTTTACCATCGACCGTGCCGGTAATCCTCTGCGACCGCCGCAACATGCCGGACTTCCTCACCAAAACCTGCGACCTTGATGCCGATGCAGTCATCGATATGGTGGCGTTCAGTCTGGAAGATTCACGCGCGGCCTTCGATGCCTTTGCCGGTCGTATACGGCATTTCATCCACTGTTCAACGGTGTGTGTCTATGGCGGACCCCTGAGCACCTTACCGGCCCGCGAGGATGAACCACATACGCCGGTCAGCGAATACGGCATTAACAAATCGGCGTGCGAAGCGTTTCTCCAGGCGCGCTTCACCGAAGATGGCTTCCCGGTCACGATCATTCGGCCTTCGCATACCTATGGGGAAGGCGGCGGTCTTCTGCATACCCTGGGGACCGACCTCAATTACCTGGATCGCATGCGCGCCGGTCAACCGGTCATTGTACATGGCGATGGGCAAGGGCTCTGGGCATCCGCGCATATCAGTGATGTCGCGCGCGCCTTCGCCAATGTGCTGGATAACACGCGCGCCATCGGGCAAGCCTACCAGGTGACCGGGGACGAATGGATGACGTGGAACCAGTATCATACGACGGTCGCCAAAGTGTTGGGAGGACGGTATATCCCCGTCTACATCCCGACGCCTGACCTGTACGCGCTCACCGGCGATCGCGCGACGACGGCAGTGGAATTTCTGCAATGGCCCAGTATCTTCGATAATACCAAAGCGCGGAACGACCTGGGATATGAGTATCGCATTGGCTGGGAGGAAGGCGTACGGCGTACGATTCGCTGGCTGGACGACCATGGCCATCTCAATAACATCGAGGCGGATCCTTTCACCGAACGCCTGATTCAAGCATGGGAACTCGGTCGCCTTGCCGCCCAATCATCGTTGGAAGCGGAGATGGCGGATATGCCGGGTGTAACATCCTACTGAAACGGTCTGTCTTCGCCAGCAAACGCGGCAGGTGCCCCCCTTGACGCCGCGGTCCGACCTTCGTCATTTCGCCGGTGCAAAGAGCGCCGCGCCGGCGCCGCTGTTGATCCGGTAATTCGTGAAGATGACCGAAAGGTCGTTGACGCCCTTGATCGGCTGGTTGAAGCTATTGCGAAATTGGATAGTCGCTTTCAGGGGGAGCGTAAAGCCATTCACCGTGCCGTATTCCACCGAGTCTATGCGCCATTGCGGCGTGTCAGCAGACATCATGCGCGTGGTGACGCGCGCAATGTGCCAGGCGCCGGCGTCCTGATGATTCTCAATGCGCGCGGAAATGACACTACCGTCTTTCATAACGTTCTCGACCTGGTGTGCCAGTCCCTGGCGATCCAATAACACCCGGTATTCTTTAACCGGCGCATTGGTGTCTTTCGTAGCGCCGATGAGCAGCGTGAAATCCATGGCGGGCAATCCGGGCAATTGGCGCCAGACATGCAGGGTGGTGAGTGTCAATCCGGAAAAGGCCGACGCGGAGGGTCGCGGAGTGATGAAATTACTCAACGGTTCCAGCAAGTTTACTAATTCCTTGCGCGTCTGGTCGGCTGTGGCTGGCAGGTTGGCTACTTCAAAACGTTGCTGCCCCTCACCGGCGAAGATAAAGCTGATGTGCGCATCCTTCGCGGCAGGAAACATCGGCAGTTCGCGCATGTCCAGGTCTACCACCAGATCTTTAAGACCACGGGCCGCCGGGTAGTAATACAGCGTGTCGGACAACTTCATTAACTGTTCCGGTGTTTGCCGCTCGCGGGCAACAACCCACCCGGTGGAAAGAACCAGGAGCAGGAGAACAAAGAACGGAACACAACGGGATGACATGCCGGGCCTCCTTCGGACACTCGCGATGACAGGCATTATCCGCTCCACGAATGAAGCGGGCTAACAACGGGTATTATACCCGAATTCGTCGGAACTCGCTGCTACCCCGCGGATATAGCAGGCTAACGCGTCCCATTCCATCAAAACTATGGAATAGTCAGGTATGTACAGGGGATGGTCCCCCCACCACACTGCCCCTGGGGGAGTTATGGCACGATGGTCATACAAGAACGTCGCAACACCACGACCAGCAGCATCATTTGCGAAAACGGCGTCCTCCGCTTGCGAATAGTGAGTCGGGAGGCCTCATTAGGTTTGGCACTCGACGCGTTGAATGATCATGGCGTCTGGGTTCCGTGTCTCACGACGCCGGCACAAGGTGGGTTGCAATTTACGGATAAAGAGGGACATCGTCAGCAGGCCCATTATTATAATTATGATCCAGTCGTGGTAGACGGGGAAACGCGCGGTCTCAGCCTCTGTGGCTCACTCTGCGGCACCGCGGTAACGCAACTCCTGATACTTGACCGCTTCGGCGCCTGGTGCCGTAATCAGTTCGCCATCGACGGCGACTTGCCCCCCGCCCGCCGACTGGCGCACCTGTGGGAGATCGATCCCCTGTTTCACCACCCCGAGTATGCCTGGCCGGCAGCACCGCGTACCAAGCGGAAGCCGGTACAGACCGCACTGCTCCTCCAGGCCCGGACGCATTTCCTGGCGATGGTGCCTGATATGGACGACTGCACCAACACTTATCTGGCGTTGCGCTTGCGCGCCCAACAGCCCACTAATCTGGAATACGGGCAACTGACCGACGAGGTGGGATACGCGCAATGTGGTTATATGTTATGTCTGGATGCCCGCGCATTGCCCGGCCGCGGATATCAACAGGTGGTACGGCGACTCGGAGTATCGCAAACCCTCTCCTGTATGGCCAATGGGATTTGCGATCCGGCCGACGGGATACTACCGCCACTGCCGCGGGCGCCGGTGGAAGCTCCGGAATGGGTGCCCTTTGCCCGGGAAGGGAACCCCGGTGAGATCATTGCCCATACGTTATCCCTATTAGACCTGACTGAGGACTGGCTTGCGCAGGAGGAAGCGTTGCGCTGGGTGGATCGCCTGGCGCTACAGCAAGTAGTGCACGAGGTAGATGCACAGCGTCCCCTGGGTCAGTTTGATCTCGGGGGGATGCACGATCTGGTCTCCTGCTGGGCGCCGGTGCTCTTGTTGCGCGCTTTTCGCATCACGGGGATCCGCGAATATGCGGCACGCGGGGCAACGGCGCTGGGCGCGCTGCCGGCGCATATCCGTGCCCAGGTCCACGGATATCTCTATGCCGAAATGGGCGACCTTTTCATCCACCTGGATGCACAGGAAACGGTCGTGCTGCAGGAAGTCACCGACTTCACCCTCACCTTTACCGCGACGGGCATTTCACTACGCGTGATGCCGGCGCTTCCCCTGGAGATCGTGCGCGTGGTGATGGATGGCTTCGAGGACGAATATTCCGTAATTATCAACGGCTTCGACTACGGCATACTCCCCACGGAAGTCCTCCGTAACGGGCTGGTGGTGATGAGCGAGCAGTTCGAATAGCCTGAGGAAACGACCGCAAGTAGAGCGTGTCCCAAAGTCCACGTATTTGGATCGCGCGTGGATTTTTTCGTCGATGGAGTTTAGACCGGCAGATGATCGTGGTACACTCCTCACAGATGAAAGGAGGTGGTGTGCATATGGACAGTAGTTATGAACGCCGTGGAGGTGTGAAGCACTAATCGCTTCCATCTTCACATGCAAAAAAGACCGGGGCCGCCAAGGGGCGGTCCCGGTCTTTTTGATGGCTTGCTGATCAAGCCGGGTTAACTCGGCGCTGGAAGACCAGCGCACACTTCAGCATACATTATCGGGTACCCCCCGTAGGGGGGCGAACTATTAATAACTCGAGCAACAAAAAACGCCCATCCCATTGCTGGGGTGGGCGTTGGGAATGAAGTGCGGGACACACACGGAAGAGGCGGAGCTGGTGAGTGGATTTGCTCCGCCTCTTCCATCTATGCCTCGCAACCAAATCCAGAGACTCTCTCGTCTCCTGGCGATACGGCGTCGGTCCTAGGGGAGAATACCTCCCCGAGCTGCGGGTTCCCGTCCGAAGGACGATTGGGCCGCCAGTTGCTCACTTTCGGTCCGGGCCGCCATCGCTGATTGCTTGGCGGTACTTCTATATGTATTATCCCTCAGATTACCCAGGTGTCAATAGGGACTTAGCTATTATTTTTTGCGCGACGCCGGTTATATTTCGCCGGAGATCAACACTTTCACCCGACGTTTGCCGGCGCGGATAATTGTGCCGATCACCGGGGTGATCAGCGCCTGCGGATCAGTGATTAATAGATCGTCAAGGTAGACCGCCCCTTGTTCGATCAACCGTCGGGCTTCTCCGCCGGAGGCGGTCATACCGATCTCCTGCATCAGCCGCGCCAGCGGCGTCGCCTGTTGGAACGCGTTGGTGGGCAATAGCGCGGGTTCGGCGACCGCGCGATAGTCTGCAAGGGTCTGTGTCGTGTTGCTGAAAGTGCGACGGAAATCCTCCGTGGCTTTTTTCGCCGCGTCGGCATCGTGTAATTGGGTGACCAGATCGCACGCCAGGCGGTCTTTGGCGTCGCGTGGGTTCATCGCGCCGTGGGCCATCGCCGTGCGCATCTCTTCGATGTCCGCATAGGGGACATCGGTCAGGTATTCAAAATACATGGCGATAAGGGCGTCAGGCAGCGACATGATCTTGCCATAGATCTCTTTGGGGGAATCGAGCACCGCAATATAGTTGCCCAGGCTTTTTGACATCTTCTTCACGCCGTCTGTGCCGGGGATGAGCGGACGGGTCATCACCACTTGCTCGGACATGCCGAAGATGCGTTGCACTTCGCGTCCCACTAAAAAATTAAACTTTTGATCGGTTCCGCCGATTTCAATATCCGCTTGAATGGCGTAGGAATCATACCCCTGCACCAGCGGGTAGAAGAGTTCGTGAATGCCGATGGGCGCTTGAGCGGCGAAGCGTTTGGCAAAATCCTCGCGTTCGAGCATTTGCGCGACGGTGAATTTCCCACCCAGACGGATCATTTCCTCCGGAGTGAGTTTCGCCAGCCACTCGCTGTTGAAGCGGATTTCCACGCGACTGATGTCGAGAATTTTTCCCGCTTGCGCGACATAGGTTTCCGCATTCGCGGCAACCTGCTCGCGCGACAGTTGCGGTCGCGTCGCGGAGCTCCCGGTGGGGTCGCCAATCATGGCGGTGAAATCGCCAACGATAAAGACGACCTGATGACCCAATTCCTGGGCTTTACGCAAGGCGCGCAGTTGCACGCAATGGCCGAGGGTCAAATCCGGTGCGCTGGGATCGGCGCCGAATTTTACACGCAAGGGTCGGCCCAACCGCAACTTGGCGTCCAACGCGGCGACGTCGATGAGATCGATGACACCGCGGCGCAACTCTGTGATTTGTTCCGTAATGGTCAAAGGCATAATGATAGCATCCTTCGAAAGGGTTGGGTGTGGTCGGCAGGATTCCTGATTTAGAGTTTGTCCTAAAGTCCACGTATTTGGATCGTGAGTGGATTTTGTCGTCAGGCTCAGAGAGAATTCCACACTTTATCGAAGCGAGATAAACGTGGAATTCTCGACAACGCCTGGCGGAAAAAGACACCGCGAGACGAATGCGTGGACTTTGGGACAAGCTCTATTTACACACCCTTTGGTAATGTAGCAAACACCCGGCTTAGCAATCCGCCGGTGATCGCAGTGACCACCACGCGAAGATCAAACAGGGGAAACCCCAGCAGCAGCACGTGCTGCTGAAACAGTATCCAGGCGGTCAGTGCCGCGGCAGCCACAATGGGAACGGCCAGACCAAGCAAGGTGGCCCAGCGGGTCAGGCTTCCGTTCCAGGTACGGCCACATAAGCGCCATTGCAAATACCCTACCGTACCGCCCGCGACTCCGGAAAGCAACAGATTAGGCGCCAGCAGGTGCCAGGCCAGTGGTCCGGTGATTGCCGCGCTATCCATTACTGGCAGTTGTCGGAACAGCAGTAGTGCCGTGAATACGATAACGACCATCCAGATGATGGCCAGAAACAGTGCGCCTACCTTCGCAACGACCACGTTGTCGGGCACCGAAGATGCAGCGATGGCGCTGGTCTGACGCGGGTTCAAACACTCCCAACAGCGTACGCCTACCGGACCATGCTGCACGCAATCCGGGCACAACGCGCGTCCACAACGTCCACAACTCACCAGCGTTTCGCGATCCTTATGTTTGTAACATCGGGGTATTTTATTCACCACAGGTTGAGTGGAATCGGTCATACAGCGCTCCCGCCGGTGCAACGGCGCCCATATTATAGCGCAAGTCGGGGTTATGGGGTAGTTAGCGCGTTATTCATCCGTTCATGAATAATGCGGGAGAATTGTGGCATTATTCGAAATGTTATGCATCATGCGGGTTCGTTTCGTGTATGACGCAGGTTAGCGACGACAATCGCGTGCCACTGGTGTCCAATATACTGTATCGAGATCACCTCAATGGTGGTGAATAACATTATCACCATAGCGAAACGGGTGGTGCAACTTCTACGAAACGGTGGTGTCAATAGGAGAAGAACGAGGAGTGCGCATCATGCGGTGCCCTGGACAACATGAACTCTGGATAGAAGGTGCGGAAATTCGGAATCCCCGAATTGCGGCACATCTCGTCGACTGCCCGGCCTGTCAGGCCGAGGTCGATGCCTTGGTTCGCGTACAGCAGCACCTGCGGAACCTCCCACAAGTCGATGCGCCATCCGCCATAACCGTCGCCATGCAACAGCACCCCTATCTTGCGCCGCAGGCACTGACCTGCACCGACGTACGCCAGGTGTTGGAAAGCTGGCGCGCCGGCGAACTGGATGGCCAGCAAGCATTTCTGGTAGAAGACCATTTACTCTGGTGTGCGCCGTGCGCCGGCGAAGCGGAGCACGCGAATATCCTGACTCAAGCCTTGCGGACGCTGCCGCAACTCGACGTACCGAATGTGGTCTCCGAGCGCATCGCCGCGGCGCGTGTCCCCTGGTGGAAGCGCCTGTTGCCCGACCCCGCCCCGGTGTGGGGACGCATGGGGTTGGCGATGGGTGCACTGGCAGCTGGGGTGGCCTGGATCATTTTTGCACTGACCCCCGTGTCGGTGCCCATCGCGAAGCACGAGACGGCTCCACCGAAAAGCGCACCGGGCATCCGGCATCCTGGCGGAACGTTGCCGGCGCCCACACATACCACGCTGGCTAAGGCCACGACGCGAAAGTCCCCGGCTACTTTCACGGTGGCGTCTTTTGTACCGCCGGTGCTGGTGACCGATCCTGACCAAATGCGCCGGGGTATGATGTGGTCAGCACCGCAGACCGGGACAATAGGGCGAACGCCCAAAGCGCCCGGGGTGACGGCGCCGACCGCGCCGATCAACACGGAGAAGATGCCGCCCGCACCAGCGTCGTCCGCGTTAGTCGCCTATCACCCGGAAATGAAGACGGGATTCGGAGCACGCATGGCGCCGGATAGTGAGCACCCGGTAACCGCCGTGATGGCGAGTTACGAGGCGCCCGTTGATTCATCAGCGCGTGAAGCCCTGTTGCGCCAGCATACTGACGATGCCTTGGGCCGCAGTGAAGACGCTCAGTTTACCGTGCCCAGCACGTTGGTCGCTTCTCGCACCCTGCCGATGCGGCATGTGACCAATGACGCCGCGAATCCAAAGTCCGCGGGAAATAAGACGCCCACGGACACCGATTTCGATGAGTTGAAGCGCAGTATGAAAGACGCCATCGCCCATCAGCGTGGCAAAACCGAACCGCAGACGATCGTCGTATCGGAACGCGCGAACAAACAACCGTCAACATTCCGCCTGTATTCGCCCACCGCTAAATAGTCAATACACTGCATGGCCCCCTTCCACGTCCGTACTATGCCTGAGAACAGGATAATTGTGTCTGGAGCATGAGGGGGTAAGGAGATCAGCACAACGTGAGCGGGACGACGCGCACGAGCAAGCATACGATAACAACCGGTTGGCGAAGATTGCTGCGCACCCTGGGGTGCCTGGGAGTCATCACCCTGGCCGCCGCGGCGTCGGCGCTGCAAAACGGCGCGACCGCGGATGAACAGCTTGACCTGAGTGCCCGTCGGGTAATTGCCCCACTGTTTCTGGAAAAGTCCTCCTCTGCGCCTGGCGCGTTGAAGAAGGACACCGGATGGCAGGTCGGCGGGTTAGGCAACGACCTGACGTCGAATGTCGGCGCCGGGTCACTCTCATTGCGCGGCGGGTTTTTCTATAGTCGCGCCATCGCACCGCAAGGTCTGTTTGACACCGCGCCGTCACTCGCCAACTCCGCCACGCGGCAAGCAGGATTGGCCAGCCTCGGTTTGACGCAGTCCGAACCTGGTGGGAATACCCAGACGGACACCGTCGCGTATCAACGCATCAATTATGATATTGCCGGTTTACACCTGAACGGCGCCTACGCGAAAGTGGGGCAAGGCTTTACCGGCTTCACGGAATTGGTCAATCAGGTGAAGAGCACTGATGCCGCCGGTGCCGGCATGCTCGGGTTAGGCCAGCAGCAAACACAATATTCCATCGGGTATTCCGGCATCCGCGGTTTGAATCTCAATTCTTCGGTGGCCACTCTGGTCAACAGCCAGGACGGTAACGCGCAAAACGGCCTCACCCGCACGACCCGTTCGGAAAGCGCCGCATTGGCGTTGGGTTCACGTCATACACTCAAGTATACGCAAAGCAGCTTGACGGAAAATTGGGATCCCGCGCGTGGGGCACATGTCAATCACGAGTTGAACACCCGTGTACTGCAACTCGCAGGTGGCTTCGGCGCTACCACGCAATACACACTGGGACAAACAACTACCGAGGGGCATACCGGCATCGCGACCTCGCACGTGCGCCAGGATGATGCCACCCTGTCCTGGAAAGCCTGGAAACCGCTGGCCATCTCCAGCAGTTATTCCTCAAAATATACCGAGCAGACCAAAGAGCAGGCGGATACGTATGGCGTGGATGCCGCCGCGCAACTGTTGCCGCATACGCAACTGACCGGCAAGTGGACCGAGAATACCGTGCAGACGCCTACCAACCCGGCGGCGCAATCCTCAGCGTTGGCCATGACGCTGGCCTCCCGGTTATCATCATCCCTGCAAGTGACGACGCAATACTCGGAAACGACCGCACCTGTCGCCGGCGCGACCGTCGCGCGAGATCATCTGGCCGTGTGGACGCCGTTGCCCGCCTGGAAGTTGACGTTACACGCTCAGGAGAGTACCAATGAGCACAGTGGCTTGCTCGGGGGGCGACAGGAATTTGCCTTGAACGGAAAACTCGGACGCCACGGACGTTGGGGTGCGTTGGATCTGACCGGGCGCGACGACACCCTGCCGCTAGGCATCACGCAGCAACGCTGCGAAGCAGCCTATAATCAGAACCTCGGCGCCGGGCAGACAGCGGCCAAACTGCAGATTCGCACCGGCATCTACACACGCACCGACCAGACGGCGCCGGTCAGCCGGCAACTGGGCCTGGTGCAACTCACCGGGTGGCACCCCATTCCCTCGACCTCGCTGTCGGTAGGGTATTACCATGGCCCGCGCGTTGTCGGTCAATACCTGGCCTACCGGGCCTGGGGGCAGAAACCTCAGGGAAACGCGGAGACCTGGTCCGCTACGGACTTGAATACCTACCAGGAAGTCGGTGGCGAGTTAACCCAAAAACTGACCAGGACTACCACCGTGGTGGTCAAGCAATATACCGCGGATCAAACAGGAGTAGGCGCCTCCAGCGTGGTGGAATATGGCATGGAACAGCGGCTGGGCGCCCTCAACTGCAAAGGCGGCCAGCGCTACACCGTCCTCGCCGGTCAAACCGATCCGTCACTGGCCCACCAGCGCGAAGATTGGTATCGTGTCGCGTTCACCACTCGCGGGGTGTTGGCGCCCTGGGCGATCAATTCCCTGCACTCCACACTTTTCCAGGACGGCGCAACGTGGAGTGTGGCGCAAGCGCCGGCCTGGGTGGTCGCGCCGATCAACGGTTGCAGTATCGACCGCGGCATCACACTGGTGAATGGGAAGCGCACGGACGAATACACCGTACAAGCCGCTCAGATGCTGGGGAGCGACGTCTTCGTGGAAGGCCTCTACCAGCGCAATCCGCGTAAAACGGCGCTTCCGGGTGAAGTCGATCCGGTCACGCGCAATATGATCCATCTAGCCTATGCCCTGTCCACGCGCCTGCAGCTCTTCAGCCGGTATGTCGGCGAAAATCGGCGGGATACCGGAATCGACAGCTATTCACGCTCCCTTGGCCTCATCGGCCAGCTCGCACCCGGCCATCGCCTGCAGATCGAGGTCGATAGTCTGCTCAGTACCACGGACCACCGGCATTACCTGACGGGCGCCGCCTACGGCTTCGAATATGAACGCACCATCAATGCTGACAATACACTGGTGCTGAAATATCGCCTGACCCCTTATGCCATGAGTACGGCCGATGAACACGTAAAGATCGAAGTGATGTGCAAGCATCAGTTTTGACGCGCCGCAGGCTTGAGACCTGTATCTGAGCGACTGTCCCCCGGCGCACAATCTCGTGAAGAATGCGGCTCGCTTCCATCGTAGATCCTCCCTCCCTGTAAATGAGGAAAGGGAAGTTCGCTTCGCTACCGAACAATGAACATTAATTGGGGCTATTTTTGAGATGTGAGGACACGCCATGATCTCCATTGTCATTCCCAGTCTGGATAAGTTGCCCTATACCCGGCGCTGTCTGGAAAGCCTGCTGCTCACGACTGGCGTCGCCATAGAGTTTATTGTGGTTGACAACGGATCGACCGACGGCACAGCCGAATATTTGCTGGCCTTTCGCCGCCAGGCGGCTGAGCGTGCCGTGCCGGTGACTGTACTCTTCAACGATCACAATGTCGGCGCGATCACTGCGCGCAACCAGGCTATCGGACTCTGCCACGGCACGGAGATCGCCTTCCTGGATAACGACATTGTGTTGCGCGACAAAAGTTGGCTCGCACGACTTTGTGCGACGCTCAACAGTGATGCGCACATTGCCGTGGTCACCCCCAAATTGCTCTTTCCGTTCCTCCCGTACCCCATTGAACACGCGGGCATCGCGATTTCGCCGAACGGCGCCATCGGGTACCTGGGCCGCGGAGCGGACCGCGAGGATCCGGCCTTTACGCAACGGCGCGAACTGCAGGGTTCGGCCAGCGCATGCATCGTGGTCAAGCGCAGTGTCCTCGATGAGGTGGGCGTCTTCGATGAGATTTTTAACCCCGTGCAGTTCGAGGATCTGGACTTGCTCTATCGGATTCGCGAACGCGGATACACCGTGATCTACGAACCGGCCGTCGAAATGTATCACTTCGAGAACGTCACCACCGATAACACACCGCAGATCAATTTCAAATACCAAACCATCAAAAACGGCATCGAGTTCAAACGTCGCTGGCGCCACATGTTTACGAATGAAAACGGCCCGACCGAGGAATCGCTGAAGTGGGTGGAGTTGCCTCGTCACCGCATCGAAACAATCGGGGATGTCGAGACGCGCGACTGATTTTGCGGCAAGAGCACCGCAGCAGAAAAGATATGGCACAACCAAACTTTATCGTCTTCCTTACCGATGACCAGGGGTATGGAGATTTGTCCTGCATGGGCGCTACCGATTTCTGTACGCCGCATCTCGATGACCTGGCAGCCTCCGGTGCGCGGTGTACCAACTGGTACGCCAATTCACCGGTGTGCTCACCGTCGCGAGCCGCACTGCTCACCGGGCGCTACCCGGGCCATGCGGGGGTGCGCGCGATTCTCGCCGGCCACCGAACAGCCACCGGGCTGCCCCCCCACGTGCCGACCCTGCCCCGCGCTTTGAAAGCACTCGGGTACCAGACGGCGATCTTTGGTAAATGGCACCTTGGCGTCTCTGAGGGCTATCGTCCACATAACCATGGCTTTGACCAATGGTTCGGTTTTCTCTCCGGCTGCGAGGATTATTACTCACACATCTTCTATCATGGCGGGGATGGTAAAAACCCGGTGCATGATTTGTGGGAGAATAACCGGGAAATATATGACAACGGTCGTTACCTGACCGAGATTATCACGGAACGCAGCGTCGCGTATCTCCGCACCGCCACACGGCATGAAGACCCCTTCTTCCTCTATGTGCCGTTCAATGCACCGCACTACCCCATGCACGCACCGCAGCAATACATGGACCGTTTCTCCGACCTGCCACCCGACCGGCGCATTATGGCGGCGATGATCAGTGCCGTCGATGACGGTGTGGGCGCGATTTTGGCCGAGTTGGAACGCCAGGGGCAGCGTGAGAATACCTGCATTTTCTTCCAATCGGACAATGGACCATCCCGCGAGACACGCAACTGGTTGGATGGCCGCGAAGATCCGTATTACGGCGGCACAACCGGCAAGCTGAAGGGGCATAAGTACAGCCTTTTTGAAGGGGGCATCCGCGTACCGGGCATTATCAGTTGGCCCGCTCGTATTCCCGCCGGTCAAGTGATCGATGCACCGCTGGCGGCCATGGACATCTTCCCCACCTTCTTCAATGCCGCGGGTGGCGACGCCACAGCGTATGACCTCGATGGTATGGATATCCTTCCAGTCATCACGGACGGGCAGCAGACGCCGCACACAGACATCTTTTGGGAAATGGGCGACCAAACGGCAGTACGGCATGGCGCGTGGAAACTCGTGCTCAATGGCCACTTGGTCGAAGGCGTCCCTGCCGACGATGCCGTACACCTCGCAAATGTCGTCGAGGACATGGCGGAAGCACGGAATGTGCGGGAAGCGTATCCTGACGTCACCGCCGAATTAACCGCCACCGCGCAAGCCTGGCGCGCGGACCTGGAAGCACGCTGGACCCGCGAATATGCCGCGCTGCCCCTGGAGGTGACGGCGCATCACCAGCCCGCGCATTAAATGTTGTTGCCATAGGGTACTGGTAAACCGGTTCATGTATTTCCGCGCGGGTCACCGGAGGTTCCATGAATGAAACGCGAACTCGCCAACCAGTATAAGATCGCGCTTACGATGCTGAAGAGTGTCGTGCACGAGACTGACGCGGGCATTTGGCTCTTCACCGACGAGAAGAAAGAGGCCGCCTGGCATATCGCCTATCACGCGGTTTACTATGCCAATATCTACTGCAGCCCGAGCGAGGAGGCCGTTCACAGATGGGAAAGACAGTCCAACAATTGCCACTTTCTTGGGCAGACGCCATGGCCGCCACATCAGAGATTCGTACCAGGCGAATCTTACTCAAAGGCCGACATCATAGAATACATCGATTTCGTTTTGGGGGTTATTCCAGAGTATCTGGAACTCCTCGAACCGGAAAAGCCGTGTTGGCCTCACTGGTATAAGATGAATCAATTTGAGTTTCATCTAAATAATCTCCGTCATATCCAGCACCACATCGCCCAGATTATCGCGCAAAACGACGGCAGTTCGGTAGGGTGGCCTGGGGCAGAATAATCAGCGAATCAGTAATCTCAGTGCTCGCCAGTGGGCAGATGCTGCAGGACGCGTGATGTCTGATCCTATTCATGAAGTATGCTGGTTCCGTGAATACGCCTTACGGCTTTTGGAGGTGACGGCGCATCACGCGGAAAGATTGGTGGCAGCGCCGACGAGACTTTATACGCGGGCTGCAGGAGCAATAAATGAACGATTCTTCGCCGTGTAAAACAGCACCGCTTTTCCCGATCGGTTCACCCACCGAGGTGATTACCCCGCGGTATGCGCTGGGTATGCAGCCCGGCTCGTATGTGGGACGGTGGACCGGCCAGCCGGTGAACCATCCGTGCGCCGAAGACGATGCCGATGAGTGGGTACGGGCGCAAACCGGCTATTGTCAATCCTTTCCCGGTCCGTCGGTGAATAATTATCTGGTGCGGCGCGATCCGGTAGCACTGGTCAGCGGCGACCTGCCCCGTTTCGCCTTACTTGACTACCAACGCATTGCGCATACCAGTCCGACACCTTTTTTACTCGGTGATGTACGCATTCGCGTGAAGATTGCGGAGAAGACGATCTGGCTTGATGAGCATGGCACTGTACATACTCAATATTTTCCCTGGGGCACAGCGCATCGTGTCGAACTCGACTCCTTGATACTGACCGTGACTACTGCACTGGTCGATACCTGCGGCATGGCACTCTCGCTCACGGTTGAAAAACGCGACGAGACGCCGGCAGAGATACAACTGTGCTACGGTGGTCTGGGTCTTGCTGAGATGCGCGGGGGTGATAGACCTGAGTGTTTGCTGCTGCGTCCCGAGCAAGAGGAAAATGACCGGATCGTCATTGAGGACGGGGCGGCGGTATGTATGGATGATGCAATCCCCTATGCAGTGCGGGTACAGGCGGATGCCGGGGAGGTTATTCGACTGGTCGATGCAGATCGCATTATGCAACGGGCGGCATTTCGGTGGATCCTTACCGATCGGATTACAGATTTGCAGCTGGTGGCCAGCAAACAGATCGCTGGTTCCCCAGCCCTCGATCCGGCGCAGGCCATGCAGTATATCACCGAGACACAGCAATATTATGGTGACCTACTCGAGGGTTTGGAGATCCACACCCCTGATCCCTTACTCGACGCAGCGTTTTATACATCAGTGGTGGGGATGGACTATGTCTATGCCGCGCCGGGATGGCTCGAAGGACTTACCGGATGGGCAACCTACTTCTCGAATAATTATCAGATTTCCGCTGCGGTAGCGTTGCGACAATACGCATACGCAAGAATGGCCATACGCTTCTTCGCGCTGCATCCCGATGGCCCGGGACAGGTGTATTTGGCCGACGGCACTACTGGGGATCCGCACGTTGATGATCATCAAGCAGATGGACTGCTCTACATGATCCTGCAGACCTACTACTACTGGAAGGCGACAGGAGACCGTGCCACGCTAACCGAGGTGTGGTCGCCGATTTGTCGCGCACTGGAACAGTTTGTCACATTGCGCGATGCTGATGGTGACGGGTTGTTGGATTTTCATAAAGGGTGTAACGTCTTTCTGTACCAGGCAGATCATCTGAGCTTACCCGGTGCCGCGTTCTCCCCGTCGGTGATGCTGGCGGCTGTCCTGCAGCGCATGGCAGAGATGGCTGATGATCTCGGGGAAACGGCACAGGCCGGCAACTGGCGCCAGCAAGCCGACAACCTCTACCAAAGACTACTCGAACAGTTCTGGTCGTCTGACGAGGGGCGTTTCCTGGCAGCTATTGATCCGCAAGGCCAGCAGCAAGTGGCCAGTTACTACACGGATTATGCCTTTCCGGCACTGTATACCAGCTTGCCGGCAGAGCAGCGCTACCAGTCACTATTGGCGATGGACCGGGCGTTGTCATTGGGATCGTGCTTGCTGCGCACCGGCAATTTTCTCCCCGACTTGTTCGGCAACAACGGCGTGCACCAGGTGGGCATGGCTGAAGCCGCAGAAGCGCAATGCCGCGAAGGACGCGCACAGCGAGGGTGGGAGCTCCTGCACGGCGTGGCAGCAGGCGCCACCGTCATTTCATACTGCCCTGGCACCATGTATGAATTCGCGAGTTGGGACGGCCAGGGTTTACTCAACAAGCACTTCGGCAATCAACTCGGTTGTTATATCCAGGCGGTGGTGACCGGCCTGTTTGGTTTCATGCGGACGGCTGCGCCGATGATGCAGGCTTGGCAACCGGCCATACCTGCCGCATGGCTCCACGCGCGTTTGCGGTTAGGCGGCACCGAGATGGAAGTCACCGGCGCGTCCGCATCGCGCACCTATCGCCTTCACCTTGATACCCCACAAGGCGCTTCGCTCCGTCTGCCGTTGTATGGCCAGTCACCTGGGCGGGTCGTTGATGCAGCAGGATACGATGTAGCCTTTACGCTCGAAACGCATCCAGCGGGAGGTTTTGTGCATATCGCGTTGCCTGCGGCTATCGAGCACCTGGTGACTGTTACGTTGTCACCGACAATGGCACAGTCACCACTGTCGCAGACAATGCCAGATGTCGAGATTGTGCAGCAAGCGACAGTGCAGCTCGCCGGGCGCAGGGAACCACTTGAGTTGACCGCACATTTCAACAGCGATCGTATCCGGCCTGACAGCTATTGGTGTAATACCGTGTGGTCTCCCGGTGGCGAGTTGACGTATGATTTACGCCCCTACATGGCGCTGAATGGCATGGAGACCGGTATGCTGGTGGTAGGCGACTACCACTTTACAGTCCGCGTAACCGGACAGAATCTCGTCGTGTTGGCACTCGGTGATTTTAACCCGCAGACTAACCGCTTGGAAATGGCGACCGAGCCGCCGCAACTCACCCTCGTCGTCGGGAAGTTTATCACCGGGCTGGAATTTCTTACAGTGGCCGAACCGCGTGTGCGCCTGACGGGGATGAAAGTCGGAGACGTCGAGTGCCGATACGCGGACGGGTTGATGGAGACGATTCCGCTGATCGTTGGCAAACAACTGGATGCAACACTCTCGCCTTATGCCACCCAAACCACGGTTCTCAAGTTAGCCCAGGGGCATAATGGCCTTTCGAAGCATCTTTCCGCCTGGCGAGTCGCGGTGGATGACGCTCGTGTCACCGAAACCGTCACCGTACGCATCACCTCATTCGATATGGTGCTTGGTATTCTGGGGATTAACGCGCGAGTTGTTGAAGCACCGTGAGCAACTTTTCATCGGCATCGACCCCCGCTTGCTTTATGCATGAATGCCTGAATAATGCTACAGCTAGTCGAAGCTTATAGTTAGAGCCTGTCCCATAGTCCACGATGAAACATCCCGGACTATGGGACAGGCTCTAGTGCTTAATTGCAAAAGTTAGAGATAGTATTGCGCAGTTGCGAACCTTTGACTTCGCGCTTGCGCCAGACAAACGGCTTGGCCGTTGGCCCATACGCCGCAATAAACGCTTCGATCGC